>ERZ1034917.651-NODE-651-length-29662-cov-7.983720_pt1 | contig 29662 bp, 30 predicted proteins | sample MGYA00520605_ERZ1034917 | MGnify/ENA primary metagenome ERZ1034917 (study PRJEB33766, sample SAMN09781784) | gut metagenome | biome: gut microbiome | host: Homo sapiens | place: Madagascar | study: EMG produced TPA metagenomics assembly of the PRJNA485056 data set... | reverse complement strand
GGCAAACCGCAGCAGCGCCCACCCCACCGCCAGCACATACAGCAGATCCGTCACATGGGTCACCGCCCGCTGGCGCCGCGCCAGACGCACGGTGCGCAGCAGGTCGTACACCAGCATCGCCCCGCAGCCCAGGCCGAAGGCTGCCCCCATGGTCTGCAGCTGCAGCCGGATATACAGTTCCACGCCTTACCCCAGCAGACGGGAGAAGAAGGAGCCTTTCCGCACCGGCGCGTCCTCATAGTTCAGCCCGTCTATGTGCCCCTCCACCAGCAGCTCGCCGCCGTCCAGCGAGAGCTTGCCTATGTGCAGATCCTCCCCGCTCACCACCAGCACCCCCGCCACGGTGCGCATCACCACGCTCAGCTCGTCAAACCTCTCCACGTCTTCCACGCCCGTCACTGTCAGCTTTTCCCGTCCCGTCAGCTCGATGCGCTGGCTCTGCTCCGCCGCCTGCTTCAGCTCGTATGCCATAAAAAATCCTCCCATACACTGTTTTTTTCAGTGTATGAGAGGCGCGGATCTCTTATGACGGTTTGTCCGGCGAGATCTCCCGATACATGGCCGCCGCGTCGGCCTTTCCGGCGTTTTCCTGCACGGAGACCACCTCCACCCGCAGCTCCTTCTGCCCGAAGCGGATGCCGATCTTGTCGCCCACCTTCACGTCGTAGCTGGCGCGCTGCACCCGCCCGTTCACCGTCACCCGCTCGTTGTCGCAGGCCTCGTTGGCCACGGTGCGGCGCTTGATAAGGCGGGACACCTTCAGATACTTGTCCAGTCGCATATAGCCTCACTCCTTCAAAAAAAGATGCCGGCGCAAACGCACCGGCACCTAAGATCTTTGCAGCTTACTCGGCCACAGCGTCCTTCAGAGCCTTGCCGGCCTTGAAGGTGGGGTTCTTGCTGGCGGCGATCTCCATGGTCTCGCCGGTGCGGGGATTGCGGCCCATGTGCGCGGCCTTCTTCTTCACCTCGAAGGAGCCGAAGCCCACGATCTGCACCTTGTCCTCAGCCTTCAGAGCCTCGGTGATGGCGGCGATGGTAGCAACCACGGCGGCCTCGCTATCCTTCTTGGACAGGCCGCTCTTCTCTGCAACGGCAGCGATCAGTTCGGTTTTGTTCATGTTGAATTCCTCCCATATTTTCCTTTGTAATCATGCGTATTTATTCCAAACGAATTCTCGTTTCAGAATCATTTTGCCCTGTTCCACAGGTCTGTCATTTCCGCGAGGGTCAGGTCGGTCACTTCTTTTCCCTGCGCCTGCGCGCCCTCCTCCACGGCTCTGAACCGCCGGATGAACTTTTCGCAGGTGCCGGTCACGGCCTCCTCCGGATCCACCTCGGCGAAGCGCCCCACCTTTACGGCGGCAAACAGCACGTCGCCCAGCTCCTCGGATATGTTGCTGCCCTCTTCCACGGCCTGCCGCAGCTCCCGCACTTCCTCCTCCAGCTTCAAAAGCGCTCCGGAGATGTCCGCGAACTCAAAGCCGGCGTCCGCCGCTTTTTTCTGCAGCTTTTCCGCCCGCCAAAGCCCCGGCAGGCTGCGCGCCACGCTGTCCATGGCCTCGGCGGTGGTCTTCTGCCCCTTCTCCGCCCGCTTCAGCTGCTCCCAGCCGGCGGGCACGGACTCGACACTCTCCGCTGCGGCGCCGGCAAACACATGGGGGTGGCGGTACAGGAGCTTTTTCACCACGCCGTCCACCACGTCCTCCATGGTGAAGCGGCCGCGCTGGCGCTCGATGTCCGCGTGGAACACCACCTGCATCAGCACGTCGCCCAGCTCCTCCTGCAGCATGGCTGCATTATCCAGGTCAATGGCCTCCGCCGCCTCATAGCTCTCCTCCAGCAGTCCCCTGCGGATGGAACTGTGGGTCTGCACCCGATCCCACGGACACCCCTCCGGCGAGCGGAGCAGGCGGATGATCTCCAGCAGATCCTCATAGCCATAGCGCGGCTTCCTCGTAAAATTTACCATAGTTTCCCCTTTATTGCAATAGGAATTCGTAATTTTCATGATTTAAATAGAAATTTTGCCAGTTTTTTCCCCTTGGGCAGCTGGCGGATCTCCTCCCGCCGCACCACCTCCAGAGAGAACAGCAAGATCCCGTATACCGCCGCCGCCAGCAGGATCGACAGCGCCGTGGCCAGACTCCCGCCCACAAATTTGCCAAGCAGCCCATGGGCGCAATAGGCTGTGGCCGCCATGGCCGCCGTGGTCAGGGCCAGCTTCAGCGCCGAGCTTCCTATCTTCGGCCTGTTGGGCACGGTCACGGCAATGGCGACGAGATTCAGCAGGGCGATGACGGCGTAGCACAGCAGCGTGCCGATGGGCGCTCCGCGGATGGAGATGGCGGGGTCGGTCACCAGCAGGTAGTTGGCGGCGATCTTCACGCCCCCGCCCACCAGCAGCGTCAGCACCGGAATGCGCTCCCGCCCGTAGGCTTGCAGGATGCCGGAGGTGACGATCATCAGGCACACGAACACCGAGGCGATGCCCAGCACTCGCAGGTGGTAGGCCGCCGCTGCCGCCGTTTCCGGCACGGCGGGGTAGAGCAGGCGCAATATCGGCCCCGCCAGCACCGACAGGCCGACCCCCACCGGCAGCGCGGCCACCATGGCCAGCTTCAGGGCGGCGGCGGCGTTCTTTCCGGCCTGCCGCGGGTCGTTTCTGACCATGGCGGCGCTGATGGACGGCACCAGACTGATGCTCAGAGGATACATAAACGAAGCCGGCAGCGCAAAAAGCGTCATGCCGAAGGTATATTCGCCATAGAGCGAGGCGGCGGCGGACTCGGAAAGCCCCAGAGAGCTTTGCAGCGTCCCCAGCACCAGCGCCTGATCCAAGAGGGTAATAAGGCTCATGCCCACGGAGCCGAGAGTCACGGGGATGCCGATGCGCAGCACCTGCTGCAGAATATCCCGCCGGCTCTCCGGCGTGTCCGTGCCCCGTTCGCCCCGACGGGCGCGGAGCAGCCAGACCGTCAGCACCAGCAGCCCCACGGCGGCGCCCACGGTGACGCCGGAAATGGCGCCGGCGGCGCACTCATTGGGGGCGGCGCCCTGCCGCACCAGCAGCCACGCCGCCGTAAGCCCCACCACCAGCTTGCAGGCCGACTCGATGATCTGGCTCACCGCCGTGGGGCGCATGTCGCCCCGCCCCTGCGTATAGCCCCGAATGGCCGAGAGCATGCACACGCAGAAGACCGCCGGTGCCAGCACCCGTATGGCCGGCGCGGCCTGCGAGTCGTTGAGCAGCTGCGCCAGCGGCTCGGCGAAAAACAGCATCACGCCGCAGCAGGCAAGCCCCAGCAGGAGAAAAAGCCCCGCCGTGACCCGAAAGATCCGGCGGCGCTGGTTCACCCGCCCCACGGCCTCCGCCTGAGACACAAGGCGGGACATGGCCAGCGGCAGCCCCGCCGTGGACACGATGAGAAGCAGGCTGTATATATTGTAGGCCACATAGAAATGCGCCATGCCGTCCTTATCCAGCAGGTTCCCCAGCGGGATCTTATACACGGCGCCGATGACCTTGGTGACGGCCACCGCCAGCGTCAGGACGGCGGCGCCCTCAATGAAATTCTGCTTGCGCTGCGGCAAAGCCATCCCTCCCGATATGGGTCGTATCCGCCACGGGCGGAATCATTTTTTCATCGAGCGGTAAAAGGCGGAGAACTCCTGCAGGTTCTTTTGGATCTTCTCCGGACGGGTGATGTACTCATTGGGGTACTTGGCGTGGAACACGCGCTCAATGCGCCCCGCCGCGGGATCCACCATCTTGGTGGAGCCGCCGGCGCCCAGAGAGAGGATGCTGTGCAGCTCCTCCATGATGTAAATATTATACAGCCCCTCCGCTCCGCTTATGCACCAGCCGATGTTCTCAAAGCTGCCGGACATGTACTTCTGCCGATAGAGATAGTAGGGGTGGAAATCTGCTCCACGCAGGGCGGAGATGGAATAGTCCAGCATCTCCCCCACCGCCTCCGCCGAGGGAATGGGCTGCCCCTCCAGCAGAATGCGGCTGCCCTTTTTCAGCGCCAGCGTGTGGACGGTGATGTTGTCCGCCCCGAAGGAAAGGCACTTGTCCAGCGTGCGGCGGAAGCCCTCGGGGGTGTCCGCCGGCAGACCCGCAATGAGATCCATATTCACATGGGAAAAGCCCATGGACATGGCAAGAGCCATGGTTTTTTCGATGTCCGCGGCCGTGTGCCGCCGGCCGATGGCCTGCAAAACGCCGTCCTCCAGGGACTGGGGGTTCACGCTGATGCGGTCGCAGCCATGATCCAGCAGCACCCGCAGCTTCTCGCGGTCGATGGTATCGGGTCGGCCGGCCTCGATGCAGTATTCGGCGCAGCCCGACAGATCAAAGCTCCTGTTCAGATGGGTCAAAAGACGATCCATCTGGTCGGCGGAGAGGGTGGTGGGCGTGCCGCCGCCCATGTAAAAGCTCTTGACGTTCAGACCCAGCTCTTTCACCATCTGCGCCGCCTGGGTGATCTCCCCCAGCAGCACCGCCAGATACGGCTCCATAAGCCCGAAGCTCTTTTCCACCGCCTGCGACACAAAGCTGCAGTAGGCGCAGCGGGTGGGGCAGAAGGGGATGCCGATGTAGAGGGAGATGTCCTCCGGACGGAGGTCTTTCTTGGCTTTCAGCCCCGCCTGCGCCGCCTGGATGCAAAGCTGGCGGCGGGTCTTGGACACGCTGTAGGTGTCACGCAAGAGCGCGTCCACCTGTCGGGGGGTCATGCCCTGCTCCAGATAGCCCGCGGCCAGCTTGGCGGGGCGGATGCCCGTGAGGGCGCCCCAGGTGGGAGTCACCCCCGTGACCTTTTGGGCGGCCTTGAAAAAGCTCAGCTTCACCGCCCGCTGGCGCAGGCGCTCCTTTTCATATTCGTCGGTTTCGGGGGCGATGACCACGCGGGAGATGCCTTTTTCCGCGCGGCCGCCATAGCGGAGCGCCGTGACGGCGGTGGTATATTTCGCCGCCTGCGACAGAGTGATGACCGCCTCATTTTCCTCCTCCGCCGCCGGATCGTACACCGGCCGCTCCTGCGGGAAAAAGGCCAGCAGGCTCTGCTCCACGGCATAGCGGGCGTCGTTCCCTTTCAAGATCAGCTTCATTCTCTCAGCCCCTGCTTTACATAGGGATTGAACCGGCGCTCAAAGTCCAAATCCGTAGGGCGGTCGTGCCCCGGGTAGACCCGATACTGCCCCGGCAGCATCGCCAGCCGCTTCAGGGACTGCAGCATGTCCTCATAGCTGCCGCCGGCAAAGTCCGTGCGGCCGCAGCTGCCGCAAAACAGGGTGTCGCCGGAGAAGATGGTGTCCCCCACCAAAAGGCACACGGAGCCGCGGGAGTGCCCCGCCGTTTCCATGACGCGGATAGCCAGCGAGCCGAGGGAGAGCACGTCGTCCTCCTTATAATAGCGCTGGTTCTTCTCGGGCAGGCGGGGAAACAGCAGGGCAAAGCCGCTGGTGTGCCTGTCGGTGACGTCTTTTTCATTTATATAGACCGGCAGCTCCGGCCACTTCTCCAGCAGGCCCTCCACGGCGGTGTAATGGTCAAAATGGCCGTGGGTGAGCAGGATCATGGCGGGGGCGCAGCCGGTGCGCTCCACGGCTTTTATAATGCGCTCCGGCTCGTCGCCGGGGTCGATGACGGCACAGACCTTGGCCTGCTCGTCCTGCAGAATGTAGCAGTTGGTCCCGATGGAGCCTACGGAAAGGGAGTCAATTTTCATAGCATTTCTCCTTATAACTCACAGAGAGTCGGTGTCCACGATGAGGGTCATGGGGCCGTCGTTGACGGAGGCCACGTCCATGTAGGCGCCGAATTCGCCGGTCTGCACGGAAAAGCCCTTGTCCCGACAGAGGGAAACGAACTTTTCATAGAGGGGCACGGCCACCTCCGGACGGGCGGCGGAGAGGAACTCCGGACGGCGGCCTTTTTTGCAGTTGCCGTACAGGGTGAACTGGGACACCACCAGCACCTCGCCGCCTACGTCCGAAAGGCTGCGGTTCATCTTGCCGTTTTCGTCTTCAAAAACGCGCAGACCCATGAGCTTGTCCGCCAGCTTAACGGCCTGCGCCTCGGTGTCCTCATGGGTGACGCCCAGAAGGATGAGGAAGCCCTGCCCGATGTGGGCGATCTCGGTTCCGTCCACGGTGACGGAGGCGCTTTTTACGCAGGTTAATACAGCTCGCATGGCGATTTCTCCTTTTATTTTTTATAAGAATCGGGGGCGGCCTCGTTGGGGAGGACGGATTGCCACACCGGTGACGTCGGTCACCGGTTCGCAATGACATTTTTGGGGCGTGCGGCGGTCAGTCGGCGGCGGGACACATGGGTCCCGCCCTACGGGGATATGGCCGCAGGTGGGGCGATTGTCAGGCGGCGGGAGGGTACTGCGGATTGCCACGCCCTGTGTGCGCACCGATCCCGCAATGACAAGGTTTTAATCGTTTTTATTTGCCCGCGGGTCTGGTGACGCGCATGACGCCGGACACCTGCTCCAGACGACGGCGCACGGTGGACAGCTGCTCGCTGTCCGCCACCCCCACCTCGATGGTGATGAGGGCGAAGCCGTCGCTGGTGCTGCGGGCGGACAGGTTCGTCACCCGCGTTTTGGTGGAGGAGAGGATGGTGGAAATGTCCATGATGAGGTTCAGCCGATCCTTGGCCACCACCTCCAGGGTGGTGCGGTAGTCCTCGCGGGTGTTGTCGCCCCAGGACACCTTGATCCAGCGTCCCTCCTCCTCGGGCTTGCGGCGGGCAGGGTCGGCATTGGGGCAGTCCGCCCGATGGACGGACACACCGTAGCCCCGAGTGATGAAGCCCACGATGTCGTCGCCGGGGACGGGGGTGCAGCACTTGGCGAACTTCACAAGGCAGTTGCTCAGTCCCTCCACCACGATGCCCTGCTCACTCTTGGTGCGCTTGGGCACGGCGGGGCGCATTTTCTCCGGCTCGTCCTTCAGCGGCACCTCGGCGTCTCGCTCCTCCTGATGCATTTTGAGGATGCGCTGGATCTCGTCCCGCAGGCGGCCGATGAGCTTCAGGGAGGTGACGCCGCCGTAGCCGATGGCGGCATACATATCGTCCAGGCTCTTGTAGGCCAGACGCTTCAAGACATTGGGGAGATTTTCCTCCGCCGTCAGCTCCTTGAGGGTGACGCCGGTGCGCTTGACCTCCGCCTCGAAGGAGGCGCGGCCGCGGGCAATATTCTCGTCGCGGCACTCCCGCTTGAACCACTGGCGGATCTTGCTGCGAGCCTCGCTGGAGCGGGCGATCTTCATCCAGTCGCGGCTGGGGCCGTGGGCGGATTTGGAGGTGACTATTTCCACCACATCGCCGTTTTTCAGCTTGGAATCGAACTGGGCGATGTGGCCGTTGACCTTGGCGGCCACCATGTGGTTTCCAACGGCGGAATGGATGCTGTAGGCAAAGTCGATGGGCGTGGCGCCGGCGGGCAGATTGATGACGTCGCCCTGAGGCGTGAACACGAACACCTCGTCGGCGAACATATCCACCTTCAGGGAGTGGATAAACTCTTCGGCGTCGGCGCCCTCCTGATTTTCCAGCAGCCGGCGCACCCATTCATAGTCGTGCTCGTCGCCCTCGCCCTGGCCGTTCTGCTTATATTTCCAGTGGGCGGCGATACCGTATTCGGCGATCTCGTGCATCTGCCTGGTGCGGATCTGCACCTCGAAGGGGATGCCGTTGTCGCCCACCACGGTGGTGTGGAGGGACTGGTACATATTGGGCTTGGGGGTGCCGATATAGTCCTTAAAGCGGCCTAAGACCGGCTTATACAGGTCGTGGATGATGCCCAGCACATGGTAGCACTCGGAAACGGTGTTTACGATGACGCGGAAGGCAAAGAGGTCAAACACATCGTCCAGCGATTTATCCTGGGTATACATCTTGCGGTAGATGCTGTAGGGGTGCTTCATGCGGCCGGACACGGTGCCCTCGATGCCCGCCTCCTGCAGGCGCTTTGTGATCTGATCGTGGATGGAGGCCATGAAGCCGTCGTACTCCGAGGCCTTTTCCTCCAGCGCCTCGATGATCTCCTGATAGCCGATGGGATCCAGATATTTCAGGCTCAGATCCTCCAGCTCCCATTTCATTTTCTGCATGCCCAAGCGGTGGGCGATGGGGGCGTAGATCTCCATGGTCTCCAGAGATTTCTGCTTTTGCTTTTCCGGCGTCTGGTACTCCATGGTGCGCATATTGTGGAGCCGGTCGGCCATTTTGATGAGGATGACGCGGATGTCCTTGCTCATGGCCAGCAGCATTTTGCGCAGATTCTCCATCTGCTCCTCGGCCTTGGAGGCGGCCTGCACTCTCGTCAGCTTGCTGACGCCCTCCACGATGTCGGCAATGGTGGGGGAAAAGGTGCGGGCGATGTCCTCATGGGTGGCATCGGTATCCTCGATGGTGTCGTGGAGCAGGGCGGCGGCAATGGACTCCGAGTCCAGATGCAGCTCCTCCGCCACGATCTGCGCCACCGCCAGCGGGTGGGTGATGAAGGGCGAACCGTCCTTGCGGTTCTGGCCGCGGTGATGCTCCTCGGCAAAGCGGAAGGCCGAACGGATCAGCTCAAAATTCGCCCCGGGGTTATACCGGCGGACGGTGTCCTCCAGACGCTGATACTTTTCCTGCACATTCACGGCTTGTCACCTCACTTTCCTTTGATGCTCTCCAGCAGCGCCGCCCAGTAGGGCGACTGCTCCAGATCTACTTTATGCTCCACGGCGCACAGCCGCAATGTGATCTCCTCGTCATGTATTTCCCGACACAAAAGCCCCCGCTCGCAGAACAGCTCCACGCAGAAGCAGGCACGCAAAAAAGGATCCGTGCCGGGAATGGCGGCAGAGAGCTGCCGCAGGAAGGGCAGATAGGGGCGCTCCGACTCCTCGGCGCCGGCCTCCTGCTGCAAAAGCCGCCACGCGGCCACGCACTGCTGGCGGGAGGGCAGAAGGCGCAGCGCCTCCTTCGCCGAGAGGCTCTCCCCCTGCTCCAGACGGCGCAGAAGCAGCAGCGACTCCTCCTCCCGCGCCGAGCACTGGCGGGACGGGCGCAGGTCGATCACCTGCAGCTGCACCGAGCGGCTGCCCCGAAATTCATTGATCTGCAGATAAAACGCCACGTCCACCCGCTCGCCTACGCGGCAGGGGCACTGCTGGGCGGAAACGGAAAAGAAGATGCCCTCCAGCTGCACGGCGCCCTTGGAAAAGCGCAGCTTCAGGTGGCGGTTCTGCCCCACACCCTGCGCCCGCTCCAGCGTGACGCCCAGGAGGCAGAACAGGGGGCGGTTGTTGCCGTTGCCGTAAGGCTCCAGACGGCGCAGCTGCTCCACCTCCCACAGCGTCACCGCCTCCGGCCGGCGCAGCACCACGTCCACGTCCAGCACCGAGGCGGCCGGCCGGCTGCCCATGAAGCGCAGGACGTATTCGTTCATTCTCTTGCGGAAGGCGGGGACTTTGTCCTCCTCAATGGTGAAGCCCGCCGCCAGCTCGTGGCCGCCGAAGCCCAGCAGCAGGTCGCTGCACGCCTCCAGCGCTGCAAAGAGGTTGAAGCCCCCCCAGCTGCGGCAGGAACCCTTGCCCGTGTGGCCGGACAAATGGATCATGAAGCTGGGACAGGCATATTTTTCGCTCAATCGGGAGGCCACTATGCCCACCACGCCCTGATGCCACTGGTGGTCGGCCAGCACAAGGGCGTGCTTTTCCTCGGCGGGCATGGTCTCGATCATGGCCACGGCCTGGGCATAGATCTCCTGCTCCACGGCCTGCCGCTGGCGGTTCAGCTCGCACAGCTCTCCGGCCAGCCCATGAGCCAGCACGGGATCTTTACACAGCATAAGCTCCGCCGCGCGATCCGCCTCGCCCATGCGTCCGGCGGCGTTGATGCGGGGCGCCAGCACATAGCCGATCTGCACGGAGGTGATCTCCTTTTGGTCAAGACCCGTTTCCTGCAAAAGCGCCCGCAGGCCGATGAAGTCGCAGTCCGTGATATGGGCAAGGCCGCGGGCCACGATGGTGCGGTTTTCGCCGGCCATGCGCATGACGTCCGCCACGGTGCCCACGGCGGCCAGGGGGCAGTAGCGGGTGAGCAGCTCCTCTCCGCGCGCCTCGCCGCCCAGCGCCAGCACCAGCTTCAGCGCCACGCCGCAGCCGGCCAGATGCTTGAAGGGATAGGGGCAGTCCGGCCGGTGGGGATCCACCACCGCCACGGCGCGGGGCAGCTCCTCCTTGCACTCGTGGTGATCCGTCACCACCACATCCATGCCAAGCTCGGCGGCATACGCCACCTCCTCCACGCCGGTGATGCCGCAGTCCACGGTGACGACCAGCGCGACCCCCTGCTCATGCAGGGTGCGCATGGCCTCCGCCGACAGGCCGTATCCGTCCTCGATGCGGCGGGGGATATAGTGGCTCACCTGCCCGCCGCAGCGGCGCAGATAGTCCACCAAAATGGCGGTGGCGGTGATGCCGTCCACGTCGTAGTCGCCGAAAACGGCGATATGCTCCCTTTTCTCCAGAGCGGTGCGGACGCGGCGGACGGCGCAGTCCATGTCCTTCATGAGAAACGGCGAAAGGGTCAGCGTATTTTCAATATTCAAAAATTCGGCGGCAGCGGCGCCGTCGGTGACGCCGTGGGCGGCCAGAACGGCAGACAGCAGCGCCGGATAGCCCGCCGCCTCCAGCGCCTCCACCGAGGGAGCCGCAGCGGGAAGGTTCCATTTTTCAAATTTCATGCCCGACTCCCCTCCTTTTTCGCGATTTTCGGCGCAGAGCCACATTATAATAGAAGTATATTATATCAAATCAAAGCAAAAAGGTAAAGCCCCATCTTGCGCGCCGGCCTACGGGCAGGCAAAAACGAGCCGACCTGTGCGGCCGACCCGTTTTTCTCACAGCTCCACTCTCGCCTTCTTCGTTTCTCCCAGCCGCACCGTGCCGGTGATGGTGAGGGCGGCCAGCTCCTCTCCCGCCAGACGCGTCACCACCTGAATGACGCCGCCGGGCTGGCGCAGGGACACGCACTGCTCCCGCCCGCGCACAGACGTGAGCCACGCGCCGATGGCTGCCGAGCCGCTGCCGCAGCCCCGCTCCCACACGCAGGAGTCCGTGGGCTTCACATACACCAGCGGCGTGAAGGCCGTTTGGCTTTCCTCCAGCAGCAGAAGACCCATGGCTTCGCCGGAGAGCAGCCCGCTCCAAGAGCGCAGCGTTTCCTCCGCGCGGGCACGGTCGATGACCTCCGCCGGCGCAATGACGTGGCAGATGCCCGGCAAATGCACCACGGGGAAGGTCTGCATCACCCCGCCCACCGGCAGGGAAAGCTGCTCGATGCGCTCCGGCAGGGGCATGGCCACCGTGCCGATAAAGCAGCCGTCTATCCGCGTGACGCGGCAGGCCACCGGCTGCGGCGCGCCGGAAACGGGCAGGGTCAGGGCGCGCTCCGCCCCCACGGGCAGCTCCCGATGCAGCCAGGCCGCCATGGACATGGTGGCATTGCCGCAAAATTCGCCGCCCATCATTTGCAGGCGGGGATTTCCCACGGCCAGTCCCTCGGCAAAGCCCACCTGCTCAGCGTCCTTTTCCCGCCGCAGAAGCTCCGCCGCCACCCGCGGCTGCACATCTCTGGGCACAGGGGTGGTGACCAGGAGGGTGATATTCTTTGTGGGGTCGATGACCGTGTAGCGCAGTTCCATTTTTGCCGCCTCCCGATGGTTTTTTCTTCATTATACCCATTGGGGAAGTAAAATGCAATTCCTGTTGCCCTTTGGAAAGTAAAATGGTATACTATGGGGCAAGATAACATTTCACCATGGACGCAAGAAAGGATGATCCGCTATGAAACTGAGCTTTTTCGGCGCTGACCAGTGCGTCACCGGCAGCTGCCACTGTCTGGAAGCAAACGGCAAGAAGATCCTCATCGACTGCGGCCTGCAGCAGGGGCGGGACGAGGTGGACAACGGCAGCCTGCCCTTCCACGCAGGTGAGATCGACTATGTGCTGGTGACCCACGCCCACATCGACCACACCGGCCGCATTCCCATGCTTATAAAGCAGGGCTTTCAGGGGCGCATCCTCACCACCCGCCTCACCGCCCAGCTCATGGACATCATGCTGCAGGACTCGGCACACATTCAGGAGTCCGACGCCGAATACCAGAACCGCAAGAACCTCCGCGCCGGCCGGCCGGTGGTGGAGCCGCTGTACACCGTGGAGGACGCTCTGCGGGTGAAGGAGTTCCTCACCACCTGCGAATACGGCGAAAAGGTGGATCTGTGCGAGGGCGTCAGCGTGGAGTGCATTGACGCCGGCCACCTGCTTGGCTCCGCCAGCATGAAGCTGACGGTCACCGAGGGCGGCGAGATGCGCACCATCGTCTTCTCCGGCGACATCGGCAACGTGGATCAGCCCATCATCCGTGACCCTCAGTTCTTCCATCAGGCGGACTTCGTGGTCATGGAGAGCACCTACGGCAACCGCAACCACACCGAGGTCTGGAGCTACACCGACGAGCTGGCGCAGATCATCGACGAAACGCTGGGCAAGGGCGGCAACGTGGTCATCCCCTCCTTCGCCGTGGGGCGCACCCAGGAGCTTCTATACTTCATCCGCCAGATCAAGGACGAGAAGCTGGTGAAGTCCGTGCCCGATTTTAACGTATATGTGGACAGTCCCCTCTCCAAGGCCGCCACCACTATTTTCTGCGGCGACCTGCGGGGTTATCTGGACGAGGAGGCTCTGGCCCTGGTGAAGGACGGCACCCATATGTTCAGCTTCCCGGGCCTGCACCTGACGGAAACGGTGGATGAGTCCAAGAATCTGAATCTGGACCCCTCCCCCAAGGTCATCATTTCCGCCTCCGGCATGTGCGACGCAGGCCGCATCCGCCACCACCTGAAGCACAACCTCTGGCGGCCGGAAAGCGCCGTGGTGTTCGTGGGCTTCCAGTCCCCCGGCACCCTGGGGCGGCACCTGCTGGACGGCGCCGAAAGCGTGAAAATGTTCGGCGAAGAGATCGCCGTGCGGGCTAAGATCGTGAATTTCCAGGGTCTCAGCTCCCACGCCGACCGGGATCATCTGCTGAACTGGATCGACCAGTTCGCCCCCGCTAAGCCCACCCATGTCTTCGTGGTGCACGGCGACCGCGAGGTGGCCCCCGCCTTTGCGCAGGATATTGCCGCCCGGGGCTTTTCCGCCCACGCGCCCCAATATACCGAGGTCTATGACCTGCTGGAAAACCGCACCGTGCAGCAGGGCTATCTGCCGGAGCCGAAGAAGAAGGCCTTCGAGGGCGCGCCCCGCATCTCCTCTGCCTACAAGCGTCTGGTGGAGCTGGGCGACGCACTGGCCGCCCTCATCCGCCGCAGTCAGGGGCGGGACAACAAGACGCTGGCCGACTTCGCCGAGAGCCTGCGCAAAATTCTGGAAAAATTCAAATTCTGATGCTGCATACAGCACAGCAGGCCACGGTTTCCCCGTGGCTTTGCTGTCGAAAGGAACGATTTTATGACGCCTCCGCTGAAAAACCAAGTGTATACCGCCGAGATCCTCGGCTACTCCAGCGAGGGGCTGGGCATTGCCCGCATCGGCGGGCAGGTGGTGTTCGTGCACAACGCCATTCGGGGCGAGGTGTGCGACATTTTAGTGATGAAAGTGCTGAAAAACGCCGCCTTCGGCAAGGTCGTGGGCTGGCAGCAGGTGTCGCCCCACCGCGTGGAGCCGGACTGCCCCCACTACCGCCGCTGCGGCGGCTGCGTCTACCGCCACATGGACTATGCCGAGGAGCTGACGGCCAAGCGGCAGCGGGTGCAGGACGCCCTGCGCCGCGTGGGCGGCAGCCGCGTGGAGGTGGAGGAAATTCTGGGTGCGGCGGAAACCCTCCGCTACCGGAACAAGGGGCAGTACCCCATATCTCCCGAGGGGAAAGTGGGGTTTTATCAGGCGCGGACGCACTGCGTGACGGATGTGGACGGCTGCCTCATTCAGAAGCCCCAGGCGGATGCCGCTGCTGCCGCCCTGCGGCGCTACATGGCGGCGCACCATGTGTCGGGCTATGACGAAAAGACCGGCACGGGGCTTGTCCGGCACCTGTATGTGCGCACCAATGCAAAAGGGCAGTCCCTCATCTGCATTGTGGTAAACGGCGAGAGCCTGCCGCACGAGGCGGCGCTGGCGGAGCAGATGCGCGCGGCGGTGCCGGAGGCCGTGGGCGTGGTGCTGGGCGTCAACACCCAGCGCAATAACGTGATCTTAGGCGACCGCTACCGGACGCTGTGGGGGCAGGACACCCTGACGGACGTGCTCTGCGGCCACGTTTTCCGGCTCTCTATTCCCTCGTTTTATCAGGTGAATCGGGAGCAGGCGGAGGTGCTGTACCGTCGGGCGGTGGACTACGCCGACCTCACGGGGGCGGAGCTGGTGCTGGATCTGTACTGCGGCGCGGGCACCATCACCCTCGCCATGGCGGACAAGGCCAAAAAGGTCATCGGCGCCGAGATCGTGGCGCCCGCGGTGGAGAACGCGCGGGAGAACGCCGCGGCGGGCGGCGTGGAGAACGCGGAGTTTTTCTGCGGGGACGCCGCCGACATTGCCGTAAAGCTGGCGGCAGAGCACCTGCGGCCGGATGTGATCTGCGTGGACCCGCCCCGCAAAGGTCTTGCTCCGGCGGTCATCGACGCCATGGTGCAGATGGCGCCGAAGCGCATCGTGTATGTGTCCTGCGATCCGGCCACCCTGGGGCGGGACGTAAAGCTGCTGGAGCAAAAGGGCTATAAGGCTCTCCGCGCCACGGCGGTGGATCTCTTCCCGCGCACAGCGCATGTGGAGACGGTATGCCTGCTGGAGGCGGCGACGTCTGCCTGATGCGGCCTGTCCGCGCCGGTTTGCGCCCTGCACGAATGCCGGAAAATGCGGCGCCATGTTACCATATTGTCACGCTTCCCTATCCAGAAAGTAATTGACTTATGCCGCACAAAATGGTATGTTAGGATGGAGCATATAGGAAAAATGCTTCCATATTTTAACAACCAACCCGAAAGTGAGCACGCTTTTTTGATATGTCACACTTAAATGCCGGCTCTCCTCTAAGCCGGATCACACGCAAAACTGAAGAATTTTGGAACGGCCGGCTTTACTTTCCCGTGATGCTGGCCGTAACTGCCATTTCCATGCTGACGGACAATGTGGTGCCGTCCACGGTGCTTTTGGTGCTGCTGTGCGGCTGGATGCTGGTGTTTTGTCGGGACATTCTGGCGGCGGCGCTGCCGTTTTTGCTCATATTCCTGCTGTCCACCCTGCAGTATGATAATTTGGCCGTTTTCCTGCCGTGCGCGCCGCTGGCGGTGGTGCCCATCGGCGGGCTGCTGGTGCATCTTCTGCGGTGGCGAACGCCCTTTTCGGTGGGCAGCTGCACCGCCGGACTGGCGGCGGTGGCGGCGGCTACGCTGCTGGGCGGTCTTGGCTCCATTTCGGCCGGCGAGTATTTCTCTCCTCTGGCCATCTACTACACGCTGGGTCTGGGTCTTGGCCTGCTGGTGACCTATCTGCTGCTGCGGTCGGAGCTGGAAATGCCCCGCAGCTATGACCTTTTGGAGCGGCTGATGCAAATGCTCTACACCATGGGGCTTGCTATGGTGCTGGCTCTCGCCTGCTTCTATGCCGACCACTGGGATCTGTTCACGGCGAAATGGGAGATCCCTCCCATCCCGTACCGGAATTTTACCGCCACCATACTGGTCTCCACCCTGCCTTCGGCGTTCTTCATGGTGCGCCGCAGCCGGTGGTATCTGGCGGCGGTGCTGCTGTGGGTCGCGGCGCTGTTTTTCTCCGGCAGCCGCACGGCGCTGCTGTTCGGCGGCGTGATGCTGCTGCTGGGCATGGCCTATCTGGTCTGCAAAAAAATTCTGCCGCTGTGGGCGCTCTTTGTGATCCTGGCCGCGGCGGCGGCCATCGCCCTGCTGCTGGGGCAGCAGCTCCACGAGCTGTTTTTCGGCAGCCGTGGGGATGCAGACGCCATCGTGGAGCCAAACGAGATCCGCTGGTCGCTGCTGGCGCGGGCGTGGGAGGATTTTTATCGGCATCCGCTGCTGGGCATCGGCCTGGGCAGCCAGAAAAACACGGATCTCTTCACCGGCGTGCCGGGGAGCATGGTATTTTATCATAATGCCGTGGCGCAGGTGCTGGGCAGCATGGGGCTGGCCGGCGCGGCGGCCTACGGCCTGCTGCTGGTGCGGCGTGTCCGCCTGCTGCTGCGGGGCGGCGACGCCTGCCTCATGATCGGCATGTTCTATCTGGGCATGCTGCTGGTGTCCATGACGAACCCGGGGCTGTTCTGTCCCCTGCCCAACGCCGCGCTGACAGTGCTGGCTTTCGCCGTGCTGGAAAAATGCGTGGGCGGCCCCGCCCGCCCCTTGTTCCGCGAAAAAAAATAATGTGAAAAGCATCCCGATCGGGGGATGCTTTTTCCACTTTTATTTAGTATAATATCCATCTGAAAAGCAAAAGAAAAAGGAGCATATCCCAAATGAAAAGGATCAGTCCCCGTATAAAGGGCATTGCCTGCATCATATTTGCCGCCTTCGGCTTTTCCATGATGTCGGTGTTCATCCGGCTGGCCGGAGATGTGCCCACGGCAGAAAAAGCGTTTTTCCGTAATTTTGCGGCGCTGCTCCTGGTGAGCGTGCTGCTGGCGGTGAAGCGGGTGCCGCTGAAACCGGAGAAGGGCAGCTGGCCTTCCCTTGTCGGACGGGCGGTGTTCGGCACCATCGGTATGCTGCTGAATTTCTATGCCATTGACCATCTGGTGCTGGCGGACGCCAACATGCTCAACAAGCTCTCGCCCTTTTTCGCCATAATTTTCTCCATCTTCCTGCTGCGGGAGCGCCCCTCCGCCATGCAGGTAGCCGGCGTGCTGACGGCGCTTCTGGGCAGCGCACTCATCATCAAGCCCGGGTTTGAGGGCGTGCCCCTTGTGCCGTCGCTGGCGGGCTTTGTCAGCGGCGCGGCAGCAGGTCTGGCCTATACTTTCGTGCGCAAGCTGGGGCAGCGAGGGGAGAACAGCCTGCGGATCGTGTTCTATTTCTCCCTGTTTTCCACCCTCATCACCCTGCCATTTTTCCTGCTCAGCCCCGTGCGCCTGACGGGGCACCAGCTGCTGATGCTGCTGTTGTGCGGCTGCAGCGCCTGCATTGGGCAGTTCGGCATCACCCAAGCCTACCTCCTCGCCCCCGCCAAGGAGATCAGTGTGTATGACTACACCCAGATCCTCTTTGCCGCCGCCCTGGGCTACATTTTCTTCCGGCAGATACCCGACGGCTGGAGCGTGGTGGGCTATGTGCTCATCTGCGGCGCCGGAGTCGGGATGTTCCTGTATAACAGGCATATGGATCACAAGGCGGCGCAGTAAGCGCAGGAGGGACGGCCATGAGCAAGTACATTCTGATACCGGATTCCTTCAAAGGCTCGCTGTCCTCGGCGGAGATCTGCGCCATTATTGCCCGGGAAATCCGCCGGCTGGAGCCGGAGGCCGCCGTGTGCTCCCTTCCCGTGGCGGACGGCGGCGAGGGCACCGTGGACGCGTTTCTCGCCGCCATAGGCGGGCAGCGGGTCAGCGCCCCCTGCCAAGATCCCTACGGACGGTGCATAACCGCCTGCTACGGTCTGCTTCCCGACGGCGTGACAGCCGTGGTGGAGATGGCCGCTGCCGCCGGTCTGCCGCTGGTAGGCGAAGACCGGCGTGTGGCGGACGCCACCACCTACGGCGTGGGGCAGCTCATAGCCCACGCGCTGGAGCACGGCACCGAGCGGATCGTGCTGGGTCTGGGCGGCAGCGCCACCAACGACGGCGGCTGCGGCGCTGCGGCGGCGCTGGGCGTGGAGTTTTTGGATGAAACGGGTCACGCCTTCGTTCCGGTGGGCGGGACGCTGGGGCGCATTGCCCATATCCGTGTGGAAAACGTCCTGCCGCAGCTGCGGCAGGCAGAGGTGGTGGCCATGTGCGACATTGACAACCCCCTCTGCGGCGAGAGCGGAGCCGCCGCCGTGTTCGCCCCGCAAAAGGGCGCCGATGCGCAGACCGTCCGCCTGCTGGACAGCGGCCTGCGGCATCTGGCGCAGGTGGCGGAGCGGGATCTGGGCGTTTCCCTGCTGGGTCTTTCCGGCGGCGGTGCTGCCGGCGGCTTCGGAGCGGGCAGCGTGGCCTTTCTCGGCGCAAAGCTGCAAATGGGCATCGAAACGGTGCTGGATCTGACAAATTTCGACCGTCTGGCGGCGGACGCCGACCTCGTTATCACCGGCGAGGGGCGGCTGGACAGCCAAAGCCTGCGGGGCAAAGTCGTCATCGGCGTTGCCCGCCGCGCCAAGGAGCTGGGTGTGCCGGTGGCCGCTCTGGTGGGGGGCAGCGAGCCGTCTATGGAGGCCGCCTATGCCGCCGGCGTCAGCGGCATTTTCCCCATCAACCCCTATCCGGCTCCGCTGCAGGAGGTCATGCCCCGCTGCGGAGAACATCTGGCCTTCGCCGCCCGAAATCTCTTGCATTTTGTGGAAAGCCTGCGAAAAATGCCGTGACCCTGTTGCTATTCCCACCGTTTTCTTGTATACTGGGTTTAATCAACAAAGGGAGGAATAGCCCATGCGTCCCGACGGTACCCGCGTAAAAGACCTGCCGCCCCTGGTGGCGGCCATACCCTACATCATGCCCAAGCGCTATGACGCCTGGAATACTATCACGGAAAACATCGACGAGGAAGTCATCAAGGAGTTCATCCGCAATCAGCGGCGGCAGGGCGTCCGGCTCAACCACATGAGCGTCATTATCTCTGCCTACTACAAGGCCACACTGGAGAACCCGAAGCTGAACTACTTCGTCATGAACCGCAAAATTTACAAGCGCAACCACTTCTGTGTGTCCTTCGTCATCTTGAAGAAGCTGGCGGACGGCTCCCCCAGCGAGACCACGCTGAAGATCTATCTGGAGCCGGAGGACACGGTGTTCACCGTGAACGAAAAGATCCGCAAGGTCATCGAGGCCAACCAGCAGACGGAGCAGAGCAACAGCACCGACCATTTTGCCCGCTTCATGTTCTCCGTGCCGGGGCTGCCCCGCTTTGTCATCGGCCTTGCCTATTTTCTGGACAGGCACGGCCTGCTGCCCCGCAAGGTCATCGAGCTTTCCCCCTTCCACACCAGCCTGTTCATCACCAATCTGGCCTCCATCAAGACCAGCTTCATCCACCACCACTGCTACGAGTTCGGCACCACCAGCGTCTTCGTGTGCATGGGCAAGCCCGTGCCCAACTACATGGCCGGCGACCTCAGCCGCAAGATGATGCCTCTGGGCATCGTCATGGACGAGCGCATCTGCACGGGGTATGAATACGCCGCCTTCTGCCACGATTTCCGCCGCCTGCTGTGCAAGCCCGAGGTGCTGACCCAGCCGTTTAACGCGCCGGCCGAATAAGCTGTTTCTACGAAAAAAGTCACTTCCCATGTGGGAAGTGACTTTTATTTTTCTTTGTTTTCATTGCGCTGCCGCGATCCGGCTTTTTCACTCTTTTTTCAGCAAATAGTACCCGAAGGCGCAGGCCATGGATAAAACCATCACGGCCACCAGCGCTGCCGCTATCACATACGGCGCATTCGGCGAAAATTTATAGAAGAACAGCTCCGGCTTCAGCAGCAGGCCGATGCCAAACAGGGGCGGAAACGCCACCAGAAAATATCCCACGATCAGGCGAAGCGCCTCCATTTTTCGATACTCTCCTTTTCTTTCTGTTTATTTGTGCAGATCCGCTGCAAAAGCCCTCTCACGGACATGCCTTAGTGACGGGCGTTACGTTCAAGGTTGCTCCATCGACGGTACCGTGCGCCTTCAGCGTGTAGCTCTGTCCTCGGGTCACGGTCTTTGTTTTCGAAATCAGCAAGTGTGATGTGCCCGTTCCTGACCAGGAGGCCAGCAGGGTATTCCCGCTCCACAGCTCCAGCGTGGCGTCAATGGCTGCACCAGGCTTCGTAACGCTGAGCTTACAGCTTGCCGTTGTGCCGCTGAAAGACAGGATTGGCGAAGCTGTGACAGCACGGGCTTCCGCCGCATAGGCCGAGGTGACCAGTGCCACCGTCATAAGGCAGGCCAAGATGGCAGCCGCAAATCTTCTTTTCATGGTTTTTCCTCCTTGTTTTTGATTCCGATACTATAAACGATCGAAACAAGGCTTTGGAGACAGTAAGTTTTCATGTTTTTCGACTTTTGTTTATTTGCACAAAATCATGTCCTCCGCCATGTTGAAAATATCACGTTTGTCTACGTTGGCCGATATTTTGAAAAGAACGTTAGTATCTTCGTCAATAAGCTGCAACAGATTTGCACCCTCATCGTCCGGTGCTTGATAGTACTCTGCCTGTAATCCATTAATTTCTGCTTGGAGAATAGCGCCTCCTTCCTCCGGTGTATTCGTAACATTTGTCCCGTCCTGTATGAACTGATATTCAAAAATAATGATTTGGCCGGTTTCCTCATTTTCATATATGGCACTGTAATACTCCTCATCGCAGAACACATCCGTCTCCGCGAACCCCTCCGGCAGCCATGTCAGCTGGTAGCGGGGGAGCGCCCCCTGCGGCGCGGGATTGAAAAAACGGTACACGACGCTGTTTTCGTACACCGTCCGCACCCACTGCACCACGGCCGCCCGCGCCTGCGGACTCACCGCCATCACGGCGCCGAAGGTCAGCGTCACCATCAGCAGCACCGCCGCGGCATAGCGCCAGACCGTGTGCCGTATGCTCCGCCGCCGCTGCCGGCGCAGCAGCGCCTCCATTTTCCGCCGGAAGCCCTCCGAAAAGTCATGGCCGCACGCCGCCGCATCCGGCAGCCCCTCCAGCATGGACTCCGCCACCAGCTTCGCCGCCGCCTGCAGCTCCCGCTCACCGAACCGAATATCCGTCGTCATAGGGCACCTCTCCTTCCTCCAGCTTCGCCCGCAGCGCCGCCTTCGCTCGGGTAAGCATTTTCTTCATGGCCGCATGGGAAACCTCGAAATAGGCGGCCAGCTCTCTGGCAGAATAGCCGTTGTAGTACCGCAGGAGCAGCACCTCCCGATACTGCGGCGCAAGGGCGGCCAGCGCGTCCGCCAGTCCGTGGTCGTTGGGCGGGGCGATCTCCACACCATGCACTTCCTCGTCCAGCTCCTCCGCCCCGTGGCAGCTGTGGCTGCGGAGCATGTCCAGGGTCTTCCTCTCTACTGTTATAACGACGTAGGCGCGGGTTTGGGGACAGTCAATTTCGTTAATTTTTGAAAAATTTCTCGCCAGGGCAACAAAAGCCTCATGCACGGCGTCCTCCGCGTCCGCATCGCTGTGCAAAAGCCGCCGCGCCACCCGAAACATCAGCCCCTTGTATGTATCATAAAGCAGAGCAAACCGCTGCCTGTTGTGTCCGCCCTCTATCATCTGCAAATAAACCATCATGAACAATCACCGCCTGTATGGGAATCATTTTCCCAGCATTTGCGGCTATTATATCACAAAATGGCACTAAATGGTATATTATTCCCATTTTTTGACCCGCCCCCGCGGCCAAAACGGGCGCATAAAAAAATCGCCCCGAAGGGCGATCCCTGTTTGTCAAATAATTCGTCATTGTGAACCAGTCCGCAGACCGGTGCGGCGATCCGTTTCTCACGCGCAAAATTCTTTCGCGGATCTGATGGCTCAAGAGTACGGATTCCCACGTCGCTTCGCTCCTCGGAATGACAGAAACGGTTTGCCGGTAAGCTGAAATCGCCCCGAAGGGCGATTCCGCTTGTCAGATTTTCTTGTCCGCCGCACCGCTGCTCCAGTATTTGAGCTTGGGCAGCTTCTGCTGCATGTACGCGCGCATCTGCTCCGGCGGGCAGTTCTCTCCGGCAAAGTGCTCCACGCAGAACTCCACCAGATCCTCCATTTTTGTATAGGTGAATTTCCCGTCCGCATAGCACCACTTGCAGTAGTCCTCGTTGAACGCGCCGTCTGGCTCCCGACTGGTGGTCTCGTCCTCCAGCGGCATCCCGCAGCACTGGCACACGAGGGTTCTCGGCGCCCCCAGCAACGTGTTGATGGACACGTTGAACAGCTCCGACAGCAGCTTCAGCGTCTCCGGCGCCGGCACGCTGTCGCCGTTTTCCCAGCGGGACACAGCCTGCCGCGTGACATAGGTCTTTTCCGCCAGTTCCTCCTGCGAAAGCCCCGCCTTGGCGCGCAGGCTGCGGATCACTTCTTTTGTTTCCATAGGTTTCTCCCCTTTCTTTTATAGCAAGGGTAACACAGGTGGCGCCGCATTGCAAGCAATTGTCAGTTGCTATTGCTCCCCTGCGCAGAGCTGCCAGTCAGTCTCGGGAGCACTTCTCGGCGTCGATAGCCAGCACCACCATCAGGGGCATACAGGGCGTCTTTCTCCTCCGCCACGTCGATGACGTAGGTGTCTGTCCAGTGGAACAGCTCCTTGGACACCGTGGCCACCTGCCGCCCCTCAGCGTCCGTGATGGTGTAGTCCCACTCCATGAAGCTGCCGCTCACCTGCCAGCCGTTGAAGTCCAGCGTGAACGCCGGCCGCAGGAACGTGAACTCCTTGCATATGGTGCCCACGCACGTCTCGCCGACGTACAGGTCGAATTTGGGCAAAAATGTGAGCACCCGCTGCTTCACCGTGGCAATGTGCTGCCCCATGGGATCGAGAATGTGCAGGCAGTGCCCCCAGGAGAGCTTACCCTCCACCGTGAAGGCCACCGCGCCGCTTTCGTCCGCTTCATTCATGTAATAAATGTCGTAGCTGTCGAACCACGAAAACATCCGCTGCTTGAAATATAGCTTCATGCCGGCGCTCCTCTCTTTATATAGTACCGTTGATCGACAAGGGCAGCCACCCTTCACGCCTCATTTTCCTGAAATTTTTCCTTGTCCAGCATTTTAATGACTTTGGCGGGGTTGCCAACCGCCACGGCGTAGTCCGGCACGTCCTTGGTGACCACGGAGGCTGCGCCCACCACGGCGTGGCGCCCCACCCGCACGCCGGGCAGCACCGTCGCCCCTGCGCCGATCCACGCATAGTCGCCGATCTCCACCGGCTTGCAGGTCAGTTCGGCCAGGTCATAGGGGTCGTGGTTGTTGGAAATGAGCTGGACATTGGCGGCGATGCGGGCGTGATCTCCGATGGTGATGCCGCCCCGCGCCATGGCCAGCAGATTGGAATTGACAAATACGCCCTTGCCGATCCTCAGCATGTCCAGCGCAGCGCCGCTCAGCGGCGGCGCAATGGTGCTGCCCTCACCAAGATGGCCGCCCAGCAGCTCCTGCAGCAGGGCGTTGTATTCCTCAGAAAACGGCAGCGTGTGGTTGAGCCGGTAGAGCAGCTGCACCGAGTGCTGCCTCTGGGCGCTGTGCTCGGCAGCCATCGCGCCCAGATCCACCCGAAATTCCTCGCAGTTCATTTACCCGACCTCCTTGACCCATTTTTCAAGGGCGTCTTTTGCCCCGTCCACGCTGCTGCCGCGGATGGCAAGCCCCTTTGTGACCGTCGCGCCCGACGCGGCTTTTTGAACATCCTGCACCGTGCGGGTAAGCCCGCCGCCCTCATGGGTGCAGAAGGGATGAATGGTCTTGCCCGTCAGGTCGTAGTGCTCCAAAAAGGTGTAGACCGCCATGGGCATGGTGCCCCAGTAGTTGGGGTAGCCCAGATAAATCTCGTCGTAGGCGTCCAGATCGTCGGGCAGCTCCAGCACCTCCGGACGCGCCTTTTTCTGCAGGTCGGCCTTGGCCTCGGCTATGCAGCTCTGGTATTCCTCAGCGTACGGCTTCGCCTGCTGGATCTTGAAAAGCGTACCGCCGGTCAGTTCGGCCAGCATCTTCGCCGCCTTTTCCGTGTTGCCAACGGCGATGCGGCGGTATTCGCCGGCAAAGTAGTTCTCCCCCGCGCGGGAGTAAAATGCGATCAAGACAGCTATAGGAATCCTACGACTGTTGGGAACTGCGGAAAATCATTGCTGGCGAAAACATACCGCTGGAGGAACAGGACCGTGCCGCTACGGAGCTGGAGCAAATCGCCCGCCAAGGTGACCCCCACGCCCAATATCTTATGGGCCTGCTGTACCGTGACGGCGGCCTGCTGGTGCCGGACGCAGAGCAGGCAAAACACTGGCTGGAGTTGTCGGCGCAGGAGTTACCAGACGCCCAATATGCCTTGGGAAAGCTGTACCTCTCAGATGATTCAGATATGCACGATCCCGCAAAAGGTCTCTACTGGCTGCAGCAGGCGGCGGATCGAGGCCACGAATACGCTGCCTACCGCCTGGGCAAGGAGTATTTAGCCAGGGAAAACATTTCCAAGGATACCGTAAAAGCAGCGGCGTACTTGCGGCAAGCAGCAAAGCAGGCCAACCCCTACGCGCAGTATCTGCTGGGGAAACTCTACCTCACAGGCGAAGGCGTTCCCAGGGATGAAGATGAAGCACAACATTGGTTTTCCATAGCGGCGCAGAATGGCCACGCCTACGCCGGATATTTCCTCGATCTCATGGAGCAGGAGAAGGACCTGCCATCGCCCAACATCCTACTCTCTGCCACACGCCTACTTCACCACATGGGCAACATTTTCCGAGATAATGCACCGCACCCCGCCGTGCCCGCAGGTATCCACATCGACCGCAAGCGCCTACAGCGCTTGCGCGAAAAGAAGATGGCCCTGGGCCACAAATGGAACGACCATGAGGAACAGCAGAGTCACAACATGAGATGGTTATAACCGTCCATATTCTGCGCTGCTGTAGACAATAAAAAGGTCTTTCAAAGAACGGCAACATCTTCGGCTTGTTATAGGAGCATAATTAAGTGGAAGCAATATTGCTATACAGACATCATCTGTGGTAAAATATCACTAAACAAGGACGGAGGAGGCTGCAGCGATGGATCCAGATATGATGAAAAATGCTGCGCTATCCAAGGATAGCATCGAGGATGTCAACGCAATGAAAGAGCGTTCTTGGGAATGCGGTCTCCCGCCATATCTCCAGCACGATTTGGATGCCTATAAAGATGGGCTAAAAAACGGATCCACGATTTTAGACTGCCTGTGGGGCGAGCTATACGGAAGTATCAACGCCGCAGAGATCGATGACGGCGCAATTACACCGGCACAGGCAGATTATCTGCGGCAAAAGTATTTGTGGAGGTGATAAAAATTGCCAGACTTTACAAACTGCAGGCGATTATATGACCGGGTATATAATGGAGCCAACGGCAAGAAAATTGCGATAGAATATGAGGGCGAACCGTATATGCTGAAGTTCCCTCCCTCTGGAGAGAACAAGCAGACGGAACTCTCTTATACCAACAGCTGCATCAGTGAGCATATTGCCAGCACCATATTCAACATGGTAGGTATTCCTGCGCAGAAGACGATCCTCGGGACCTTCGAGGTCGGAGGAAAAAGTAAAATCGTCTGCGCCTGCAAAGATTTCACCGCGGACGGAAGTCGATTGTTCGATTTCTGCTCCATCAAGAATACAGTCATAGACTCCGAACACGGCGGTGCCGGTACGGAATTGAGTGATATTCTGGATACCATTGAAAAGCAGTGTTACATTGACCCGGCTATACTGCTGAAGCATTTTTGGGATGTGTTCGTAATTGATGCCTTTCTGGGTAACTTTGACCGCCACAACGGAAACTGGGGCTTCCTGTACCATGATGAAACAAAATCTGCTACACTGGCACCTGTTTTTGACTGCGGAAGCTGTCTTCTGCCGCAAGCCGATGAACGCATCATGAACACCGTGCTCAACAATGGCGACGAATTGAACGCGAGAATATTCCGTTTCCCAACATCGGCAATTAAGCTCAATGGCAGAAAAATCAACTACTATGATTTTCTGCAGGCAGCAGAAAATCAAGACTGTAATGATGCTGTCATGCGGATGGCTCCAAGGATCAATATGGACGAGATATGTGCTTTCATCGAGAAAGTGCCTTTCTTAGATGCAACACAAAGAAGGTTTTATCAAGTGTATCTTGCTGCTCGGAACCAACGAATTATTGAACCCGCGTACACGCATCTCTTGGAGCTGCAAAGTCTATCCCCGACACTTGAAATGTAACGCATACAAACACACGGATGCCAGTTCAAAACTGCCGCAACCAATGCTGTGAGGCCCTGCTCAATTGAGCAGGGCCTCCTTTTTCAAAAAAGTAGTAGCTATTTGGGTAGCTTTGTGGTATGTATGTTGGCTAACAAAAGCAAAGGAGCTGATTCCATGTCCAAGAAACGCGCCAACGGCGAGGGCAACATCCGCAAGCGCAAAGATGGCCGGTGGGAGGGCCGCTACACCGCTGGCTATAACCCGGAGACCGGCAAGCGCATCATCAAAAATGTCCTGGGCAAGGCCCAAACGGAGTGTAAGGCGAAGCTGGCCGCCGCCAAGGAAGCCGCCAAAGGCGTCGATGTCAGCCGCGCCGACGAATATACCGTGGCCACCTGGCTGCGGAGTTGGTACGACATCTACGCCAAGCCCAATGTGCGAGTGGCCACGGCTGACCGCTACCGCCTAATGATTGAGCAGTACGCCATTCCCCACATCGGCAGCATCAAGCTCACGAAGCTGACTGCCCACGACCTGCAAAAGCTCTACAAGGAGTTGATGGAAAGTGGCCGCACCAACCGCAAAAGCGGCCACGGCAATCCGGGTCTCAGCAGCACCACCGTCCGCAGCCTGCACCTGATGCTGCACAACGCCCTGAACCGCGCCGTAAAAGAACGCCTGATCCTCCGCAACCCCACCGAGGACTGCATCGCGCCGAAGGTGCAGAAATTCGAGATGCAGATTCTTCCACCGGAGCATATTAAGGATTATCTGGATGCTGCGGATAAGAGGGGACTGCTGCCTATGTTTTATCTGGAACTGGTCAGCGGACTGCGCAAGGGTGAGCTGACTGCCCTCCTGTGGAGTGACCTCGACATCACGGACAAAACCATCTCCGTCAGCAAGCAGTACGTCAAGAACCCCAATGGGGAGTTGACACTCTCACGCCCCAAAACGGAGACATCGGTCAGAAAGGTCAGTATTCCACAGGAGGCTGTTGACCTGCTGGTTGCCGAACACAAGAAGCATCCCGGCAACCCAAATATGTTCCCATCGCCCGTCACAGGGGAGATGTATTACCCCGATTCCATTGTGAACCTGCATAAGAAAATTCTGAAAGACGCTGGACTGCCGCATATACGCTTTCACGATCTCAGACACACATTTGCCACGCTGGCTTTACAAAACGGCGTAGACGTGAAAACTGTCAGCAGTATGCTGGGACACTACGATGCGGGGTTCACTCTCCGCACCTACACCCACGCCACCCGTCAAAAGCAGGACGAAGCCGCACAGACCATGGGCAGCTTCATGGCACAGGTGATGTGAGCTGATCAAACTGCACCACAATAACAAACTAGAGCTCCTGCCCATGGGCAGGAGCTCTAGTTTACTCATTTCACCGCATCCAGAGTGTCATGGCTACCAACAGGACGCCTAGAAAACCGAAGCTGATGGCGGAGAACAGCACCATGAACCGCCCCGTCTGCCCCTTGACGTGCTTTGTGTATTCCCGGAAAGTGATCAGGCTGGCCAGTGACGCCACCAGCGTCCCCGCGCCGCCGATATTCACGCCCACCAGCAGTCCTCGATAGTCGTCGGTGAACCGGCTCAGCAGGATGGCTGCCGGTACGTTGCTGATGACCTGACTGGTCAGTGCCGCCACCGGCATGGCCCCGTGGGTGAGCAGCTTCCGGAACAGCTCACGCACCGGCTCAATCCGCGCCATGTTGCCCGAAAAGGTGAAAAACGCCGCAAACGTCACCAGCAGTCCCCAGTCCACGCCCAGCAGCGCACGGCGATCCAGCACCAGCAAAGCCATCACGATAACGAGCAGTCCCAGCCAGTAGGGGATTCCCCGCAGCACCATAGCCACCGCCACGCAGAACAGTACGCCGTATACCGCAGTACGACGCTTGTCCGGCAGTGTCTCCTGCCGGGGGACAGTCAGCCCTTCACGGGGCAGAAACAGACAGCACAGCAGGATCAGCGCCGTGGACAGCAGGAACGGCGGCAGCATAATGGACAGGAATTCCCCGCTAGGGATGTTGTAGTGGTTGAACAGATACAGGTTCTGGGGATTGCCGAAGGGCGTCAGCATACCGCCCAGGTTGGCGGCACAGTTCTGCAGAATGAACATCAGCGCCGTCCATTTCGTCTGGCCGGTGCGCTCCAGCACAAACCAGCTGAGGGGCAGGAACGCCAGCAGTGCCGTGTCGTTGGTCAGCAGCATGGAGCCCACCAGCGTGATACCTACCAGCGCCGTCACCGCGCCGCGGGTGGTGTGGAATACCTGCACCAGCCTCTGCGCCAGCAGAGGAAACAGTCCCACGCGGCGCAGCGCACCCACCACCGCCAGCACGCACAGCAGGCAGGATAGCGTTTTCACATCGTAGTAGCCAAGATAGGCCGCGTCAGGCGGCACGAACACCGCCGTCACCGCCGCGGCCAGCACCGCAATCACCGGCATGGCGTTGGCCTTACACCATCGTAACAGCTTCATAAATACCTCGCACAGCCTCGTAAGAGGCAGAAAGAATCAACGGCAGGTACTGTAGCATATCCTGCCGCAAAATACAAGAACGCGGCGAAACAAAGAAAAGGCCTTTCAGAATAACAGCTTTTCCGTCCGCTCATCTTTTGCCCTTTCCGAGCATTTCCCCGTGTGGGTCACGGTGTGGGTCAGGCGGTTGACCCACATTTTGGCCCACACATAAAAGTGCGTTTTTCCAACAAAAAAGCACCGAAAACCGAGGTTTTCGATGCTTTTTGGAGCTGCTGGGCGGATTCGAACCGCCGACCTCATCCTTACCAAGGATGCGCTCTACCTACTGAGCTACAGCAGCATATGGCGACCAAGATGGGGCTCGAACCCACGACCTCCAGCGTGACAGGCTGGCGTTCTAACCAACTGAACTACTTGGCCATATTGTGCGCTTTTTTGTCGCAATCGAGCTTACTAAGTATATCAAATACAACGCAGGTTGTCAATGATAAAATGGCAGGGGCAGAAAGATTCGAACTCTCGACACGCGGTTTTGGAGACCGCTGCTCTACCAGCTGAGCTATACCCCTATGTGGTGGGCCTTCGGGGACTCGAACCCGGGACCGGACGGTTATGAGCCGTCTGCTCTAACCAACTGAGCTAAAGGCCCAAATAGATCGATCTCTGAGGCAAAAAGAAGAGTGCCGCCACCTTTATAGATGGCGGCACATCCTTTTGTGGCGCCTTCTGTAGGGCTCGAACCTACAACCCTGCGGTTAACAGCCGCATGCTCTACCATTGAGCTAAGAAGGCGTGTTGGCGCTACCTATTTTTCCGGGCCGTCTCCAGCCAAGTATCGTGGGCAGAAGCGAGCTTAACTTCCGTGTTCGGGATGGGAACGGGTGGACCCTCGCCCTAATCAGCACCAACTATTGAAACCGTTATTCGCGGTAACAAACTGTAGTATATTCAATTTTCCACTCTTTGTCAAGAAAGAAATGGTGACCCGTACCGGATTCGAACCGATGTTAAAGGCGTGAGAGGCCTCTGTCTT
>ERZ1034917.650-NODE-650-length-29724-cov-8.044558_pt1 | contig 29724 bp, 44 predicted proteins | sample MGYA00520605_ERZ1034917 | MGnify/ENA primary metagenome ERZ1034917 (study PRJEB33766, sample SAMN09781784) | gut metagenome | biome: gut microbiome | host: Homo sapiens | place: Madagascar | study: EMG produced TPA metagenomics assembly of the PRJNA485056 data set... | reverse complement strand
GGATAACACGCCCGCCCCCGCTCCTGCACCCGTATCTATCCCCATGCAGCGCCCGGAGCAGGACGAAGCTCCCGGCGACCCTGAGCTTAAGATGCTGATTAAGCAGCTGATCGCCAAGCTCAGCGAGGAACCGGCGGAGGATGACGACCCCCTCGAAAGTCTCACCGCCGAACTGACCGAGGGTAAGAAACCCGAAGCCCCTGCTGACGATGGCGAGGAATCCGTCACCGTCCCCGCAGAGGAAATCAACGGCGAGGATGAAGAACCCGAAGAGCCGGAAAAGAAGCCCCAGCCTCAAACGGATACGGCAGGAACGCTTGCCGCGATTAAGGCATTGAAGCCTTATCTTGCCAAGCTCCCGTCCCGCGACCGCCGCGCCGCCTCTGACGCTGCCGCCGCTGCCGTCCGCAAGGCCATGGGAAAGCCCCAACAGTCCACGGGTGACGATTACGCCGCCATTGCCAGATTCCAGGCGCAGAACGCCCGCAGCAAGCAGAAGCCCACCGTGGACGAATCCAAGCTGGGCAAGGATATCATGGCCCGCTACAACCCCCACTACAAGCCCCAGAAGTAAGGAGGAATCAACATGCCCGGAAAGGTTATCGGCGAAAAGCTGAATTACGGCTATGCGGGTACTCCGTCCCGGATGCCGGATTGCATCATTGTCCCCTACAAGTTTGATATTGCTCACGCTGGCAAGAAGATCAACTTCGGCGAGCCCGTGGCATTTGATGCCACCAACGGCGGCGTGCGTCCGCTGACCTCTACCGATACCGCGACCGATGTTATCGGCTTTGCGGTGCGTCGCATCAGCCAGCCCAAGAGCGACGACGCAAACGGCTGGTACTATGCCCCCGGCGAGGTTGTGGACGTGCTGGTGCGTGGCTCTATGTCCGTCAAGCTGGTGGGTACGGAGAGCCTTGCGGCTCGCGGACAGGTGTACGTCACCAATGGCAAGTACGCCTCCCGCGCTGCTGGCGGCATTATGGCGAAGAACGACAGCACTAACGGCGATACGCTGGCTGTTCCCGGTGTGATTTTCAGCCACGGGCAGGTGGACGGCGACAACGTTACCGAGATCACGCTGACCCAGCGCATCGTGTGATAAGGCCAAAAGAAAGGAGAATCCGACATGAACAAGATGACCTCTGATTATCCCATCCTGTCCTTGGACGCTGCGCCAGGCGGTGTGGCGACCTACGACGCGGGCGGCATGGCTTTTCTGGTCGGCGAGCTGGAAAAGCGTGACGAGAAGCTGCGCGAGCCGCTGTCCTCGGAGACTTGGCCCCGCGATATGCCCATTAAAACGGGCGGCGGGTTTGTAGACAGCATCGCCTCCTTCAACGTCTCCTACGGCTCTTCCGGCGGCTCTGCTGACGGCTTGATGGCCAATGATACCAACGAGCTTCCTGTTGTGCAGGCCGACATTGACAAGGATACCTACAAGGTGTTCTTATGGGGCCATATCATCAAGGTTCCGATGATCGATCAGGAGAAACTGCAGAAGATCGGTCGTTCCCTCGACCAGCTCTTTGATAAGGGTCTGCGCCTGAATCATGGCAAGAAGATGGATGAGAACGTCTACTACGGCTTCCCCAAGTACGGCTCCTACGGCCTTGTGAACAGCCCCAGCGTTACCTCTGTTGTGGCTGATCCCCATACCGCCAGCGGCACGGACACCCAGTGGAGTGCCAAGACTCCTGCGGAGATTCTGCGGGACATCAACCGCGCTCTGACCGCGACCATTACCGCGTCCGAGTATGACAACCGTGGTATGGCGAACCATATCCTGATCCCGTGGGATCAGTACACCTACATCATCACCACCGAGCTTTCCGATGGCTCCGGCATCTCCATCATTGACTTTTTGATGCAGAATAATATTGCATCCAAGCAGGGTATTGATCTCACGATTGTCCCTTGCCGTCAATGCAAGGGTGCTGGCACCAGCGGCAAGGATCGGCTTGTTGCCTACCGCAACGACGAGGATATGATCGGCATGGACGTGACCGTTCCCCTGCGCCGCATGTTTACCCAGCCCAGCGCGGAGCATTTGGCCTATCTGACTCCTTACGTTACTCAGTTCAGCCAAGTGCAATGGCATTATCTGACTCATGCGATCTATATCGACGGTATTTAAGGCCGACGATATATCTGCCTTACGCGGAGGCGGGAGTTTTCCCGTCTCCGCCATTTTTATGCATTGAGGTGATACAAGTATGGTAAATGTGTTTAACGCTTCCAACCCTCCCCGGCGTTTCCAGCTGCGGGACGCAGATAACCACACGATGGATATCATGCCCGGCCGGTTTTACGATGTCCCGGATAGCTTTGCGGGGGACATTACCTTTAAGACGGCGCTGGCTTGCGGCGACCTGAAGCAGTTCGAGGGAAAATCCGGCGGCGATCTGCTGGAAAAAGAGGCAGCCGAGGGTGAAAAGCCTAAGACCCGCCGAGGGCGCGGCGCGTCTCTGCTGTCTGAGGAGGACTAAGCAATGGACGACTTCCGAGTGACTGTCGAACAGGCCGCGAACTTGAGAGCCAAGAGCGATGATGCAGTATCCCTTGAGGAGTTTTGGCAGGTGTATCCGCAGTTCAGCGCATTGGAGATCGACTCCGATGTGATGCAGCTGATGCTGGATAACGCCAATGCCGCCGTGCAGAAAAACCGCTGGCACTCCCGCTGGAAGTTAGGTGTCTGCCTCTATGCCGCACACCTCATCACGCTATATCTAAAAACGTATACGGCTCCTGAAAACAGCAATCCAGCATCCGTAAAGGCGGCAGGAGAGGCACGCGGCAACATGACGAGCAAGAGTGTAGGCGGCGTTTCCGTCGGCTATGGCTCAAGTGATGCTGTGCCTGATCTCACGGGCTACGGAAGTCTCAAGGATACGGTATACGGCCAGCAGTTTGCGTCTATGGCCCGGCTAGTAGGCCGCGGCATGATGGTGGTGCGGTAATGGGAAACGATTTGACGGTATCTGTTAAAACGGCCTACGACCAGATCAAGCGCCTGAACGAGGGATTGAAATTTGTCCGTGAAACGGACGTGCTGGTCGGCGTGCCGCAGGAGACCAGCAGCCGCGAGGGGAGCATCTCCAACGCCGAGCTGATGTACATCCACACCAATGGCAGCCCAATCAATCGCATACCTCCCCGCCCCACCATCGAGCCCGCGATCCAAGAGCCGGAAACGCGTGCCAAGCTCCAGCAGCTCCTGAAGGATGGCATTACACAGGCTTTGCAAGGTAACGTACAGGCGGCGGAAGCTGCCTACAAAAAGGCGGGCATGTATGCCGTCAGCGCCGTGCAGAAAAAGTTTACCGACGGCAGTCTCGTCCCAAATGCTCCCAGCACGATTAGGCGCAAGCGCGATCACTCAACTATGCCTCTGATCGATACGGGAATCTTACGCCAAAGCATCACCTTTGTGGTGCGGAAGAAAGGCAGGTAGAGGCCCATGTTGCAGCCCGATGTGCAATTCCTGCTGGATGATCCCGATCTGGGCGGCGGCGTACCCTTTACCGTTACGCGCATTACGTGGGAACGCGTGTACGGCCACGAGAAGGAGAAAAAGCGTGAAGTATTTCGCGCCTCCGGCAACGTGCAGCCAGCCGGGAGCACCGACCTCCAAACCATGCCGGATGAAGACCGCCGCAACGGTGTGATCGTGCTCCGCTCCACCTTTGGCTTCCAGACGGGCGAAGATCGCGGCGATACCTTTATCGGCGCGGACGAAGTTGTGGTGCAGGGGCATGTATGGCGTATTACGCGGGTGGAACATTGGGACGCGTGGGGCTTTACAACGGCCTACGCAACGCTGAAAAAGGAAGGGGGCGCGGAGAATGGGATGGATTGAAACCGCAGACCAGGCTGTTTTTGAGGCATTATGCGCGGTCTTTGGCCTCTCTCCCGACTCAAAAGAGGCATCCCGGCGCTTCCGCGCCGCCTATCTGCGCGAGGCGACCAACCCGCCCACCGATCGCACAAAGGACGTGTGCTATTACGCCATAAGCGAGCAGACCGCCGCAAATCTGGACAGCATTGAGATAAGCTATCAGGCAGACGCAGAGGGCATGAAAGCGGTGCTTCGCAAGGTTATCCCGGTGCAATGCCTTTTCTCCTTTTATGGCCCAAACTCGGACAATGACGCGGAAAAGCTATGGAGCCTGATGTATTTCGACTCCGGCTCAGGCTGTGCGCGAAGCATTCTGCGCCAAGCAAACATGGTGCCTGTCCCGCGCCCGAACCGGCCGCTTTCCGTGCCGGAACTGGAAGGGAGCCTGTGGCGCAGACGGTGCGATCTAACGATCCTGTTTTCTCTGCTGGACGAAACATCCGTTCCCGTGGCGCAGGTTAAAAGCGCCCCGGATATTGAAATCCAGACAAACCGATAAAGGCTGCTCCGTCAGCCGGAAAGGATGATCCTATATGCTTACGCTTGACCCCGTTGTGAAGGTAAACGTCATGGTCGGCGCTGCTGCGACGGCATCCAACGTCTATGACGTGGGGCTGATTTTGGGCAGCAGTACGACCATCGGCACCACGACCCGCGTAAAACGGTATAAGTCGCTGGCTGAAATGACTACCGACGGCTTTGACACCAGCGACGCGGAATACATCGCCGCCGCCAAATACTTTGGCGTAAATCCCGCGCCTGTGGAAGTGCTGGTAGGCATGATCGATAGCGGCGAAACGACTGTACAGGCGATCTCTGCTGTGCTGGAAAAGACGAATGCCTTTTATGGCGTGTATGTTTGCGGCGCGGACACCTCGAAGATTACCGAGCTTGACACTTTCCTCACATCCGAAGGGCATCACATGCAGTTTTACGGCGTGAAGGATACCGTCGCCAATGCTGTGCTTGGAAGCGGCACTTTTGCCGCAATGAAAGCCAAGGACACCAACCGAGCTATCGGTTTGCTGTGCAAGGCGGATGCCAGCGAAGCCGCAGCCCTGATGGGCGTGGCCATGGGCTTGAGCCATACGCACACCAGCGACGCCTTTGCGCTGTGCTACAAGCGGCTTGCGGGCGTGGAAACCTACCCCATGACGCAGTCCGAGGTGGATTCCGTTAAGGAGCAGAACGGCAACGTGTATATCACCCGCGGCTATGGTCACGCGATGGTGGAGCCCGGAACAACCGCCTCCGGCTTACGCTTTGACGAGGTGATGTACATGGATATGCTTGCCAGTGACATGCAGGACGCATGCATTGCGCTGGTTGCAAATCGTGCGACGAAACTTCCCCAGACGGATACCGCAACGGCGCTGATTATCAGCGCCCTTACGGGCGTGCTGGAACAGTATGTTTCCCGCGGCGTGGTCGCACCCGGCGTATGGCGCGGAGATGCTGTAGGCAGCCTGAACACGGGAGACGCGCTTGAAAACGGTTATCTGCTCTATGCGGACAGCTACGACAACCAGACCGTCGCAGACCGTGAAGCGCATAAGGCCATGCCTGTAACCTGTTGTGTCTGCATGGCGGGAAGCATTGAGTCCGTCGAGCTGAACGTCTATGTGCAGCGGTAAGAAAGGAGTGAGAAGTCATGGCAAGTAAAAAGTTTGCGGTTTACTCGCTTGCGGATGTACGAGCAGTCATCAACAATCCTAGCGTTGGCCAATGCGTGCTTTCTGACGCTGGCGGCGGTAAGATTACCATCTCGTACACGGGCGATATGTCCAGCCATACCACCACCGCCAACGGATATGTTGTTATCAATAAGATGCGGGCGAAGAACGGCACGATCTCGCTGGAATTGCCGCAGAACAGCGATGCGGACATGTTCATGCGTCGCTGGACGGCGTATCTGGATAACGGCGCGGCTCAATCCTTTGCTGAAACGACGCTGACCGTTTTCGACAACGCTGCGGGCCGCACTATTACGGCGGTCGGCGTGACCCCGCAGAAGCGCCCCGATATTAACTACGATCAGACCTCCGGCACGGTAGGCTACGCCCTGCTGGCGGCTGAAATCTCGGATACCTAATAAGCGGATAGCACCGGCGGCTGATGCGCAGAAAACGCGTCAGCCGCCGGTTTGTATATTCCAAAGGAGGGGAAACTATGGAGCGAGAGCTTGAAAAGATCATCGAGCTAAACGGCGAGAAATACCGCGTGCGGAAGATGGATGTGATCTCCGGTACGTATCTGTTGAAATTCCTGATGCAGAAGCTGATGCCTATCTTTTCCCAGATGGACGAGCTTTTTGGAGAGAAAAAGCCCACGAAGAAGCGCGGCGCAAAGGATGCACAGGATGCAAAGGATGCCGGGGAGGCCGCTTTTCTGGCCATGATTCCTAAGCTGCTGGACGAGATCACGGAAGAGGATCTGCATCGGCTGATTGTCAAGTGCCTGAATTATGCGGACAAGAGTCTCCCCGCTGGTTGGCAGCCGGTTATGGTGCGTGAGGAGTACGGCATCAAGGGCATTGAGTACGAGATGGACACCTGCCTAATGCTTTGTTATCACTGTATCGCGTTTAACTGCGGCGGTTTTTTCGACGGGGGCAGCTCCATTTTCGCCAAGATGGGCCAGATTACGAAGCTGCCCACCCCGTAAACATCGACGAACAATGCTTTGCTCCCGTTTCCGCGGGCGTATGGCAACATCATGAATTATGGGATGGAACCTATTGTTTGGATGATCTCTGGGATATTTTAGAGATGCTGGCTGTCCGCAACGAGAATGAGCGAAGGGCGCGTGAAGCGGCGATGCAGCAGTAACGCAGGAGGTGCTTTTATATGGCGAACCTTGCTTCTCAGGCGCTCAACGCTGGCAAGGAGTACATGATAAGCCTTGGCGTAAACATGGATACGCAGGCATTAAACAAAATGCTCCAATTCCTGACCTCCGGCAAGCTGAAAGCCGCTGCTATGGCGGGAGCATTTCAGGCGGCGAGCAAGGCGCTGTATAAATACCTGAAATCAAGCTACGATACCGAGCTTGAAATGCAGAAGATGGCTAAGACGCAGCACAAGTCCGTCGAAACCATCCGCGCCCAGCAAAACGCGCTGAAGGCCATGGGGAAGACCATGCAGGAAGTGTCCAAAGACCCCGCGCTAAAGGCCATGTACAACGACCTGGTAAAGGCCAACAAGGCCATGGCGCTCCCGGACATGCGCGGCGGCATTTCTCTCTTGCGCCAGCTTCAAGCCTCGTTTTATGAGCTTCGGGCGGCGGTCCGCTACTCCATGCAGTGGATCAACTACCACATGCTGGCGAACCTCAAAGAGCCGATCCAGCGCATTACAGCGTTCTTCAAACAGGTCGCGGAGTTTATCCGCAAGGACATTAACAGCCTGACCGCCAAGCTGGCCTCATACCTTACGGCCTTTACGAAGGGCCTGCTGGGCATTGTGGAGATGTCTGTCAAGATTGCCGACTGGGTGCATAAGCTCCCGGACGGTATCAAGTCCGCAGGGCTTGCCATCACAGCGGTTTTTGCGCTGCTGAAATCCGGCCCGATGGGCCAGATCATGGCGGTTATCACGGCTGTCGGCGGCCTGATCGACGACTATGAAAACTGGCAATGGAATAAAGCTAACCCGGACGCAGAACAGGTCGCAGTTGCGTTCCCGTCTATCTGGGAACTGCTGGATAGCGACGACCTTTCTGCGGGGGATAAAGCGAAAGCGGTTGCCGGGAAGCTGTTTGACGCGTTAAAAGATGCTCTTGACGGAAACGCGCTCACGCTTGGAGCGTTGGGAGCGTCTCTCTTCGGCGGCCTATTTGGCGGCGCAGACTTAAAGTTGAAGCTGATTGCTTTTATTGCGGGAGGAATTATCGGCGCTTTGCTGGATCCCGAAGTACGGAAGCAAATCAGCACCTTTGCCGAAGAACTGTGGCAATCCATCATTGATGAGATGCCTGATTGGCTCAAAAATCTGCTCGGAGTGACGGATAGCGCACATAAAGAGGCACAATCCACCGTTGGCGAACCAATGTACTTTGACAAAAACGGTAATCCGATTACCCCCTATGAGTTTCTGACATCCAGCAAAGAGCAACAGGCCGAATATCTTTCGCATACTCCGACCGATGCGGAAAAAGAATTTGCAAATGCCTACTCATACGCCACGAACGGGAAAGTTGACCTCTATCAATCTCCCTCTGATTTGATGCCGATGCTTGCAAGCCCGGACGGGAAAATGTCTGCGGCAACAACTCCGGCAATGGCGCAATGGAACAGCATGTGGCAAACGGCAATCGAAACCAAAAACGCTTTCTTGCTCCGCAAGCTTGCAGATGTCGGCGGGCAATGGCAGAGCTATGTGAGCACAAGCAAGGATCCCGTTACAACGCAAATGGTGACGGATAATCTCACGTCACAGCTTGAGCGCTTGATGCCGTCTGCAAAGTCCGGGCTCCCGATCCCAAATTTTGCGGACGTAATGGGATATAAGCAAGAGGTTCCGCTTGCCGTCTCCAAGGACGCAGGGAAAGACCTTGTGAATGACCTGCAAGATCAGGTAAACAATGCTGGAACAGTAAACGTTGGTGTTGAGTTTACCACCCGTTCCGGCGGTGGCGTCGGGGCAGGGAAGAGTGCAATGTCCCTATTGCAGAAAAACGCATGGGGCGGACGCTACGACCGCCCCATTACGACCGAAGTTGCCGAGGATGGCGGCACCGAGTACATTATCCCCTTGAGCAAACCTGCCCGTGCCTTTGCACTTATCAAACAAATGCTGGGGGAAATGGGCAGCGCCGCCACCCAGCGGCTCATGACGGATATGGGGTTGGGGATGGCCGGGACTAACGGCGCGAACGCCGCTACGATCTCCTCCGCCGCTTCCGGCGCGACCATCAATAACAACTACAACATTTCCGCACCCGTAACCATTCAGGTCACGGCCTCCGGCGCGGATGCCAAGGAGATCGGCACGACCGCCTATAATGCCGCAGAAAGGCAGCTTATACGCAGTCTGAAAGGGGTGCTTGCCTGATGCAAATCAGTCAACAACCGGCTTATATCTATGATGTGGATAAGCGGAAAACCTATGTTTTTGACGGCGTAATTAAGATTCAGCACACGCAGACGCTGAAAATAGAGGACGATCCCAGCGCAAAAAAAGGGAAAAACTACGTCAATAACGCCCAGAACGAGCCGGATGAGATCACGCTGGACGTTGCAATGTCGAATGTTTTTTCCGGACAAAGCGACATCACCGCGCAGAATAGCGACCGCTCCAAGGGGGCGCTTGCTACCCTGATGGAGCTGAAAAAGGCCCGCCGAAAGGTGCAGGTTGTGACCTACTATGCCACTTACAGTAACATGCTGCTTAAGAGCATCTCTGTGGTGCAGGACGAAACTAATCAATATGGCTGGACGGGGCAGGTAACGTTTCATGAGGCCGTCGCGGCGAAGGGCAGCGGCGGCAGCGCAGGAGCCACCGTCAGCAGCGTAACCGACGCAAGCGGTGGACGCACCCCGTCTGTGCTGGTGCGCTGGTTTGGCGCAAACGCGATCTGAGCCCGCAGAAGGGAGGAAAGCCCATGGATCCTGTTGCCGTTCCGCTGAATGCGGATGCTGAAACGCAAATCATAAACCTTAGCATTGCTCCAAACGGAAACGCCGTTTCCCTGCGGGTAGAAATCCGATGGCTGGACAATGCCGGGAAGTGGTATCTCACCGTCTATGATGCAACTACAAACGTATGTTTGGTGAGCTTGCTTCCGCTGATCGCCTCCGGGAGCAAGCTGAACGATCTGCTGGGGCAGTTTGGCCACCTGCGCATCGGCAGCGCGGCCCTTGTTCCTATTTCCTCCGATACGCCCAGCGCTGACCCCGGAAGGGATGATCTCGCAAATTTTGAGCTGCTGTGGGGGGATTGCATTGCCTACAACGAGTGAGCTTAGGCCTATGGCCTTGTACGCGGACGGCGTGCAGATCGCAGACGGCGCAAGACTGCACCTGCAAGGCCGCGCCACCATGTCCTGTTCCGCGGATCGCTGGACGCTTACGCTTACGGGCTATAACGATGCCGATCTTTCCGCCCTTCGCCGTGCGGCGCTTGTAACCGTGACGGCGGATGAACAAAGCGCCGTAGCACAGGGTGCGGTAGAAGACCTCGTGACAGAGGCACGGAATGGGATAGAGACTTGTACCGTAGTGCTTGCGGACGGAGCGGCCTTTTGCCGGGGATTTTGCAGCGTCGCCATCCGAAAGGGGACGACGCTGGATGAATCGCTGCACACCCTGCTTGCGCATTGCGACGCGCCGCTTCCGCTGGTTACGCCGATGAACGCAGAAAGCCGTTTCCCGCGTGGACAATCGTTTTTTGGGCGCACCGTCCATGCCGTGCGCGAGCTTGCGAAAAGCGCGGGTTATCGGGCTTACGTGACGCACGGCGGCCTGTATCTGGCAAAGCGCGGCTTATCTCCGGCAGTACTGCGCATCAGCGAGGACATGTTGCTGGATACGCCTACGCGGCTGGACGGCGTGACTATCATCAAAACCGCCGTCACAGGCTTTCAGCCTGGCCATTGCCTGATCTTGCCCGGTGAAAGCAACGGCGCAACTTATCGCGTTATTGCACAGACCGTTGACGCAGACAGTTACTCCGGAGCATGGGCGTGTGAGACGGTGCTGCTGGATGAGGACGCTATGGCCGCCGGACAAAAGAACGACTGGGAAGGGGGAACGTGATATGGAGCATACCAGCATTGATGAGCTTGTACAGGCCCCCGGCGCGGCGCTTGAAGCTTTAAAGAGCGCCTTACGGCAGGAAATGCATTGTGCGCTCCCTGCTGTGGTGGAAAGCTACGATAAGGCTGCGCAGACCGTTACCGTCAAACCGGCGCTTCGGGAGCGGATTTCCGGCGGCATTTATGTTGATCTCCCACTCTTGGCGGATATTCCCGTTTTCTTCCCCGGCGGCGCGTCCTCCGGTATCACGTTTCCCGTGCAAAAAGGTGATGAATGCCTTGTCATTTTTGCGGATTGCTGCATAGATGCATGGTTTCAATACGGCGGCATACAGAACCCCGTCTCATTTCGGAGGCATGATCTTTCAGACGGGTTTGCTTTCGTCGGCTTTAGAAGCCAAAGCAAAGCATTAACGGGCGTTTTGGATACGCCGTCTTTTTTTGGCGTAACCAAAGAGGCATACGACGGTTTATGCACACGCCTAAAAGCCGTTGAGGATGCTCTGAATGAAATAAAAGCATCGATCAAAGATAAAGGAGCGTGATGGATATGGATCTGTCTTGGAGCGAAAAAAGTGAATACATCGGCATTGTTGGGCGAAGAGGCGAAAACGAAACACGCATCCTTACATTTGACTGCACATCTGCCTTGCAGGAGTATCCGGAGGCGGAAATCTTGTGCATTATGCAGCGCCCCGGAGATGCGCAGCCCTATACGCATGACTATACGCAGGACGGGAACACCATTACCGTCTCGCTGACCGCCGCCGACATGTGCCGCGTTGGCACGTTTAAGCTTGAGTTGCGGCTGATGCAGGGCGAAAAAATCCTGAAGTCAGCTATTTACCGCGGCGGTATCGCGCTTAGTCTGCACTACGGGGAGCCGGAGTGCGGGGAAGCTGTCGATCTGTTAAACCGGATCGACAAGACCCTAAAGGATGCAACGGAAACCGCCGCAAGGCTGGAAACCTCGCTGGATGGTGTCGATGATGCTATTGATCGGCTGGACGCGGCAACGGACAGCGCTACCGCAACTGATAAGCAGGCACAGGAGAATGAGAAAACCAGAGGCGAAGCCGAAAAAGAGCGCGTTGAAGCGGAAAACGACAGAATTTTGTCCGAAAACTCCAGACAGCAGCAGGAAAATGAACGCGCCGATGCTGAATTTATTCGCTCCAAAAACGAACGGTTGCGTTATGGTAACGAAAATCAACGCATCATCAATGAATCCGAACGTACTCAAGCCGAAAATGCGCGAAAGACAGCAGAATCTAGCCGGGCTGTGTCAGAAAACACCCGCGTTCAGGCAGAAAGCAAACGCGTAAAGGCTGAAACGTCCCGCGCTGAAGCCGAACAATCTCGGATAGCGTCGGAAGAAACGCGTGTTTCCGCCGAGGAATCCCGCACCAAGGCCGAAACCCTCCGCGTGCAGGAAGAGCAGCGCCGCGAAACGGCGGAGACCGCCCGTGCGGAGGCGGAGCGCCAGCGGGAATCTATGGAAACCTCGCGTCAGACCGCCGAGACTGCGCGGAACGCCGCCGAGAGTGGACGCGTGACGGCGGAAAAGACCAGGGTATCGGCAGAATCCCAGCGCCAGCAAGCCGAGACTGCCAGAGCGGATGCCGAGGGCAAGCGCGTACAGGCAGAGCAGGGACGCGTAACTGCGGAGCAGGGGCGAGTGGAAGCCGAAGCCCAGCGCGAGGAAACCATGGCACAGCACGCGGAGAAGATCGCAAAACTGGAAGCGGAAGTAGCGAAGAAAGCAGAGATCGACGACACGACTGTATCCAACACCGAGGCGTGGAGCAGCCAGCACATTGTGGACATGCTCTGCCCGCCATTGGCGGAGAGCGGGAACCCTGTCGTTTGCTATCCTGTGGCGGGGAGTAAACTGGGCGTGACGGCAAATTGGGAGCCGACGCAGGAGGGAACGGGAACGCCGTCGCCGGAGAACATCCGGCCTATCAAGGGCAGGGACAGCGTGTCCATTACACGACAGGAGGACGCACTGTCTGTGATGCTCACCCTCCCCTCAACCGTCTACGGCGGAGAGGTTGACGCTGTGACGGGAGAGGGACAAGAGACGTGGGCGCTACTAACACTTACGGGTAAAGAGCAATCGCATATCTATACAACGCTGTTTTACTTGGACTTAAACGCACCAGGGGCTTACGATTTCAACATAGGCACTTGTAGCCACTATGCATACCTCACATACGGTAACAGTGCGATAGGTGTAACTAGTGGAGGCAATGATGCTGCGGTTGTATATAGCCCGTACGGAGCATACGAGATATCAGAGGTTGGACTGACGGCTTGGAAATCCTACCTCGCCGCCCAATACGCCGCAGGTACTCCCGTCCAAATCGCCTACAAGCTGGCAACGCCCGTCCCCTTCACCGCCACGGGCGGCGGCACTATCAAGGCGTTATCCGGCACCAACACCGTTTTGACGAACGCGGATACGCTGACCGTTACAGGCCGCGCTGACCCGATCCATATTATCCAGCAGTTGCAAGCCGCTTCTGCCGCGTCGGCGCAAGCCCTCGCGGACGTTGAACGCGCTGTAACCGATATATAATCATAAGGAGTTGAGACTATGAGTGAAGCGAACCATACCCCCAAATACAAAGTGCTCTACAACCGACTGACGGGCGGCACCCCCTTTGCGGCATCGATCGCCATTGCACGTATTACCGCCCTCGCGGACGCGCTGGAAATCACGCAGGACGAGGCCGCAGAGCTGACTGCCCTTGCGCAGGAGCGCGGCACGACCGGAGCGACCGCAGAGGAGCGGCTGGCGGCAGTGGAAGCGCACCAGCTAGAGCAGGACGAGGCGTTGATGGAACTGGCGGAGATGTGCGCTAGCATGACGGATACCACGAGCGAGGAGGTGTAACCATGGCCAAGATTTATAAGCGTTGGATCGACGCGGGACGCATGACCATCGACGAGGTTCCGGAGCGTTGGCGCGAGCAGGTACGTAAGCTGCTGGACGCGGAAGCGGAGGGCAAGTGAAACTTGCGTATAACTTGCGTATAACTTGCGTATAACTTGCGTGTAACTTGCAACTAACTTACAACAAACTTACAACAAACTTACAACCAGCTTGTTGACAAATGGAGGTGAATCTCTATGTTTCCTGAGCTTGCAGCTCTTTTTCTCCCATCGTCCGCTGACGCGGCAGAAGCGGCGCGTCAGCATGAAATTGTAGCAAGCCATGCCCCGCCTAATCGGGCGGGATGGCTCAAACGGCTGTGCCGGAGGTGGCGCGTATGACGATACTCCTATGTGCGCTTATTTTATTGGCGTGGAGCGGCGCGGCGCTGGGGCTGGGGTATTTGCTGGGAACGCTGTTGCACAAGCTGGGGAGGGATGACGATGGCAACGGTAACCGCAAAATCTGATAGTATTTCCCTTACTTCGCGGCGATCCGGAAGCAAATGGTCTACCGCGACTTGGGCGGTGAATCTTGCGTTTTCAGCCGCGATCCCGGCAAATGCAACCATTACGTCCGCCGTGCTGACGGTGCATGTGTCTACGCTCCCGGCTGCCGGTAACTATCTGTATGTAGATGGGCAGAAGCTTCGCGCAAGACAGAATATGCAGACGACGAGCATTTCTATTTCTCCCGGCACATCCAGCCGGGATATTGCTGTTTCTTTTCAGGCAAGCGGAACGAGCTACAGCACCAGCATTATTGTATTCGATCTATCTCTATCTATCAGTTATGAGATTGCCGTATCCTCCGCAATCGCTCCCACAACGGTAAAAGTATCCTCCACCGTAGCTGAGGGCGCTGTTACCCTTTCATGGTCCGGCGCATCGGGCGGCACACAGAATGCGATCACCAAATACCAAATCCATTATAATAACAGCAGCGATGGCGTAAATTGGGGGGATTGGGTTCCGGCAGCGACCGTTTCGACCTCCGCCGGTTCCGGCTCTGTTTCCATGGCCGTAAATGATACACGCGGCGCTTATCGTCAATGGCGCATCCGCACCTGCGGTGCCGCCGGGGAGAGCTATTATTCCGGCTGGGCTTACTCTCCTACCGTGAGAACGAATACCGCCCCAAGCGCACCTTCTAAGTTGTCGGCAACGCCGTCGGTGCTTGAAAGCGGCGCAATCTCCTTGAGCTGGGCGGCATCCACCGATGCGACTGACGCAATCTCTTACTATCATATCCGCTCAAGGCTGTCTACCGACGGCGGAAATAGCTGGTCTGGCTGGGCGGATGTGGGGAATGTAAATGGGCTATCTGTCTCCTATTCCCCGACGCTAAACCGCGGTGCAAAAATCCAGTACAGTATCTATGCCGTTGATTCTTTTGGCGTTTCGTCCGCTTCCGCGACTTTCTCCGCCGTTACACGCAACTCCCTTCCCTCCGCACCTAAAAATATAACAGCGACTCCTGCCCTATATGAAAGCGGAGAGATCACGATTACATGGGAAGCAAGCACGGATGCGGATAAGCAAAACATTCGCTATCAGGTGTATCGCAGTATTATGCAAGCTTCCGGCAACTTTGGAGATACCGTTCTTTTAGGGGAAACTACATCTACATCCTATAAGGATAGCCCAAGCTTGCAAAGAGGCGCAAAGATCAACTACTCCGTTTTTGCAGCTGATGCGCTCGGCGCATCATCCGGCGCGGTAAGCAATGTTGTTACGCGCAACTCCGCCCCCTCTGCGCCGCAAAATGTTACGGCAACGCCCGCACTTTATGAAAGCGGCGGAATTACGCTGACGTGGGCGACCTCAACCGATCCTGACGGGAATCTGACTGGCTACGAGGTGCAGCAGAAGCTTTCCGCTGATGGCGTCACCTATGGCGCATGGGCGGATGCACAGACCGTGGAAGCGCCTGCTGCGACACTTTCTCCCAGCATGAGCCGCGGAACATATGTGCGCTTCCGCGCCCGTGCTGTGGATGCGCTAGGCGCTGCGTCTGCCTGGGTGGAGCTGCTTTCGCCCGTTCGCCGGAATCGCGTTCCGCAGGCTCCCAGCATTTACGCCGCAGCGGCGCTTTCCGCGCTGTCCGGCAAGCCATGCTTCACCATTCGCGCAGCGCAAGAGCCGGACGGAGAAATCATGCGCGTGCAGGCGCTTTTCCAGGATGCGGATGGGCGGCAGCTTTACGGCTATGCGGACGAGAAAACCCTTTCCGCCGCTGGCGGGGATGCCTCCTTCCGCTGTGCGCATGAGCTGTCTCCCGGAAACTATCGCGTTGTTGTGCGCCTTGTGGATGCCAGCGGCGGCGTGAGCGACACCACTTCCGCGAGTTTTACCGTCGCCGCGCTCGCCTGGACGCGGGACATTATCCCCGGCGCGGTCATCGCCTCGGAAACCGTCAGTCATCAGGCCGACCTGACCGAGTTGCTTTCAGCCGTCAACGCGGCCCGAACTCGCTTTGGCCTTGCGGATATAACGCTGCCAGGCCGCCTCGGTTACTTCGCCGACTGGCTGACGCAGATGCAGGCGCTAGCGCAGGGCACGACAGATTGCTATGCCCTGCTGGGAGAAAGCGCTGCGATACCGCAGCAAGCAACCAACTATCCCAGCGCCGCGACCGTCAGCGCCGTGCGTGCGCTGGTGCAAGGAGTGTGATATCTATGCTATGCCGCCCCTTGGACGCAGACGACGACATGCGGCCCGTAGGGAACCAAAAGCAAATGCTTTCCGGCAAGGAGGCCGTGCTGAAAGCCGTTAAGTCTCGGCTTCACCTGCTGCTTGGCGAATGGTGGGAGGACGAAAGCCTCGGCTTTGTCGTTCCGCGCCTGATCTATGAGGGCATCCGCACGGAAGAAGGGCGTACCATGCTGGTGAATTACATCACCGCCTATGTCGCACAAACGCCCGGCGTTGTTGCCGTGCAGGATGTTTCCGGAACGGTGGAGGGTCGCGCCCTGGCCTACACATGCACAATCATCACGGAGTATGGAGAGATCGAGGGGAGCGTGAGTAGCGATGCCTTATATGTCGCCGTATCTTGATGCAGCGGGAATGCACATCCCAACCTATGAGGAGCGCATGGACTATCTGATAGCGGGCTATAAGCAAATTTTCGGCGCGGATGTATACTTGGAGCCCGACTCTAAGGATTACCAGCTTTTATCCCTCTTTGCCCGTGCGGCGGACGACCTGACGGCCAGCATTACAGCCAGCTATAACGCACACGATCCCAATCTTGCCAGCGGAAACGCCCTTGATCTGCTGCTCCCGCTGAACGGGATCCGCCGTTTGAACGCCACCTATGGCACGGTAACGCTTGAGCTTACCGGCGCACCCGGCGCAACGCTCCCGTCCGGGATGCAGGCACGGGATGAACAGGGATATCTATGGCGCATCTCTGGTGCAGTAACCCTTGGGAGCGACGGGAGAGCCACCGCCGATGCCATCTGCCTGACGGCTGGCGCTATCCTTGCCCCGGCTGGGACGATCACGCAGATACACACGCCAACCAGCACATGGAATACCGTGACAAACCCCGCCGCTTCCGTCCCCGGGCGTGATGTAGAAACAGACGCGGCGGTGCGTGAGCGGCGCTCCCTATCTGTCTCCCTCCCCAGCCGCAGCATTTTGAGCGGCATCCGTGCCGCGCTGGCGAACCTCACAGGGGTGCAGTCCGTGTCTGTGCTGGAAAACGATACGGCGCAAGAAAACACAGACGGCCTCCCAGCGCACAGCATCTGCGCGGTAGTTGAAGGAGGAGGTGATGCCGCCATTGCTCGTGTGCTTTGGCTAAAAAAGTCCCCCGGCGTGGCGACCTTTGGCACGTCCTCTGCCGTGTACACGGACGAGTGGGGCGGCGAGAATACCATGCGCTTCACCCGCCCGACGACGGTACCTGTTAGCGTTTCCGCTCGGCTGAAAAAGCTTCCGGGATGGGACGGCAGCACCGAAAGCACGCTGCAAAAAGCCATTGCAGACTATATCAGCGGCTTGGACATCGGCGAGTCTCTGGTTGTATCTACGCTGTACGGTGTGGCCTTCGGCGCTTTCTCCGGCGCGTCTCCGGCGTTTTCCATCACCGCGCTGACTGCCAGCACCGCAGAGCAGACCGCTACGTCGGACACCATCACCGCCGCGTACAGTCAGCGCCTTTCCGGCAGCGCGTCAGCGGTCAGCATTGAGGTGGTGAACTAATATGCGTGATTATGAGGCTCTTGCGCCAAGCTGGAACCGTGCCAAACCGAAGTGGCTCTCCTTCCTGCGCCTGATCCTTTCCCAACCCGTACAGATGATGGAGATGCTGGAAGGCTACACGGAGACATTTTCCATCGACACTGCCGTAGGTCGGCAGCTTGATATGCTGGGCGAAATGGTTGGCGCAAGCCGCGTTCTTCCCTTCGCCCCCGCAACGGCGCCGCGCCGATTGGCAGATGCAGACTATCGGCTGCTGATCCGTGCCACCATAGCCCAAAATGCATGGGACGGCACCAATGAGAGCGCCAGCGCTATCTTTGGCGTGATCTTCCCCGCGTTGGGCATTGTGCTGGAAGATAAGCAGGATATGAGCATCAATGTTATCATCCGCGGCACGCTGACCAAGATACAGGCTGAGATGATTAACGCCGGGCTTCTGATCCCGCACCCCGCAGGCGTGACGATGACCTACGAGATACCAGAGACGCTTGTAAGCACCGATATTATCGTACAGGCTGGTATCTATCAGGCCGGACAGATCGTCTTTACGTCCATCTCGGCGGAATGAGAGGAGGAACGAAAATGGCAAGAAATATCGAAAACGTATTAACTGCACAAGGCGCACGATTGATTACCCGATCCCTTGCAGAAGGGAAAGCGATCCTTTTTACCGGAGCAAAGCTTGGAACAGGCCTTGCCCCGGACGACGCAGACCCGACCAAGTATACCGCCCTGCTGACCCCCTACGACGATGCGGAAGTAGCTGGACGCAAGGTAGATACATCCGGAAATCTTATCATATCGGTGCAATTTTGGAACACTCGCGTTTTAGCAAGTACATTGATTGAGGAGATCGGCCTCTATGCCAAACTGGACGGAGATGCGGATGCGGTATTGTTTTCCTATCTCACCTTCGGCCAATACCCTGACTTGATCCTCGCCGCCGCGCAGTCCTCGGTGCAGCGCACCTACGATGTACCTTTTATCTTTGGTGACGGTACGGCGGTTTCCGTCACCATCACCCCCAGCGCCCTGCTTCCTGCATTGGATGCTGTGAGTACCGCACAGGCTGGGAAGCTCCTGCGCCTGAATGCAGATGCTAAGCTCCCGTGTGACATCACCGGCGACGCGCTGACGCTGGGCGGACACGGCGCAGCATACTTCGCCAAGGCCGACCACCGCCACGAGAATGCTACCTCCAAGCAGGATGGCTTTATGTCCAAGGATGATAAAGCCGCGCTAGACACGCTGAATAAGCGCGTAACGCAGAGCCTTACAAGCGAGTCTAGGCCTACTTTTGCGGGGCTTGTGGTAGATGGCTATATTGATAACGCCCGCTTCCGCTGAAAGAGGTGATGCAGTATGGCAAAAATCGAGCAGAAAGCGGCCGTGCAGCTCTTTGAGCAGATGCTGGAGGAGCATTGGGCCTACGAGTGGGGGAAGGCCGAGAAGGACCTTGTGGACTGCGCAGGGGCATTAGTCTACCTGTATAAGCAGCACGGACTATCGCTGTACCATGGCAGCAACGCTATTGCGCGAAGCGAGGCGGTTGAGATGCTCCCTATCAGCGCAGCGAAACCTGGGATGCTGGCCTTTAAGGCTCGCGCCTCCACCGAGAAAGGCTATGCGCTCCCGGATAAGTATAAGCCCGGTGGTAAGAGCTATAATGGCGATTTGCTAGACTACTATCATATCGGGCTTGTGGACGCGACAAGGAAGCAGGTGCTTAATGCCGCGTCCAAGGGAATCGGCTTCACGCGTTCCCTGCTCTCCGCCTCTAAGGGCTGGGACTACGTGGCATATGCCCGTCGTATCGACTACGGCGAGACAAAAACAGGAGATGATGGTATGCAAACGATGGTGGTAACAGCGGACAGCGGCAGCACGGTCAACCTCCGATCCCGCCCGGACAAAAGTGCGCCGGTGCTGGCGAAGGTGCCGATTGGCGAGACCGTTCAGGTGCTTGGCATGGAGGACGGCTGGGCGACCGTCCAGCGGGACGGCATTACCGGATACATGATGGAGCAGTATCTCAAGGCGCAGGAGGCCGTCAGCGCCCCCGGCAGCGTGGAGAAACGTCTGGCGGCACTGGAAGCCCGCGTTACGGCGCTGGAAGGAGGGAAGGGCTGATGGCAGACCTTACGGCGGATAAGATCGTGCTGGCGCTCGGCGTACTGCTGGTGCTGATCGGCGCGTACAACACTTTTGCGTCGGCACGGAAAAACGCCCGCGCCGAAAAGGAGCGGCACGACAAGCCTACCCACGACCTAAGCGTAGAGGTAGTTGAGATCAACCGCAAGCTGGGAGTGGATAAGTTGCGCCTGGACGGGCATGACGAAAAACTTGCAGATCTCAAAACAGGCTTAATGGCTATCTGTGCGGGCGTGCAGGCGCTGCTTGAACACGAACTACACAACGGCAACGCGGACGAAATGACGCGAGCAAGCAAAGGCATCGATAAATGGCTTCGGGAGCGCGGATAGCCATGAACATGAAAATGAAGCGATATGTGCAGTTTTCCAAGCGTATGACGGTGCTTTCTGTCCTTGCAGCGGTTCTCGTCGCAGCTGGAACGGAGCTTCTCCTGTGGCAGATGGCCTATCCGGCAGGCATCGTCGAGGTGTGCAAGGCGATGCTTCTTTTCGCGGGCTTGGTTTTTGTGGCCTATTGTGGCAACAGCGCCGTGGAAAAATGGGCGCTTTCTCGGTACGGTGGGATCTCTGAAAAAAAGGACGAAAATGGGTAAGGAGGCATTGATCTATGGACTTTACGGAAATCTTGGTAGCTTTGATCTCTTTGGTGGCAACGGTTCTTTTCTCGGTTTTGGTGTATCTTGGCAAAAAGTATGTCCTTCCTTGGGTGGAACAGCATGATTTATCCCAAGCGGCGGAGATCGTCGTCAACGCCGTGGAGGCCATTCTGGGGCGCTACGTCGGTGAGGATAAGTGGAAACTGGCCCTTGAAAAGATGCAGGAAATGGGCTGGAACGTTGATAGTGAGCGCGTGATCGACGCGCTGAAAGCTGCATGGGAAAAGCTGAACCTTAAGCAGATTGAGGCGGGCGTAAAGGCCCCGGAAACGCCCGAAACGGAGGGTGAGAAGGATGTACAAGCCCAAGGCTGACTACCGCAACAGCGATATGGAGGCGTTGATCGCCGAGTGGATACACAGCGATCTTGACCGCGCCATCCTGCGGCGCAAGCTGCTCCACGGCGATACCTATGAGAGCATCGCCGAGGACGTGGGCCGCTCCACTAAGTGCGTCAAAGGCCGCTATCAGGCGGCCTTTACCTCCCTTTCCCGGCATTTTTAAGCACAGCCCAGTGCCTTATGGCGCTGGGCCTTTTTTTATGCCCTTTTTTAGGCTTAAACCGTCCCCGTACCGCGCTTTTCCTTGCCACGCTCCTGCTTTATGCTTTTAGCAGGAGGTGAAGCTCAATGTATAACCCGATGCCGGGAATGCAGGGCATGTCCGGCATGCCTGCACCTTATAACGCACCCTGGGGCATGCAGCAGCGCATGATGCCGATGCAGGGTCAGGCACAGCCCCAGCGCGCAGAGATCGTGCGCGTGACGGGCATGGACGGCGCGAAGGCCTTTTTGATGGAGCCGAACTGCTCTGCGGCGCTTTTTGACGCAGAGGCCCCCATTTTTTACCTGAAAGTCACCGATGGCGCAGGCTTCCCCACTATTAAGGCCTACGACTATACGCCGCACCAGGAGGCCACACCTGAAAAGCCGGATTATGTCACCCGCAAGGAGTTCAACGAGTGGAAGGAGGCCCTGCAAAATGAACGTGTTTCAGGAGATCGGAAGCGCACAGGGAGCGCAAAGCAATCCGATGAGTAATCCGCAGGGCGGCACCATGGGCGGACCAATGGGAAATATCGGGCAGATGGTGCAGGCCTTTGCCGATTTTAAGAAAACTATGGCAGGGAAAAACCCGGAAGCAATTGTGCAGCAGCTTCTTGCCTCCGGGCAGATGTCACAGCAGACCTTCCAGCAGCTCAAAGGCATGGCACAGGGGCTGCAATCCATCCTAAAGTAACGGCGGTGCGCAACGCTGCTACTTATATAACATCACAAAAAGAAAGGAGTTTTGTCACATGGATAGTATGTCTCCGGCTGACATCAGAGCCTTGACCGAGGATAACCGCGAGGGCTTCGGCGGCGGGGCCTGGTGGATTATTATCCTCTTCCTCTTCGTCTTCATGGGCGGCGGATTCTGGGGCAATCGCAACCAGCAGGGCGACTATGGCCAGTATGCGACGGCGGCAAGCCAGCAGCAGATCCTTTTCGGCCAGCAGTTCGGTCAGATCAATGATCGGCTGACGAACCTGGGCAACGGTGTATGCGGTCTCGGCTACGAGATGCAGGGCAACGTTGCCGCACTGGGTAAGGAGGTGGCTCTGGGGCAGGCTGGCATCAACCAGCAGATCATGGGCGGTAACTACGCGCTCGCGCAGCAGCTCGCCGACTGCTGCTGCAAGACGCAGCGCGGGCTGGATGCTGTATCCGCTAATATTGATGCCAAGTTTGCGGCGCTGGAAAAGAGCCAGCTTGAGGGCCGCATCGCGCAGTTGGAGCAGGCCAACAGCCAGCTCTATCTCACGCAGCAGATGTGCGGCGTAGTCAAGTACCCCATGTCCTACGCTTACAGCGCGGGGAACTCCCCGTTCTGCGGTGGCGGCTGCTGCGGAAACTACTCCTAATCTAGGCCTACTTCTCCACAGCGCTTGGTAACAGCGTCCGCCGGACGGCAAGCGCCGCCCGGCGTTATTGTATGAAAGGAGAATTGCATGAAAGAGCGATTTGAAAAGATCGTAGGGAACGTTCTTACGGCCTTCGAAAGCAAAGACTTCGCGGCAATGCCTTTGAGTGAGCTGCAAAACGCCGTCCACGTTTTGGTGGAAGCGCGTGCACTTATTGAGAAAAGCTACAGCGAGATGCTCCTCGAAACGATGATGCATACCCACTGCACCACTGCTTTTCCCACCATCAATAGCAACGTAAAGGAGGAAAACGCATGACCTGCCAGAAATCCGCAGTCCGCACCTATAACAACGCCACACAAACCGTAAGCGCCGCTGTCACGCAGTTGACTCTAAACGGCACGGCGATCACGCGCACGGGATGCTCCATCTCCCCGGACGGTAATATTCTGCGCATTAACAACGGAGGCCTGTACTTCTTCGCCGCCGACGTAACCATCACGCCCACAGAGGCCGGAACCGTCACCATGCAGATGTACCTTAACGGCGTAGCCATGCCGGATGCAGTCGCCCAAGAGGTTGTTGCGGCAAACGGCACGACCACGCTGCACGTGGAAACGTCCCGCCTGCTGGCGGCTTGCCCATGCACCACCAAGCCTACCATCTCCGTGTGGATCAGCGGCGCAGCGGGCTCCGTTTCTTGGGTTGGCGCGACGGCAATCAGGGAGGCGTAAAAATGCTGAAGGAAATGCTGTCCGACAGCAATGTCGGCGAAATTATGTCTCTGCTGTCTCACGTCAAGGAGGAGATCGCAGACGCGAAAAAATACGCCATGCTGGCCTGTAAGTATAAGTCAGATTCTCCCAGCATGTGCGCGACTTTTGGCAAACTGGCCAACGAGGAGTTAGGCCACGCCGATACCATCCAAGCCATGGCGGCGGATAAACTCGCGGTTTACGAGCGCAATGGCGCGGAAGTGCCGGAAAAGCTCGGCGTGATCTGGGACTACGAGAAGGATCAGATGATGGACGAGATTGCCTGCGTCCGCGCGATCCTGTCCTCCTGCCGATAACTAGAGATTTCACTCGGTTGCCCCCCAAAAAGGGGCAACTTTTTTTATTAAATCGCTTGCTAATATACGTTAAATGTAGTATAATAGGAAATGTAGAAAGAGATGGGGCGCATGGAGAAAATAAAGCCCCATCAAGGAGGAAGGGGATTATGAATAATATAAAGTTGGGCGCAGTTTGGGGAACCCCCATCGGTGCCTATAACCCTGATACCGCCAACAATGGCGGCGGGTATTGGCAATTTGATGGCGGAGCAATGTTCTCTGCCGAAAACGGTCAGGTGGTTATTGTTGAAGTGACAGACACCTCCTGTGGCGATTTCGGCACGCGCCTTTGGTACGACATCACCGTGCAGGATGCTACAAAGGCGCTGGAATGGCATGTCAACATGGGGTCGATGGATGACGCATCTATCGATCCGCAGGAGACAATCGACGCAGTATTTGCGGCGATTGCCAAAGATCTGGATATTTTGCCAGAAGATGTGGATAATATGCTCTGCGATACCGATCTCGGAGCAAGTGAGGTCGCATGGAGGGAATATTAATGGCAACATTTGACGGCGTATATAGTTGTGGGCATGAGGGGAGGATCAGCATCCCCGGCCCGCGAAAAATGGGAGAGTATCGTGCCAGCATGATGTTTGAGGGGCTGTGCACGGAGTGTCAGAATGCCGCTGATGAAAAGCACGTTGAGGAGCTGAGAGAGAAATACAGCTCCCCGGATGCCGAACTCCCGATGCTTGAGGGAAGTATAAAACAGATTGTATGGGCAGAGCGTATTCGTTCCGAGCATATCGCGCAGATCGATAGCCTGATGCCGGAGATTGATGCCCTTGAAGAGTGCCAGAAAAAGATTATACTCCTAGCACTCCAGAAGGTATCTACGATAAAATCTGCACGCTACTGGATTGACAACCGCAGTAGCAGTATGAGAATGCTGAGCGTCGAATACTATAAGGAGCATAAAGACACTATTGACGCTGAAGTGGATCAGAGAGACGGCGCATCCCATGCTGCTACCGTACTCGAAGCAGCGCCGAAAAGCGTCAGAACGCCCGTTGTTGCGAGCATATCCTATGACGAACAAGCTGTGCGCGTTACGTCCGCAAAGGATAATGTTATCCGCTTCGTCGTTAAAGACTACGGAATGAGTTGGGACGGCGAAGCGTGGATAATGAACCTAAATTCTACAACAGGGGCAGCTTTTGACCGTGCCGCTGAAATTGGCAACCTGCTCCTTAACGCTGGTGTAAGTATCAGCGTTTCGAACAAGGAGCTGCTCCATGCATCGGTAGACGGGGTGTTTGAGCCGCGGCATGAAAACTGGGTGCTACGAAGAAAGGACGAGCTGAGATTGGTTTTCCCTCGAAATGACGAGATTTATTTCAGCGCGAGAAAGCTCCCCGGCGCACATTATTTGTCTGGCGTTGGTATGCTTGTCCCTGCCGACAGCGTGGACGAGATGATGGATTTTGCGCAGCGCATGGATTTCAAAATTACGCCAAAGGCGCAGGAATTACTTGATGAAGCGGCGCGGAGAAAACACTCCCGCATTGTGGTGTCACCCGCAACCGCACCTGAGAAAAAAACTGAAAAGGAGGAACTGGAAGAAATCCTTGCTTCCAGCCGGGAAGTACTCCCGGACTTGAAGGATGATTGAACGCTTTTTTACGTCGCTGCTCCCTTGGCAGGAACGGGCGGTTGACAAACTGATCGGTATCCGCGTCGGCGCTCTATACATGGAGCAAGGCACCGGTAAGACGCGAACCGCCCTTGAACTGATCTGGCGGCGGCGTGAGAAAATTGATCGTGTCCTCTGGCTGTGCCCTTGCTCCATCATCAAGAGCATACAGGCCGATATAACGAAGCATTGTGTATGGGATGCCTCCCGTATCTGGGTTTATGGCATTGAAAGCCTGTCAAGCAGCATCAGGCTGTATGACCTGCTGGATGGGTTTATTTCAGGCGGGACGTGTATGCTTGTCGTTGATGAGAGCAATCTTGTAAAAAACGACCTTGCTATCAGAACACGCAATATTACGCGACTGGCGAACAAATGCCGGTACCGAATCATCCTGAATGGCACACCAATCAGCCGGAATATAGCTGATCTCTATGCGCAATGGTGCATATTGGACTGGCGCATTTTGGGATACAGGAGCTATTACCGGTTTGCGGCGAACCATCTTGAATACGACCCCAAACGCCCCGGTCGGGTAGTCCGCACGCATAACGTGGACTATCTCACGGAGAAGATCGCGCCATATTGCTATCAGGTTACGAGGGCCGAGTGCATGGAACTGCCACCTAAATTGTATAAAAATATATACTATTACATGACGGACGATCAGTACGATCACTACGGACGTGTTGCGGATGACATGCTACAGGAACTTGATGATATGCAGCCAGCGACTATCTATCGGATGTTTTCGGCGCTGCAAGCTATTATTTCCGGGCGATATGTCAAGGATGATGGAAAGCATTTCCAAACGCGACCAATGTTCGAGCGTCCCATGGATAATCCACGCATTTGCAAACTGATGGACTTACTGAAAGATATTGGCGACGAAAAGACAATTATCTTTTGCAAATATTCGCACGAGGTGAACACCATCTGTTCCCTACTTGGAGACAAGGCCATGCAGTTGACTGGCGAAGTACGCCAAGGGAAACGTCAGGATGTTATTGACGCATTTTCAGGCCGCGTGCAGTATCTTGTAGCCAATAAGACGTGCGCCGGGTATGGTTTGAATTTGCAGTTTTGCCGCAACGTTATCTATTATTCTAACGACTGGGATTTGGCAACGCGCCTACAGTCCGAAGATCGCGTGCATCGCATTGGGCAGGAACAGGAGGTGCATATTTACGACATCATCGCCCTAGGTACGCTCGACGAACGCATCTGCGACTGCCTAAGCAGGAAGGAGAGCTTGCTGAATGCGTTGCGCAGTGAAATAGGGCGGCAGAAGGACAATAAGGAACTGCTGAAAGACTGGATTAAAGGAGTGATTGACAACGGACAAGGTGAAAATGTATCTGGAGAAGGACGTTTACGAGGCATTTCTTGACCGCATGGATTTCATCTTCAAGGAATTCGACAATATCTATGTGTCGTTCTCCGGCGGGAAAGACAGCGGGTTGCTCCTGAATCTTGTAATGGACTATATGCGACAGCGCGGGATTCACCGCCGAATTGGTCTGTTTCATCAGGATTTCGAGGCGCAGTACGAGAAAACTACCGAGTATGTCACGCGGATGTTTGAGAAGTACGGCCCGAATATGGACGCATACTGGTGTTGCCTCCCGATGGCCAGCAAAACCTCCCTGTCCAACTATCAGTTATTCTGGTATCCGTGGGCTGAAGAGGATAAGGACAAATGGGTTCGCCCCATGCCGGAGAATCAATGGGTTGTGAATCTATCCAATAATCCTTTTGATTTTTACAAGTTGAAAATGCTGCAAGAGGATCTATATAAGCAGTTCGGGCGGTGGTATCGAGATCATTGCGGTGGAGGGCGCACGATTGGCCTTATTGGTGTCCGAGCGGATGAGAGCCTGCACCGTTATAATGCCATCATCAATAAGCGCCACCCCTATAAAGGGCAATCATGGATCACAAACTCCTTCAAGGATGTGTACTCCGCATCGCCTTTGTACGATTGGTCTGTGCAGGATGTTTGGATTGCAAATGGCAAGTTTGGATATGATTACAACCGCCTGTACGACCTGTTTTACAAGGCAGGTCAGTCTATCGACCAAATGCGTGTAGCCAGCCCGTTTAATGAGTGGGCGGTTCAGTCCCTTAATCTATACCGTGTCATTGAGCCGAAGACATGGGCGAAGCTGGTTGGCCGCGTTCAGGGGGCGAATTTCGGCGCGATTTACGGGAGTACAAAGGCGATGGGATACCGCGAAATCACATTGCCGGAGGGGCATACATGGCAGAGCTACACCATGTTCCTCCTTTCCACGTTGCCAGAGGAAATCAGGAACAATTATCTTGAAAAGTTCAGGTTTTCAAATCACTTCTGGCACAACACAGGTGGGGGCTTCGCGCCTGAGGTCATACAGGAGATTAAAGACTGCGGGTATGCTGTCCACGAGAACGGAATATCCAATTTCACCAAAGACGGGAAGACACGCATCGTTTTTGACGGGAAAATCCCGGACGATACGGACAATGTGAAAAGCACGATCGACATCCCCAGCTGGAAACGCATGTGCTACTGCATCCTCAAGAATGATCATTATTGCAGGTTTATGGGATTTGGCCCGAACAAAGAGCAGCAGAAGCGTATCAATGCTATTAAGGATAAATACCGAAAAATTATTAAAGGAGGAACCATGGAATGACTTGGAAAAGCCCTGTATATGGGGTTCGCCCTGTCCCAATTGAAAAAATCAGGCCTAATGAGTATAACCCCAATAGCGTGGCGCCACCCGAAATGCGCCTGCTGTACGACAGTATCAAGCAGGATGGGTACACAATGCCGATAGTGTGCTTTTACGACGAAAATGCCGATATGTATGACATCGTGGATGGGTTTCACCGCTACCGCGTCATGCTTGAGCATCAGGACATCAGGGAGCGTGAGGAAGGGATGCTCCCTGTTAGCGTGATAGACAAGCCGATCGATGAGCGCATGGCATCCACCATCCGGCACAACCGTGCCCGCGGAACGCATGATGTTGATCTGATGGGTAACATCGTTGCGGAACTGCACAAGATTGGGCGCAGCGATGCGTGGATCGCGAAGCACCTTGGCATGGATCAGGACGAAATCTTGCGGCTAAAGCAGATTACAGGACTTGCGGAACTGTTTAAGGACGAATCTTTTTCACGCTCTTGGATTGAGAAGGAGGCCGAATGAAATGAATATTTACGAAGTTGGCAAAATGTACCCTGAAATGCGGAATAAGGCAGACAGCCTTTACTTATCTATCGATGGAAGTGGCCTAATGCTGATCTCTTTGATGAATAAGCCTTCCAGCAAGGAGACGCAAGCTTTTAATCGCCATTCCGACCTGTCCGTGGCAGCAGGGCGAATGTTTGATCTGCTATATTTGTGCGTAAAGTTTGGCAATCTCAACTGGATGGACTGCACTTATACTCCGTATCTCGGTGAGATTCCGAATCTCGCTGATGCTGCTGATGGGATGGGTTATGCGCTACATATCTGTATGTTTGATACAAGCACGGGGGTGTTAAAGGTTCAGCGAATTGTATCACTAGATACAGTCACATCACAATATATTAAAAAGCAGATAGAGGAGCTGAAAAATAAACCTTTTGATAAAGCAACTTATAACGCACAATTAAATGCGATTTACGGGACTTATTCGACAAAAGACTTGTTAGATCGGGCGGCGCACCGATTTGTTTTGGAGGCCAGATAAACAATATGCCAAACGTTAATCTTTCCTTGCCTCGGAATACGAACAATGATAATCGTATTGCACAATGTCGCCTTAAAGCTGGGATTACGCAAGAAAAGCTTGCAGAAATGCTCGGTGTAACCCAAACAACGGTATATCGCTGGGAATCAGGCGATTCGTTCCCGCGGCGATCTAAACTGCTTGCTCTTGCAAAAATATTCAAATGTGATCCTGGACAGCTTATCTGAAAAAATCACTAAAATAAGTCTCATGCATGTTGCTTCTTACGGCTGCATGAGGCTGTTTTTGTTGCAAATTTCTGACCCTCGTTTCGACCCTTTGCCCTTCGCTGACCCTCGTTTTGGCCATCGAAAATACGGCAACCGGTGAGAAATAAGCAAAAAGCGAGAAATAAGGAAAAGCCTTGAAACCTAAGCGTTTCAAGGCTTTTCCAATGTACGCCCGGCAGGATTCGAACCTGTGGCCTTCAGATGCGAGGCAAATGCCCCGACTTTTTTATTTTATTGCTTTCCACTGATCTTCCGTCATGCCCAGCGCATCGCGCAGCAAGCCGTTGATAAAGCCGTTAAGGCTTCCGTTTGGCCCGATATGTGCTTCAATGTCTTCCTTTCGCCCCTTGGGTACACGCAGCGTAATACTATCATATGCAGCCGCGTTAAAGGCCTTTATGTACTCCTGATTTGATGAAAATCGCCTTGGCCTCGGCATAAAATCACCCCTTCCCTTATATATAGTAT
>ERZ1034917.645-NODE-645-length-29902-cov-15.769860_pt1 | contig 29902 bp, 24 predicted proteins | sample MGYA00520605_ERZ1034917 | MGnify/ENA primary metagenome ERZ1034917 (study PRJEB33766, sample SAMN09781784) | gut metagenome | biome: gut microbiome | host: Homo sapiens | place: Madagascar | study: EMG produced TPA metagenomics assembly of the PRJNA485056 data... | reverse complement strand
ATTTTTTCTACAAGGAGCTTAATATGAAAACATTTAGAAAATTGATATCATCAGCTTTTGCAGGCTTAATAATTTTGTCGGGTTTTAGGGCGAGTATCCCCACATTTGCAACAACTATAGAATTTAATGCAGTAAATAATTTAGAAAAAGAAGCTGAAAAATTATACGAAAAAATTAATGATTTTCTAGATAAAAACAAAGACTGTTCTCCAGAAGAATTCGAAGAAATCTGCAAAGAATACATGATGCAAAAAATTGAGACCCAAAATTTATTGAACAAAAATGAGTTTGACAAAAAATTCCCAAACAGTCTTTTGCTTTATCGGGGGCTAAGCAGTAAAAAATTTGCAGATGACTTAAAATCAGGAAATGTATATGTAGCTCCGAACACTAGGAATGTTCGTGGAATGGGAGTTTATACCACTACTTCTTTAGAAATTGCACAAACCTTTTCCGATAAAAACGACCCTTCTACTATTGTTCAAATGATATTGCCAAATCAGGGAGTAAAAATTTTAGAAAACGAGCACTTGGAAAGATTGAAAGAAATAATACGAGCTAATCATAAGGAGGAATTTGGAGAATTTTCAGCTGAAAATAAAAACTTATTTATATTCGATAGCTTATCCGAATATCTAGAAAAATACACAAATCAAGTACTTGAAAAAATCAAAAACGAAAATATACAAGATGAAAATTTGCAACAACAACTTTTGGACGATACACTTAGGAGTATAGAAAAAGATTCATTATATCAAAGTTTAAAAACTACTAGGAAAAAATACTTTAAAACCAATAAAGCTGCTATCTTTTATAATTCAGGCCTTTTAACTAAATTGCTCGGCTTTGACGTCCTTCATAGCAAAGATTTTTTAAATGAAGTAACAAAATTCAAAAAAGATGAGTATCTAGTGGTAAACACTAAACTACTCGGTATATTGATCTAATAAATGCAAATAAAGAATTCCGTTGTCTAGTATTTGATATAAAATTGGCTATCCCTCATGGAATAGCCGGTGTTTTTTTACTTATTCACTTTACTTCTCATACGAAGTGTTTTATCTAAAATACGTTTGCGGATACGTAAAGATTTAGGAGTAACTTCTAATAATTCATCGTCATCTATGAACTCTATCGACTGCTCCAAACTCAAAACGCTTGGAGGAGTTAGTTTGAGCGCTTCATCAGAACCCGCAGCACGCATGTTGGTAACGTGTTTCTTTTTGCAAACGTTTACAGTGATATCTTCGGCTTTAGGTGTAGAACCTACCACCATTCCCTCGTAAACTTCAACTCCAGGCCCGATAAACAATTTACCTCTGTCTTGAGCTGCAAAAAGACCGTACCCCGTGCTAACGCCAGTTTCATGAGCAACTAAAGACCCATGATATCTTTGAGTAATTTCACCTTTGTAAGGTTCATAGCAATCGAATAACTGATTGATAACCCCTTTTCCATTGGTATCTGTTAAAAATTCTGACCTATACCCAATTATACCCCTAGAAGGTACTCTGAACTCTAAAAGAGTCATTCCACCTTCTTTAGGAGACATATTAATCATATCTGCCTTACGAGCACCAATTTTTTCAATAACAGATCCAACATATCCTTCAGGTACTTCTACAGAAAGAATCTCAATTGGCTCACAAAGTTTACCATCTATTTCTTTCATTATTACTTGAGGTTTAGATACTTGAAACTCAAAGCCTTCTCGGCGCATAGTCTCAATTAAAATTGACAAGTGAAGTTCTCCACGGCCGGAAACTTTAAACGTATCAGCTGAATCTGTTTCTTCTACCTTCATCGAGACATTTGTTTCTATTTCTTTGAATAATCTCTCGCGGATATTTCTAGATGTTACGAATTTACCTTCCTTTCCTGCAAAAGGACTATTGTTTACCATGAAGTTCATCGAAACAGTAGGCTCGTCTATTTTAACAAACGGTAACGGGTCAATTTTTTCAGTTGAACACAAAGTTTCACCGATATTTAAAGAACTTACACCCGAAACCGATACTATCTCTCCTGCTTCGGCAGAAGTGCATTCAGTTCTTTTCAAACCTTCAAATTTATATATTTTGCCGATTTTAACATTTTTTACTTCTCCCTCACGAGTGCACTGTGCTACGGTTTGCCCCGAAACCACTTTTCCTCGCTCTATTCTACCTACACCGATTCGTCCAACATATTCATCGTAATCTATGTTAGAAATTAATAGCTGAAGAGGCCCGTCTATTTCACCCTTGGGAGCCGGAACTTCTTTTATTATAGTTTCAAAAAGTGGACGTAGATCTTTTCTTTCATCGTTTTTATTTAAAAATGCATATCCATCCCTGCCTGAAGCATATACGACGGGAAATTCTATTTGATCATCATCAGCACCAAGCTCTATAAACAAATCGATAACTTCATCTATTACTTCTTCAGGGCGTGCCCCAGGACGGTCTATTTTGTTTATAACCACAATGGGTTTTTTATTTAATTTCAAAGCTTTTTGGAGAACAAATCTTGTTTGAGGCATACATCCCTCGAAAGCGTCAACTAATAAAATTACGGCGTCAACCATCATTAAGATACGCTCAACTTCTCCACCAAAATCCGCGTGGCCTGGGGTATCTACGATATTTATTTTGATGTCTTCATAAAAAACTGAAGTGTTTTTAGATAATATCGTAATTCCTCTTTCGCGTTCAAGGTCATTGGAGTCCATAACTCTTTCAGCAACGGTTTCGTTAGATCTAAAAGTTCCACTTTGTTTCAGCATTTGGTCTACAAGCGTAGTCTTGCCGTGGTCAACGTGGGCTATTATTGCTATATTTCTTAATTTTTGATTACTGCTCATTGCAGCACTTCCTTTCTTTTTTACTTCAAAATATGTTATCTTAAATTTGTTTAAGTTTATCTATGAGCTCTTTAAATTTACCATCTATTTGCGAATTTGAACCTTTAGGAACTTTTTCATAAACTTCCAGAACTTTATCTCTCATCCAAAAGCTCGGCATAATACTTAGTGAGTAGCCGCAGCCATTGTCGCAAATCCAATCCAAAAATCTTGCTTTTGGGATACCGTAAGTTGTGAGCAAACTCATAATTACTCCACCATGTGTAAAAATAGCAGTGCTTTCAATGCCGCGTTTGATAATTGAATTTACTATTACCTCGAAAGCCGTGCATATCCTCTTACCGAATTCTTCGCCACTTTCACCTCCAGGGACGCTCAAAGCTCTACCGCTCTCTACCCATTTTACGTAATGGGGGTCTTGCATAAGCTCTTTCGTGGTTTTGCCTTCCCATTCTCCGAAATTCCATTCTTTGAAATTTTCTACCACTTCCGCATTTATATCTGGGTATATAATTCTAGCGGTTTGCAAACATCTCGTTAGGGGACTACTGTAAACTTCATCAACTTTTGGATACTCATAACTTTGTTTTAAGTCTTCAAGTTTTTTTATTCCCTCTTCGCACACGGGGACATCCCAAACACCCGCATATTGACCATTCACATTTGCCATAGTCATGCCATGGCGTATTAAATGAATTTTATAAGTTTTAATTTTAATCACACCTTACTTACTGAAATTCTTTTTTCCTCGCCGTTTAAAATTCTTTTTATGTTGCTTCTGTGTTTATAAATAACTATAAGACCTATCAAAAAAGTAAATGAAGTTGAAATCAATGTTTCTAAGTATCCAGTAAAACAAAAATAATTTATTAGAAAAGTTGATATCGGATAGGCCACAGCTGCACATATCGAAGATAAAGAAACTATTTTTGAAAAAACAAGCACTAACAAAAACACAGTTATTAGAACTAAAAAAACTCTCCAATCAATCAGTAAAGAGCACGCCCAAGCGGTTAAAATTCCCTTACCACCTCTAAAATTGAAAAAACATGGATAAATATGCCCTATAACACAAGCAAGTGCTGCAGAATAAGAAAATAGTTTAATCGCCATCAAATCGCAAGTGTTAGACATCGAGCAGCAAATCTTTATTCCTATCCATACAGCTAGTACCCCCTTCGTGAAGTCTCCTAAAAAAGTAAGTACTGCTGCCTTCTTTCCAACTGTTCGAAGAGTATTAGTAAACCCTGCATTTCCACTTCCCATATCACGTATATCTTGCTTAACGTTTAAAATTTTACCCACTAAAATAGAAGAATTTATGCATCCAACAAGATAAGCAATGATTATTGTCACAAAAAACTGAATTGAAAAAATACTACTATTTAGCATACCAAATACTATTTACTCCTCACTATCATTATTTACTAAAATTAGATATGCGGCTCAAATTTTTTCTCAGCTTTCTCCCTTACTACAAATCTAATTGGTGTTCCGGTAAACTTAAATGTTTCTCTTAAATTATTTTCAATGTAATGCTTATAAGAGAAATGAAACAGTTCTGCTTTATTCACGAAAAATACAAATGTCGGAGGACGCACGCTAACTTGAGTCATATAGTAAATTTTAAGTTTTTTACCCTTGTGGCTCGGAGGAGGAACTTTAACAACTGCGCGTGAAAGTACTTCGTTAAGTGTACCCGTAGATACACGCATCGAGTTGAACTGACTTACTTCGTTAATACATTTGAATAGCTCTTCTACTCTCTGCCCAGTCTTTGCTGAAATAAAAACGATAGGAGCATATGAAATAAATAAAAATTTTTCTTTAATTCTTTTTTTGTAATTTTCAAGTGTTTTGGTCTCTTTAGCTATACAATCCCATTTGTTCACAGCTATTATGCAGCCTTTGCCAGCTTGATGGGCTAATCCCGCAATTTTAGTATCCTGCTCAGTAGGACCTTCTGCTGCATCAATCATTATAACACACACATCCGAACGCTCTACCGCCATTTTAGCTCGCATAACACTGTATTTTTCTATTTTCTCGTTTACCTTGCTTTTTCGGCGTATTCCCGCTGTATCTATGAAATTAAAATTACCTTGAGAATTAGAAATAGGAGTATCAATCGTATCTCTGGTGGTACCTGCAACGTCCGAAACGATACTTCTATTAGTTCCGGAGATGTAATTTATAAGCGAAGATTTGCCCACGTTCGGTTTGCCTATTACCGCAACCGAAATATATTCATTTTCCAGCTCACAGTTATCTTTGGGTAGAAATTCAAAAACTTTGTCTAGAAGATCTCCCGTGCCATGACCATGAAGCGAGGAAACTAAGAGAGGTTCACCAAGCCCTAGATTATAGAATTCATAGGAATTGATATCGATTTTACCAACATTATCTGATTTGTTTGCACATAAAACTATTGGTTTTCCAGATTTTTTAAGTAGCTGGGCTATCTCGTACTCCGAAGAAACCAACCCGGATTTAGTATCTACAACAAATACAATCACATCCGCAATATCAACCGCAGCTTCTGCTTGAAGTCTAACTTTTGAAGAAATAGAATCATCCTGCTTATCGGTTTCTATACCTCCTGTATCAACAATAGCAATGGTTCTACCTCTCCATTCGCAATCTGCATATACTCTGTCTCTGGTAACACCTGGAGTATCGTCTACTATAGAGATACGCTTCCCTGCCAATTTATTAAATAAAGTAGATTTCCCCACATTAGGACGCCCCAGAAACGCTACTATAGGTTTTGCCATTTTTACATTCCTTCCATAAAAAATTTTCATGTAATTTATGAGTCTTGCTTAACTATCTACTGAAAATAGAGAAGGATTTCTCCTCCTCTATACCACCTTAAACAGTATGGATTTCAGTAAACTGAAATTAAGCTTCTTTCTTAACAACTTCTCTATTTTTGTAAAAGCCGCATCCTCCACAAACTCTGTGAATTAACTTAAGTCCACCGCATTTTTCGCATCTGCTAAATGCAGGAGCCTTTAGTTTCCATACGCTTGAACGTCTAGAATTCCTTCTTGCTTTAGAAGTTTTTCTCTTTGGTACTATTGCCATTCTTGGCACCTCCTTTTAAATATACAACTTAAAATTTTTCACTTTTATGCAGTACTTTTTTGCTCTAAAATTCATAGTACTGCCTTAGCTTTTACCACGTGACTTTTTCTTAAAACTCTGCACACATCTAAAAAAGAAATCCTTGTGGTAGTTTTGATTATTATAACTCAGCAAAGTTTTTTTGTCAACTCGATATCTTTTGCCTACACACCACTCCACCCAGGTCTCCCCAAGAGCCGAAACATTTCATTCTTATACGCTTCCACGCCAGGCTGATCAAATGGATTAACTCCTAAAATGTAAGCTGAAATCGCACAAGCTTTTTGAAAGAAATATATAAGATAACCTAGCTCATATTCATTAGTTTCTTTTATTCTAATATGAATATTTGGAATCCCTGCCGAAGTATGTGCGCGGATGGTCGCCAAAAACGCTTTAGAATTGACATAATGTACGGTCTTGTTGGAAAGATAATTAAGCGAATCTAGGTTCAAATTATCATAGGGAATCTGAATCTTGCAAGGGTCATGTGAAACGGTTATAACAGTTTCAAAGAATATAGGATTCCCATCTTGAATAAATTGACCCATAGAATGGAGATCAGAAGTAAATATTGCTGACGATGGAAAAATTCCACGCTTACATTTCCCTTCGCTCTCGCCAAATAACTGTTTCCACCATTCAAGAAAATATTGAAGACGGGTCTCATATCCAACTAGTATTTCTACTAATTTACCTTTGCCATGAAGGACATTTCTTAAAACGGCATATCTATAGCATTCATTTTGCATGATGTTAAGAGATAAAAACCTACTGAGAGCGTCTTTTGCTCCCTGCAAAATTTTTATTATATCCGCTCCCATTACACTCAAAGGTAATAATCCAACCGGACTTAAAACTGAGTACCTCCCACCTACATCAGAGGGAATCTCAAAAATTTGATATCCTTCTTTCAAGGCAAGCTCCCGTAAACAGCCTTTATTCGGGTCGGTAGTAACGTAAATTCGAGTTTTTGCAACTTCTTTTCCGTATTTTTCTTCCATAAATCGTTTGAATATTCTAAAAGCAATTCCACATTCTGTAGTACTACCAGATTTAGAAACAACATTTAAAGATACATCCTTATCTTCACAAATACGAATTATTTCAGAAATATCCACTGAACTCATGCTATTTCCTACGAAAAATATTTTAGTTTTCAAAAAATTATTGTAGTTAACTGAAGTCAAAAATTCTATTGCTGCACGAGCACCCAGATAAGATCCGCCTATTCCAATTACGACCAAAATTTCAGAATTACTTCTTATCTCATCCGCGGTTTGGTATATTTTAGAAAGCTGCTCCTTGGTGTAAGAAACGGGTAAATCCATCCACCCTTTGCCACTGCCCTGTGGACTATGTAGCTTTTCATGAGCGGCTTTCAATTTATCTTGAAAAAGTTCAACTTCCTTGTTAGTAACGTAATTTTCAAGAAATTGAGCATCAAGCTCGAGCATACCCAACAACACCGCCTTAGTTATAAGCTAAACATTAGTTGACGTCTCGGTGAACCGGCAGTAAAACCATGTACCACCAAAACGCCCTACAAATTAGATATGATTATTTAATCATTCCTGCAACTTCACTTGCAAAATTATCTTCTTTTTTCTCTAAACCTTGGCCCTTTTCGAACCTAACAAAAGAACTAATTTTTATGTCTACTCCGAGCTCTTTTGCAGTTTTTTCAACGTACTGAGCAATGCTCATATTTCCATCCTTTACAAAGGGCTGCTCCACCAAACATACTTCCTTGAAATACTTAGCAATTCTGCCTTGAACTATTTTTTCGGCTATGTTTTCAGGTTTTCCGTCGTTGACGATTTGTTCTTTCAAAATTTTCTTTTCGTGTTCAACAACATCTGAAGGCACACTTTGGATATCTAAGTAAAGTGGATTTACTGCAGCAATTTGCATAGCTACGTCTTTGGAGAAAGACTTAAAAGCATCTTTTGCAGCCACAGAACTGTCAGGAACATCAAATTTAACAAGAACTCCTATCTTGCCTCCTGCATGGATATATGCTCCAACTGCACCGTCGAGTCTTTTGAAACGTCTAACTTTGATATTCTCGCCAATAGTAAGAATTTTCTCTTGTAAAACATTTTCAATAGTCTTTCCGGAATCTAACTTAATAGCCAAAAGCTCTTCTACTGTTTGTGGATTTTCATTCATAACTGTATCTGCACACAGCTTAACAAATGACTGAAAATCTGCATTTTTTGCAACGAAATCGGTTTCTGAATTTACCTCAATTGCCACACCAACTGAGCAATCTGAGTTGGTATATGCCATCGCAAGACCTTCAGCTGCAATTCTTGAAGACTTCTTAGTGGCGGCCGCAAGCCCTTTTTCACGTAAAAAATCGATAGCTGCTGTCATATCACCGTTTGAAAAAGTTAATGCCTTTTTGCAGTCCATCATACCGCAACCGGTTTTTTCTCTTAAATCTTTAACATCTTGAGCCGTAAAACCCATGAAAATTCCTCCTATAAAAATTTATTTGGTTTCTTCTACGCTTGCTTCTCCAGCGCTTTCCAGCATTTCTTTAGCAACTTCAGCAACCTCATTCTCAGTAGGAGTTTCCAAAACGTTGCCTTCTCTGCCTTCAATTACTGCGCTAGCAACAGCGGAACAAATAAGTTTAACTGCTCTGATAGCATCGTCGTTACCAGGGATAACATAATCAACCACATCTGGATCACAATTGGTATCTACTATCGCAACTACTGGGATGTTTAGCTTGCGTGCTTCAGCTACAGCAATGCGTTCCTTTTTGGGGTCAACAATAAACAATGCTCCAGGGAGCTCCTTCATGTTTTTTACCCCGCCCAAGAATTTTTCGAGCTTTTCAATTTCAAGACGTAATTTAACAACTTCTTTTTTTGGAAGTAGTTCAAACGTACCATCAGCTTCCATAGCTTTAAGTTGATTTAAACGACTAACTCTCTTACGAATTGTTGAGAAGTTTGTGAGCATTCCTCCAAGCCAACGAGCATTAACATAAGAAGATCCTGAACGAGATGCTTCTAATTTAACTGACTCTTGAGCTTGCTTCTTCGTACCAACAAATAAGACTGTTTTTCCTTCTTCTGAAATTCTCTTGATGAAACTATATGCCTCATCAATTTTCTTAACGGTTTTTTGGAGATCTATGATGTGAATTCCATTTCTTTGAGTGAAAATGTAACTTGACATCTTAGGATTCCATCTTCTGGTCTGGTGGCCAAAATGAACACCTGCTTCCAAAAGTTGCTTCATTGATAATACTGCCATAAAATTTTTCCTCCTTGGTTTTTTCCTCCGCCCTTCAACAAACCCTATGGGGCAACCATCGAGTACAAGTCTGGGGCGTGTGTATTTTCAGAGGCAAGTATATCACAATAATGAATGCTATGCAATAACTTTTTTAAATAATCATCATAGCATCACCAAAACTGAAAAATCTGTACCGCTCTTCAACTGCAGTTTTGTAAGCATTCATGGTATTTTCGTAACCCGCAAACGCACATACCAAAATTATTAAAGTGCTTTCAGGAAGATGAAAATTAGTTATTAGACCGTCCATAACATTGAATTTGTACCCCGGGCGGATAAAAATATCAGTCCACATACTACAAGCTTGTAGTTTTCCGTACTCTTTGTAAACCGATTCCAATGCTCTGCAAGAAGTAGTCCCCACACATATGACTCTTCCACCGTTTTGTTTAGTGGAGTTTATTATATTTGCGGTTTCCTCAGGAAGCACAAAAAATTCACTATGCATCTTGTGCTCAGAAATATCTTCTTGTTTAACAGGCCTAAAAGTTCCAAGTCCTACGTGAAGAGTTAAAAATCCTATTTTTACTCCTTTATCTCTAATCTTTTTTAAAAGAGCAGGCGTGAAGTGAAGTCCTGCTGTAGGTGCAGCGGCTGAGCCTAAATCTTTGGCATAAATTGTTTGGTAACGGGATTTATCTTCCAGTTTTTCTTTGATATACGGAGGAAGCGGCATTTGCCCAATTTTTTCAAGTTTTTCAAAAAAATTTATTGTGTCATCAAATTCTATTACTCTATTTCCATCAGGCAAGATTTCTGTAATTTTTGCATTTAAGACTGTATCATCTTCGCCCTGAAAGGTGAACGAAAAACCTACTTTAGCTTTTTTCCCCGGCTTTACTAAACTTTCCCAAACTCCCAATTTCAATTGGCGAAGTAATAAAAATTCCACCACGCTTCCCGTTGAAACGTTTTTGCCATAAAGCCTAGCCGCTATAACTTTGGAGTTATTTAAAATAAGACAGTCTCCCTCCTGAAGATAGTTGCAAAGCTCATGAAAACTTTCATGTTTCAATTCTCCGCTTTTTTTATCCATTATCATAAGCCTAGAAGAATCTCTGTTTTCGAGGGGATGCTGTGCTATCAAATTTGCGGGTAATTCATATGAAAACTGACTTTTCTTAGTAAGAGTTGTAATTTTGTTGCTTGTACTTTCCACGTTTTTCTCCTTCTGATTTTAATTTGTATTGATAATCAAATTGACACTTTTCAAAATACAATGATATTATAACTCTTAATTATAGTAAAATAAAATCCATAGATTATAAAAAATAAATTTATCAAAGGACGGTGAATTGAGCGAAATGATTTTATAGATAAACCTTCAAATCAAACATACGCTCAAATTTTTATGAAAAAATTTAAAGTTGGAATAATAGGTGCTACCGGCACTGTAGGACAAAAATTTATATCCCTTTTGGAAAATCACCCTTGGTTTGAAATTAGTTGTGTGGCAGCAAGTAAAAATTCGGCGGGTAAACTTTTCAAGGAAGCGGTAAAAGATAAATGGATAATCGAAAAAAGCATCCCCGAATCTGTAGCCCAAATGGAAGTATTAGATGCATTTCGAGACTCACATCAAATATCTCGGGTATGCGATTTTGTGTTCTGCGCCCTTAGTACTACTAAATCTGAAACCAAAATGCTTGAAGAAACTTATGCAAAACTAGAATGCCCGGTAATCTCAAATAACAGTGCTAATCGCGGCGAACCAGACGTCCCGATGATTATTCCTGAGCTAAATGCCCAACATTTAAAAGTCATAGAGTATCAGAAAAAACGTCTAGGAACTAAGCGAGGCTTTATAGCAGTTAAATCCAATTGCTCTATTCAGTGTTTTGTCCCCGCAATTTATGCCCTAAACTCTTTTGAACCTGAGTCCATACTCGTCTGTACATACCAAGCTATATCCGGAGCAGGAAAAAACTTTGATACTTGGCCCGAAATGAAAGATAATATCATTCCCTTTATAGAAGGAGAAGAAGAAAAATCTGAAATCGAACCTCTTAAAATTTGGGGTGAAATCCAAAACGGAAAAATTTCTCCAAATTCCAAAATAAAAATAACTTCTCAATGTTTAAGAGTCCCCGTGAGCGAAGGACATAGCGCAGCAGTGTTCGCTTCGTTTAAGCAGAAAATCACAATTGACAAAATAAAAGAAAAATGGGAAAATTTTAATCCCCACCCCGCAAGCGTAAACCTACCCAGTTCCCCGAATAAATTCTTAAATTACTTTCCTCAGCCTGACAGACCCCAAATATTTAAGGATAGAAATATTCACCGCGGTATGGGCATATCAATCGGTAGGCTTAGAAACGATTCTCAGTACGACGTAAAATTCGTTTGTATGAGCCATAACACTATAAGAGGAGCGGCTGGAGGTGCTATATTACTCGCAGAAATGCTCTGTAATGAAAAGTATATAACCCCAAAATCATAAATTAAAAGGAGTAGCAATATGAAAAAAACTATCTTTAAGGGTGCCGGAGTAGCAATCGTAACCCCAATGAATAATGATGGAACTGTAAACTACGATACCCTCGAAAAACTTATTGATTTTCAACTTAAAAATAGCACTGATGCAATAATAGTTTGTGGAACCACGGGCGAATCTGCAACTCTTAATCAAAGTGAAAGAAACAAAGTTATTGAGTTTACTCTTAAACAAGTAAATGGTAAAATTCCCGTTATCGCAGGCTCAGGTAGCAACAACACCGAAACTGCTTTAAGACTCTCAAAAGAAGCAGAAGAAATGGGAGTGGATGGTTTACTTATAGTTACTCCATACTATAATAAAACTTCTCAAAGCGGTTTGATAAAACATTATGAATACATTGCGGATAGAGTTTCTTGTCCAATAATTTTGTATAACGTTCCATCTAGAACTGGTGTTAACATCCTCCCCCAAACCTATAAACATCTATCTTTGCATCCTAACATCTGCGCAGCTAAAGAAGCCAGCGGAGACTTGTCGGCAGTGGCAAAAATAGCTTCACTCTGTGGAGACGATTTAGATATATACTCTGGCAATGATGATCAAATACTACCCGTACTTTCCTTAGGAGGGATAGGCGTTATTTCCGTACTTTCTAATGTCTGCCCAAAAGAATGCCACAACATAGTTGCTGAATTTTTGAAAGGAAATATTAGTGAAGCTAAAAGCCTTCAGCTTAAGTACATAGACCTTATCGACGCTCTTTTCTGTGACGTAAATCCCGTGCCCGTGAAGGCTGCTCTCAACTTGATGGGATATTCCTGCGGAGAATGTCGTATGCCACTGGGTACTCTCAGTCAAGAGTCTCTAGATAAACTTAAAAATGCAATGGTAAATTGCGGATTGATATAATTCAAAGAAACGGAAGGTGAAATAAATGGCATCACTAAAGGGGTGTCATTTGGTTTAAATTATGAAAATAGTTATTTGCGGCTGCAACGGCAAAATGGGACGTTCTCTTTTAAAACTGCTCGAAAATCATCCTGAACATGAAGTTGTTGCAGGTATAGATAAAAATACTCAACCTTATCAAAATCTTAGAGTCTATTCTTCGATTAACCAGTTTGATTCAAAAGCTGACGTCCTTATAGATTTTTCCCATCCTTCAGCTCTAACAGATATACTCGACTACTGCCAAAAAACAAACACTCCCCCTGTTATATGCACAACTGGGCTTTCAAAAACTCAAGTAGAGCAAATTAAAAATGTTTCTGAGCATATTCCTATTTTCTATTCGCAAAATATGTCGTACGGCATGGGATTGATGATAAATTTAATTAAGTCAGCTGCAAAAGCTCTGTGTGGTAATGCAGATATCGAAATAATCGAAAAGCACCACAATCAAAAAATAGATGCTCCAAGCGGTACGGCCCTTTTGCTCGCAGAAAAAATTTCTGAAAATCTATCTTATTCTCCGGAACTAGTGTTTGATAGAACAACTCAGCGCAAGCCAAGGTCAAAGAAAGAAATAGGAATTCATTGCATTCGAGGGGGATGTATATTTGGAGAACATGAAGTAATGTTTGGATGTGATAGCGAAATCTTAACAATCTCACATGAGGTTTTGTCACGCGATGTTTTTTCACAAGGGGCAATTTTGGCAGCGGAATTTATTGTGAGTAAACCTCACGGAATTTATAATATGTCAGATGTGAGTACGCGGAAATAAACTGGAGATATCTTCATATTTTTCGTATGCTAATTGCTTTTGAGAAATCCCTTTTATTGAGTTTGAAACCTCGGAATTTTTTCTGTATATCAAATAAATTGGGATTCCTGCCGAAAATGCAATACCTGCCTCGATTCCAATACCTATGCTTACCTCAGAGGCTTCAATGATGAAAATATCTGACGATTTTATTTCTTCACACGCCCTAGCCATTATTTGTTCGGGTGAGAGTAAACATTCACCGTAGTTTTGGATATTTCGTGCAAAAGCAAATGCCTCTATACCAGCGGATTCCAAAACAGAGCATATGTTCTCTATCGTTTCTTTATTTTGCATATTGTCGTAGTATTTTATAGCTAAAAAAGCCTTCATTTGAAGTCCTCCATTAATTTGATAATATATTTTAGGAGATGTTAAACATTGTACACGTTGAAAAAGAAAGAATTAAATGCAAGAAGAGGAAGTTTTCAAACTCCTCATGGTACAGTAGAACTACCGGGATTCATGAATGTTGCCACATGCGGGGCAATAAAAGGTGCTGTTTCGGCACTTGACCTTAAATCTATAAAATGCCAAGTTCAGCTTTGTAATACTTATCACTTACACTTACGCCCAGGAGATGAAGTTGTTAAAAGTCAGGGCGGAATAAGAGAATTTACTCGTTGGGATGGCCCGGTTCTTACCGACAGTGGTGGGTTTCAGGTTTTTTCTCTGGCAAAGCTCCGCAACATAACTGAAGAAGGCGTTACTTTTTCTTCTCACATTGACGGTCATAAGATATTCATGGGCCCCGAAGAAAGTATTAGAATTCAGTCTAATTTGGCCTCTACAATTGCTATGGCATTTGATGAATGTATCGCAAACCCTGCCGAATACGAGTATACCAAAAATTCTTGTTCTCGCACAACCAGATGGCTTAAAAGATGTAAAGCAGAGCTTGATAGATTAAATAGCCTTGAAGGTACTTTAAATAAAAAACAAATGCTCTTTGGAATAAACCAAGGTAGCACCTACAAGGATTTGAGAATAAATCACATGAAAGAAATTCGAGAAATAAATTTAGATGGTTTTGCAATAGGTGGCCTTGCTGTGGGAGAAACTGCTCAAGAAATGTATCAGGTGATTGAAGAAGTTATTCCTTACATGCCGGAAGATAAACCTAGGTATCTGATGGGTGTGGGGACCCCTTCGAACATAATAGAAGCGGTAGCTAGAGGCGTTGACTTATTTGACTGCGTAATACCAAGCAGAAATGCTCGTCACGGAAAAATATTCACTTGGAATGGTCCCATTAATATTCTTAATGCCAAATTTGAGACAGATTCCTCTCCAATAGATAAAAATTGCAAATGTCCAACATGCACACATTTTTCTCGTGCGTATATCAGACACTTGCTCAAGAGCAAAGAAATGCTCGGTATGAGACTCTGCGTTATGCATAACCTGTACTTCTATAATGAGTTAATGGAAAAGATCCGACTGGCACTTGATGCCGATAATTTCAGTAGTTTTTACAAGGAGTACTCCAGTAAACTATAAAACGGTTTTAAGACTAAATAATGTGTGTTTACCATTCACTATCGGAATCAGATTGATCATCAGAAAGCGACTCTATTAGCTGTTTAATTTTATCTTCAAACTCTTCTTTAGAGTAACGTCCTGCCCCTTCGGAGTCGCTTTCTTGACATAGATCATACATTTCATCTACATCATTCATTCTCAAGAAATTAGGTAATAACTCCTTATTTTTTATAACTTTATTTAAGTCTTCAATTATCGGATCTTTCATATCCCTACTCCTTTAAATCCTGTTTTATTTTATTCGCATTATACATCAAAAGTGAAGAAATGTCAACGAATATTTAAAATTTAATCATTTATTAAGAATCGGAGACAACTTTAAGTCTTGTTTTTGACTTTAACCGAAATTTTGAAACTAAGTTTCTTATCATTTTTTTCATTAGAATCGTCAAAATCGCACACTAAATTAATTTTACTTGTATTTATTCCTCTATTTTTTAGGGTATCCCTCAATTCGCCCACCTGATTGTTAAATGCATCTTGTAATTTATCAACAAGTCTTCCCTGAGAACGACGAGTCATAGAGTAATTTCCTATCTTCTCGTACATACCATTCACTATTTCGAAACTCAATTCTCCACCCTCTTCAGACTCGAAGTACTTAATGCTCTTATTCAATCTGTTTTCAGCCATCTTAGCAAATGCTTTAGCCGTCAGGTCATTGAAGTAGACTAATTCCATTCGGTTTAGTATGGAAGTGTCTAACTTAAGATCCTTGAGCGATCCACTGAGGTCATCTGATGCGCTACCGTTAACAACTTTATCGCCTTTGTTAGTAAGCGCATTTTCAAGAGATTTTTGCGATAAGTTAGCTGTTAGCAACCATAAAACGTTTTCGCATTGAATTTTCTTACCATGAACTGTTACATAACCATTATCCAAAATTTCACGCATTACCTCTAGGAAAGGTTCTATGCAGTTCTTGCCATCTTTAATCATTTTATCGATTTCGTTTATAGTAACAACTACTCTTGCATTTGGATGAGCATCAAGTATTTCTGCTAAGTTCTCCTCAGGAGCTTCGTTTGAGAACATGTTAAAAGAACTTAATCTCTTTTTACCAAACAACTGAGATTTCATTTCTTCGGCTGAACCAAATAACTGTGTGCTCGCGTTTATGACTAAATTACATCCCGGACTTGCTACAGACTCTCCTACTTTTTCACAGTACAAAGATTTACCACATCCGGACGTACCGGAAATGAGCACTGCCTGAGATTTTCTCCTGCCTCCTGTGTTTACAGACATTTCTTCTTGACGTAAGAAATTTTCTATGAAGTCTCTAAGCCTCTTAATATGCTCGTCTTGGCCATATATGCCGGATGTGCTTTCATCAAGTTTCTTCAAAACTTCATCCTTGGATAGTGGCTCATCTGCAGCTTGTTCACTCATCACTCGCATAGTGTAATTGGCTCTTTCATACATTGCACCAAGATCGCTGACAGTATCTGTAACCTTTTTCACTCTTCCCATGTTTTTGCTCACGGTTTCCAATAATTTTTCAACCGTGGAGAGACCTTTTCCTCCCAAACTTATTATAGCACTTCCTATGGTAAGAATGGAACCCCCTAATGGAATTTTATCAAATATTTTTTCTTTCCAACTTTTTTCCTCTGGCAAATGACTTGAAACATTTTCAATATAATGATTGCTGTCGCGTCTGCTTTTCCACCCTGAATAATTTTTTGCTATATACGTCTCAACATCTATAGCGGAAACAATACCGTTTTCTTTGTCTGAAGCTTTAACTTTTCCACTGGAATATACCACCAATTTTTCATAATCTTCACATAATCTATCAAGTTTTTTTGCCGCATCCGAATTCTTCTCGAAATTTCCCGGACTTTTACTTTTTTGCTCTTTCATTAATTTTATATCATCCTCTAAAGACCTAGCTCGTTTGGCTGCAAGAGCTCTTTTTTCACGTTGGCTCAATTCTTTTGGCTCTTTGCTCTTTTTGCCATCTTTGCCTTCTTCGTCATCTTTGCCTTCTTCGTCATCTTTGACCTCTTTAGCGTTCAAAACAGCGTCAAACTCAGTTTCATTTTTTTCTCTGTCGTTATTCAATAATTTATCAGCCACATCATTTACCCTTCGCTTGCTGCGACGATCTACAAGGAATAAACCTAAAATAACTGCCACAATAACTGTCCCCGTGATAACAGCCCCACCGATAACTATTTGTTTTTTATGGCCCCAAACATAATTCCATAATTTTCTGAGAGTACCAACTGTTTTCTTTTGTTTTTCTTGGGGAAGGTTATCTAGTTTTTTAGCTATCTCGGAAATGTCACCTGATTTGAAAATTTCCTCTAAATCTTTATCGTTTTCTAATTCTTTTTTAACACTGCTATCTTCCTCGACTTTCGCTTTAACATTATCTTCTATGCTATCTTCAACCTTCTGTACTTGAGTGTTAAAAGTAGGGGCTTTAACAGGATTTCTTCTGATATTAGTTGCAAAAGTTGTGTTAGAACCTCCAGCCATTAAGGAAGTGACTGCTAAGGAACTGGCCAAAAAACGCTGAAATGCATTGGCGCCGCCTGCAATGAGGTCATCTTCGTCTAAGGGGGTTAACGCATTTTTATCTGATGATAATTTAGAAATCGGTATTGAATTAACAACTACATCAAGAAAATTCAAAAATTCATCAAAAGTGTAGCCGCCTTTGAGCATAATACAAAACTTGTAAATATCTTCAAATTCGTTAAGTTTGGAGAATTTTTCCATTTTTTCTTTATCTTCAAAAATTTTCATAAAAGCTTCTAAAATATTTAGGTTTTGATCTTTTTCAAAATCAATAACGCTCTTATCACTTCCCATATTTTCTCTCTCCCCTTTGGTTGATTTTAGTTAAAAACGATTTCCCAGCGATTATATCATACCCCATTTTGAGAAGTCAATATTTTTTTTAGGAAATTATGATTAAAAAAATATTTTTTTACATGAGGTTATGTGAATTTGATATTAAATTAATCAATTCGCACACTTATTGCTCAAGCTTACCTATCTCCGTCGATAAAACTAAATAATAAAAAACAAATGAGCTACTTCATAAGAAGTAACTCCACTCCTTTGGAGCTACTGGGCGGACTCGAACCGCCGACCTGCTGATTACGAATCAGCTGCTCTACCAACTGAGCCACAGTAGCATCATTTGAATTCGTGTTTAAGTATATATCAATCTAAAACGGTAGTCAAGAGATAAAATATATTTTGACAAACTATATATAAATATAATAATATACCTTAAACGGCAGTTTATATTTCTAAATTTAAAATGAGGTGCTAAAATGAGTCTTGTAAACACAAAAAACATGCTGGAAAAAGCTTATGAACAAAATTATGCGATAGGCGCATTTAACATTAATAACATGGAAGTAATTCAAGGTGTTGTGGAAGCCGCAACAGAGCTTTCCTCTCCACTAATTCTCCAAGTTTCTAGTGGTGCTAGAAAATATGCTGGAAATGAATATCTAAAAAAATTAGTTGAAGTAGCACAGTCCCAGACGGATATCCCTATTGCACTTCATCTCGACCACGGTGAATCCTTCGAGCTATGCAAAAACTGTATCGACAGCGGATTTACTTCCGTCATGATTGATGGTTCTTCTTTAGATTACGAAAAAAATATTGAACTCAGTGCAAGAGTCGTGGAATATGCTCATAAGTATAATGTCACGGTTGAGGCAGAACTTGGAAGTCTCTCCGGAATTGAAGATAATGTGTGCGTACCGCCAAGTAAGTCTTTTTATACAGACCCTGAACAGGTAAAAGATTTCGTTAAAAATACTAACGTTGATTCTTTAGCAGTGGCTATCGGAACCAGCCATGGAGCATATAAATTCAAATCTCATCAAAATCCTTCGTTACGCTTAGATATCCTTAAAGAGATAGAAGAAAAAGTGCCTGGCTTGCCGCTGGTTCTTCACGGAGCATCTAGCGTTATGCCTGAGCTAACTCAAACAATAAATTCATATGGTGGAAACCTCCAAGATGCAAAAGGAATACCAGAATCCGAGTTAAAAAAAGCTGCAAAGATGTCCGTGTGCAAAATAAACGTAGATTCGGATTTAAGATTGGCAATGACCGCTTCAATTAGAAAGTATTTGAGTTTAAATCCCGAAAAATTTGACCCAAGAGGATATCTATCTTGCGCGAGAGATAATATAAAACAAGTAGTCAAACACAAAATACAGCATGTGATGGGATGTGCTTTTAAAGCTTAGTTCAGCATAACTCTGAGGTTTGTTTCATAATATCAAATATAAATTTATTAGAGGTTGAGATTATGAAATTAAAATTTAAGGTATGTGCGTACATATGCTTGCTTTCAACAATTTTACCCCTACACTGCCATTGCGCTGAAAATAAACCTTCAGAGCCTGATATCTCATCCCCTTGCGCTATACTCGTAGAGCAATCAAGCGGCCAAGTTTTGTATGAAAAAAACGCATCAGAAGTCAGATATACCGCTTCACTGATGAAAATAATGAATTTACTAATTGCATTCAATCAAATCGAGGATAATAAGCTCCAACTAAATGACAAAGTTAATATTAGCTCTGAAGCAGAAGTTCAGGCAGGTTCAAATATTTGGCTTAAATCCGGCGAAACGATTACAGTCCAGGAGCTTATCAAGGCAATAGCTATGATTTCCGCCGATGACGCCTCCCTTGCACTTGCACTGAAAATTTGCCCGGATAAAGGTAAATTTATTACACTTATGAATGAATTTGCAAAAAACTTACATCTAGAAAACACCATCTTCAAGAACTGTATCGGTAAAGACGAAGACGGAAATGTTAGTTGTGCAAAGGACATCGCTGCAATGGCAATTAAACTTTTAGAATATGAGAACTCAGCTGGATATTTTTCAACTTGGATAGATCACATAAGAAATGAAAAAACTCAACTAGTAAACACTAATAGAATTTTGAAATCTTATCCCGGTGCAACAGGCATTAAAACCGGATCTTCAAAGGAAGCCGGAAGCTGTATTTGTGCATCAGCGGAAAGAAATGGTTTAAAATTAATATGCGTGATTTTAGGTTCCGAGAACCCTGAAAGTCGAACTAAAGAAACTAAAGCTTTGCTGGATTACGGATTTTCTGAATTTTCTTTGGCAGCTCCTACTATCCCTGCTGATTTACCACGCAATGTAAAAGTAAAAAATGGAATGAACTCTTCCGTAGAAATAACAGCGCTCACTGGAGAAAATTTTCCGGTTAAGTGCAAAAATCCTGAAAAGGTCCACTGTGAAATAATTTTAAAAGATGATGTTTTAGAAGCACCCGTGACTCCCGGCGCAAAGATAGGTGAAATAGTCTATCGACAAGGCCAAGAACTAAAATGTATATGCGATATAGTGACTAAAACCTCAGTTCCTAAAATAAATTTTGCTGAGGTCTTTAAAGAATTTTCCGTAAATTTTTTTCATTTGTGATACTGATTTTGTCAACAATATATCCTCCTACTTCTTTGATTGAAAATAGGAGGATTTTTAATTTGTTATATAAACCCTTTTCTTTTGAAACGATGCTCTCTGCGAATATTTTGGATTTGTTTAAGCGACATCCTCACGAATTCTTCCTTAGATTCATTCGGAAGCATCCTAATACTAAGAATAAGAGCGCTTTCTTGCTCTGTCAAATTTTCCTGAGACGGGAAGAATTTATTACCGGCATCCTTATTATTGTAAAAACTTTCCTCAAAATCTGCACAGATGTCTGCATTTTCAGAATCCAATATTTCCGTGTAGTCAATTTCAAATATCTTCGCTATTTTTAAAATAGTCTGAATATCAGGACTAATTCTACCCGATTCATAATAAGAATAAGTAGACCTATCTATTTTGAGCATATCCGCAATTTGTCTTTGCGTATATCCATGCTCTAAACGAAGTTTTTTTAAGGTTTCAGGAATTTTAGAAATTATACCGATCTCTCCTTTACTTACTTAATTGAGTCTTATCCCTTGGTATTTTAACATATTATTTTTAAATTATCAATACCTTCAATAAAAATTTTATTTTTTGTGTTCTTTGTTTTTGCGATTACTCATAAATACAAATACTACGGCTCCAATTATACCAATTATCATTACTATCAAAACTAGCTTTAGTGCACTGCCTAAAGACGTTTGACTGTGATCTACAAATTTTTCATTCTCTGTGCCGTCGTTAGAACTTTCACCAGAAGTTTCTTGAGATTGATCTTCGGAATTTTCTCTATTATTTGAAGTTGTTAGTAAATTGTTATTTGAATCAGTCGGGTTACCACTTAAAGAATTTAGAGTATAATCAGTCAATGCAGAAATATTAGCATCTGCGGCATCAATCAGAGAAGATCTTCCTGGTTGAACAGAACGATTTGCAACTATTCCCAATGGACTAAATGAAAAAGTTTCTAGTGAAGTGGTACCACCGCTCATGTTTAAAGTAAGATAGTCAAGTTTGCCGTCTTCGTTTTCATGGATTCCGGTGGGATTTTCAAAATACGAAATATCTGGAGTTGGTAAGTGAACCACAACGCTTTTACCTTCTGGTAAAGTATATCTTTGATCGTTCACAACATCCCATAAGTAAACATCATATAAGTCGAGTATATACTCCGAAGACAATTTTCCATATATTCGTGTGCAAGCATCCATATCGGATATTAGTGGATTAGCAATAACTTTCACATACCAATCTAGACCGTCTACAGTTATTCCATTATAAACATGATGGTACTCCGCAAGACTTTGCTGTAGGTTTTCAAGGACATAATAATTTTGAACTTTTGATTTTTTATAATCATCCAGAGAATTATACTTTCTAGTTGCTTCAATTATTCTTTCAATATCTGATGAATCAGATGCTGTGCCGGGTAGTTGGCTTATGGTATCCATTACTAAAGTAACGTCGCTTTTTTCTATTCCTACAACAGTCACTATTTTACTTTCTCTAACATTTTCCACCATATAAGTATTCTCACTGTTTGCACTTAACTCTTGGTTTCCGAGCATAACTCTAATTTTTGAATCTGCGTATGCAGGATACAATTTTACACGAAAATAGAAATTTTCTCCATGGTTAACCTCATTTTCACCCGTACACAGTTTATTAGATACTGTATAGTATTCTATTCCTTCGTCTTTCTTTAGATTTACAACGTATTTGTTTTTAACAACATTACAAGCTTTTACTTTAACGTCTTCTGTGACATTTTGAATTATATATCTCCCTGACGCTAACTTTTGAACCTTCAAACCGCTTCTATTATCATTAAGAGAAATATACATACTAGATAATGAATCAGAATAGGCGTCTTCAATACCAACATTAAATTCAAAATTTTCGCCATAATTTATATTTATTTTCCCTGCAATAGCAGCTCCTTGATCGTTGTAATAAGTAACTCCCTCTACAGGTGCAAAATACACTGAGTAAGAAACGTTCCCAATATTTTCTACACTTATAGTATACCCCTCACGCACATCCGGCAAAACATAGTTACCATCCGCATCAGTAGATAAACTTTTGGCTTTTCCTGAATCAGAAACTGCATTTATGATAGCTTTCGTTCCCAAAACATATCCTTGCCTCGGGTTTACTTTAAACTTATAACTATCTCCATGAACCACAGTTTGAGTGCCATCTATAATGTTGTTTTTGTTCTCCGCACTTACAAAGTTGGCAAAATCGTTTTTTGAAAAATTTAAGGTATATAAGTTCCAACTCAAATTTTCAGCTTTGATTGTTAAATCATCACGTACGTCAATTAGCTTGTAGACATTTCCAACTTTAGTTAGTTCTTCCTTAAACACCAGGGTACCGTCGTTCTGCTTTTTGTAAGCATTCATCTTCAAAGAAGAGTTGCTGCATTTATCCTCCAAAACTACATAAAATTCTTCGCTTCCTCCATATTCAACGGGGAAATTTTCCTCAGTAACTTCTTGATCGTTCCTATAGTATTTTACTTTAGTAGTTGTTTCAGAATCTCCGTTTTTTCCGGGCAAATCAGCTATTTTAGTTATGGTTATAGTGCAGTTTGCCTTAGATATAGAGGCTTTAACTTCAACATCTTCTTGCAGATCTTCAAGTTTAAAAACACGCACGTCTTTACCTGCATATGCATTGCTTGTGGTTTCAATTATGTCTTTTTTACCATCGTTGCCTTTTAATTCGCACGAACTTAAATCATAACCCTTAGAGGCTTTTACTGCAAACTCAAATGACTCACCCTGCGCAATACTAACAGATCCACTAATTCTTTCGGAAACCTCGTGATAACTTAATCTGTAGAATTCTACTCCCTCTGTATCGGGAAACTTTACAAATACGGGTACGAAGTTAAATTTTAAAGATACTGTTAAATTAGATTTGATAGAATTTATTAAAACAACGCAGGATTCTGGAGAAGATTTTTTTAAAACAAAAGCTACTTTTTCTCCTCTTTCGCCATTTCCGGGATTCGTTTCAATGGATATATTATTTTCTGGTACTGTAAAAGGGGTTTGAGAAGGCGCTTGTATTTTGAGGTATACATCTTTATTGTAGTCGATATTATCTATTTGACTCCTATCTCCTAAAGGTTCAAAAGAATCGGTACCGTTGTCGGTGTAGGTGTAGGAGTATCCCACCGTGGCGTTGTCTGGATTTTCAAAGTTGAGAGTACAAGCTATTTTTTTAAACCCATTAATTTCAATTTCATAACTGGCATTCGAATCCGAAATAGAACTTAAATTAATCTTGAAAATTCTAAGTTTTCCACTGTATGGTAAACCATCTTTGATAACAGAAATAGTTTCAGGTGAGATTTCACTAATTGAAAAGTTAGGGTCATTGACGGAGTCTTTTTTTGAAACGTATTTCATCTCCCCATCATCTATACCATTAGGTATAGTCACAATAAGATAAGTGTCTTTAGCCGGAAGAACACTTCCCTGTCCCCCATTTTCTACAGCTTTACCGCTCTCTAATTCTATTTTATTATCAGTAGCTTCACTTAAATAAAGTCCAATGCCACTTTTTAATTGACTTTCCAAATCTTCTTGAGTTATTTTCAACTGCACGGAAACTAAGGTAGAATTTAATTTTTTGAAACTTATTATAAAAGGAATAGTTGTATCGTTTGAGCCCTCATCAATTTTTCCTTTTATATTCTTTAAAGTTATTGTTGCAAATTTTTCGCCTTCTCCTACATTAGATACTTCCAAAGTGCAGTCAACATCGTTTACTTCAATGAAATCTCCTACGGCATTCTGGATCCCTTTTAAGTCGTAATAATCACTTTCTACTTTGATTAAAAACTTAAAATCAGATCCATAAGGAACAAGTACGCTTCCATTTGAACTATTTTCCCAAGATAATTCTCTTGAATCTCCCTCTTGTGTATCCCCTGAATAAGGTTCATAAAAAAACTTCAAAGCAGATGTAACAACATTACCTGTACTTGCATCATTTATTTTGACTTCAAAATGAATCCTTTCAATTCCTATAAGTTTAATAACAATGTCTTTTGTTATTTCCCCATACAAAAATTTACCTTCAGCATTCTTGCCGAATTCATAACTACCAACTACAGCTTTCAAATTAGAAATGCTGTATCCATCTCCTGCTTCAATAGTAAATTCAAAATTTTCTTTGTATCTTGCTGTTGTACCATTATTTATTCCAAAACCTCCGGAATTTTTAATTACTAAATTTTTTTCAGGTATGCTTGCGCCATTTTCATCTACAAATTTTATATTGAATATTTTATATACGATTTCAGAAATATTTATAATACCATCTGAAGAAATACTAGGAATGGTAAAACTAATACCCCCTGAGCCATCATTGTCCCGACTAACAATTTCAGTGTCATTATACTTTATCGAAACAGGATCTAACCAAGAAAAGCCATATTTAAGGGTTATTTTGAGCTTCACTTCACTGCCGTGCTCAAATTTAAAAGCTAAAACTCCTTGATCGTCTAAACCAATTTCTTCATAAGTTCCTTCGTTGGATAATTTTTGTACTGTAACACAGTTTTTTAATAATTCTTCACTGGGAAGATGGTCAGCTTTCAATGTTAGAGTGTAAGAGTTTATCTCGAGATCTGTTATAGTAAAATCTCTAGATGAATCTAATCTAACGTCGTATACCTTAAATTCCTCAGTTAATGTAGGCGCTATTTGATTTTCGCCTTCTTTGATTATAATATCGGAATCGCTATACATACCCATAGGCTTTACGTAAAATCTAACTGATGTTACCTCGGGTGCTTCATAAAAGAAACTTTTTAAATCTTCCGAGTAAATTACTTCGGAAACTCCACTTGCAAGTTGATCTCCATTATAAGGAGATTCAGGAGCCGAGTCACCTTCGAAAGCGAAAATTTTAACAGCTTCCTTGGGGATTCCCTCGCCTATACTAAAAGTAGCTGTACAGTTGTTAATATCTAAATTTTTAATTTGAATATTCATATTATTGGTTAAATTTATAGTGTATTTAGAATACCCCTCACTGTCGGTATCCTCTTTTGGAATTTCACCATCGTCTTGCCATAAATTAAAATCAGATTTACTATATACACCTAGTGCTTTGACTTTAACAGTTACCGAATTATTTCCTATGCTTGGAAAAGCTGCAGTACCATCCTCATTAAAAGTTACATTTACGGTGGATCCATCCTGATTTTCTGATTTTATGTCAATTATTTCTTCTGTTAAATTCACTTTTTCACCTTTAGAATTTAGCCCTTCAAATTTGATCGAATAGCTAATACTTGCTGTACCATCATCTAGAGCGGTTTGAATATTCTCTGTGTTATATACATCTTCTATTAGGATTTCTATATTTTGAATGTTATCGTGAATACCACCAAACTCTGTGTTGGGGTCGAAAATAGTAATTTCACGGTTACCATTTTCAAGCTCGGTAATTTCACATGACATAGGTTCCCTAATTTGACCAAAAACAGTTTCGGCTTTTATTTCTTTTATTTCATATTCAGAGTCTTGATTGTGATTAGAAAATTCAAACTTATATTTAGTGTTATAGTCAAACGATGACTTCCATATATTCCCCAAATCATCAAACTCAACTTCCTCTCCCGAAGACGTAATTACTTTGGGTTTTGCAGCACTCAATTTTTTAATCTGAACTCCTTCTATCTGAACTTGTTTACTTTCCGTAATTACACCCATATCCCACTCAAAACAATTCTCTTCAGATAAAAACTTTCCAGGAGTTATTTCATTAGATCCAAAATTTGCTCCAAGGCAAGGCACTCCATTTTGTTCAAGAGCAGCTTCATAGCCTTCTTTTAGAAATATTCTAAATCTAACCGTTTCATCAGATTTAATGCTTATCTTCCCTCCGGTAATTGTTTGATAATTCCCGTTAGATTTAGAAATTTTTATCTGTGCAATTTCATCAACTTTCAAATTTTCAAACGATTTAAATGAAAAAGTTATACTATGATACGTTTTTCCAAATGCTCTAAATGCAAAAAACATACCCAAAAACAAAACTGCAATCGTTAACAAAAAGCAATATCTCACGTAGTTATTTGAAAGCAGCGTATTCCTCTTGAATAAATTAGCCATGACAACCACCATCCCCATATTATTTTACAAAAATTTACTTTAGATATCTCAATTATCTCTAGCTAAATTTTATTTTGTGAAGATTATATCATTTAAATTCTTAAAGTTCAATATATTTATGAAACAAAAATAATTTCTTGGAATAAAAATCTCCCAACCACAGCACCTACTGTTAAATTGGAAGATATATTTTTAAATTTGGCTAGAATAATTGAGATTTCGCACTCAGAACGTACTCAGCTGCACGGCTTCCTGCAACAGCTCCATCTGCCGTAGCGGTCACTATTTGCCTTAAAAATTTTTTTCTGCAATCCCCAGCAACGTAGACCCCCGGAATATTGGTCTCGCAGTTTTCATCAGCTAAAAAATACCCTTTATCGTCAGTTTTTATTTGATCTTTATACATTCCCAAATCCGGCTCATAACCTATAGCGATAAAAATTCCGTCTGCATCCAAGTGCTGGGTTTCCATACCTTTTCGCTCTATATCCACACCTGTTACGTAGTTTTCACCTTTTATCTCCTTAACCACACTCTCGAATTCTATTTTTATATTATCCTTTTTCTCCACAGCGTCTACTAGGAATTTTTCTCCCCTAAACTTAGGTTTCCTAACAACAATCGTAACTTCACTACAAACATTGGAAAGATAAAGAGCGTCCTGAAGAGCAGTATTTCCTCCGCCAACTACGATAACTTTTTTCGATTTAAAAAACATTCCGTCGCAGGTAGCGCAGTAAGAGACTCCCTTGCCTATAAGCTCCTTTTCACCCGGGCATCCCAAATTACGGCGTTTCAAACCGCTAGAAATCACAACTGTTTTTGAATCTAAAACAGAACCATCCTCTAAAGTTACGCTCTTTTTCTTATCTTCAAGGTCTACTTTAACAACTTTTCCAAAAGAAAACTCTACACCAAAATTTTCAGTTTGCTCATAAAGGTTAGTGGAAAATTCTGCACCTGAAATACTTTTAAACCCAGGATAATTCTCAAGCTTTTCTATCATAGTGCACTGTCCACCATAAATTTTTTCCTCACAAACATTGACTGAAAGACCCGCTCGTGCGCCATATATTGCCGCAGTAAGTCCCGCCGGGCCTGCACCTATTATATTTAGATCAAACATCTTTTAAACTTTCCTTTTCCGTTTTTTCCCGTTCTTTCAACATAAGGTTGATATCAATTATACCACCTAGTTTAGCTTCAGACACCAATCCTACCTGACGAGCAACAACCTTTCCATCTTTAAAGAACAAAGTGGTTGGAACAGATTGAATATTAAACTCTTCTGCTAGGTCAGAGTGTTTGTCAATATCTACTTTAATCACTTTCAAATCTGAACCGTATTTTTGATGGATCTTCTCAACCACGGGGTTCATCATTTTGCATGGACCACACCAGGTAGCAAAGAAATCTACCATCAAAGCACCCTTAGAACTTTCAATTTCTAATCGGGGATTTTCAACTTCTAAATTCTCACTTTTTTGCAGTAATTGGGTGTCAATTATGTCACATAACTGATTTTCAGATATGCATCCCATTTCTCGTTTAACTACTTTTCCTTCCTTAAAAAATAGAATAGTTGGTACGCATTTAATTTGATGTTCGTTTGCAAAATCAGCGTGTTTTTCAATATCTACTTTTATTACTTTCAAGTCAGAGCCGTACTTCTTATAAGCTTTCTCAATTACAGGGCTCATCATCTTGCATGGACCGCACCAAGATGCAAAAAAATCCACTACTACGGGCACTTTAGAATTTTCAATCTCGGCTTTGGGATTTTCTACTTCCAAAACCGTGTTTACTGAGCTTGTTACTGTATTGTTCATAGTTAATCTCCTACCTTTCACTAATTAGTTAAAATTCCTTCAAAACATTCACCATTATTATGTGTTAAAGTCGTGCTTAATATTTGCCCTCTGATATCCACATCAGACTTGACTTTAACAGGAATATAATTCATGGTATGGCCTTTATAGAATCCACTATCGAAATTTTCATAGAGAACTTTCATTTCACAATTCACAAAGCCATCCAAGATAATTTTACTATTTTTATGAGAAATTTCAATAGCTTTTCTAACCCGATTTATTTTTACTGATTTTTCAATTTGATTATCAAAATTTGCAGCCATAGTCCCCGGCCTTGGAGAGTACGGAAAAACATGAACTTTCAAAAATTTCACTTCCGAAATTAATTCTAAAGATTCTTCAAAATGCTTATCCGTTTCGCCCGGAAAACCTACCATAAAATCAGTTGTGAAAGTAACATTAGGTATTTTACTTCTAATTAACTTCACCAATTCTAAATACTGAGTTTTAGTATATCTTCTCCGCATCTTTCGCAAAATTTCGTCACTACCACTTTGTAGCGATAAATGAAATTGAGGACAAAATTTGTTTTCTCTAGAAACGAACTCCACAAATTTTGGCGTGACCAAATCCGGCTCCAAAGACCCCAATCTAATTCTTTCTATTCCGGGAATATTAGATATTTTTTCAATTGCATTTTCTAAGGTTATTCCTAAATCCTTTCCATATGAAGAAAGATTTATTCCTGTTAAAACTATTTCTTTGTATCCGTTTTGAGATAAAGAGATAGCATCTCTTTCTATACTTTCCAGAGTTTTAGACCTTATCCTCCCGCGAGCATACGGTATTATACAGTAGGAGCAAAATCTATCACATCCATCTTGAATTTTAAGAAATGCTCTGAATCGACCGCTAAAAAAATTTTTAGGCCTGTCCTCGAAAACCTTTTGATTACTTATATCATTCACTGAAAATATGTTCTTTTGATTTTCTATATACTCTTCAATTAATTGAGGTATCAACTGTTTATTTTGGTTTCCTACTACTATCTGAACGTCACTTAACTTCGCAGCAGCCTCCGGAAAAGCTTGCGGCATACATCCAGTTAAAACTATTATGGCATTTGGAGTTTCTCTTCTAACCTTATGGATAAACTGTCTAAGCTTTCTATCGCTTTCCGCAGTTACAGTGCAAGAGTTTATTATAGAAATATCTGCCTTGGAATTTGAGTCCAAAAAAGTATAACCTCTTTCCATCATGGCAGAGATTATATTCTCACTTTCCCCCTGATTTACTTTACAGCCGAATGTTATAACACTAAAAGTCACCAAAGTGTCCTCTCTTTAACTCTATTTTTTAATTAAACCACGCATATCCTGCGTGGTCATAAGTAATCGATAAACTATTATTCCTGGTGGACGTTAACGGACTTGAACCGCTGACCCTTCGCACGTCAAGCGAATGCTCTACCAGCTGAGCTAAACGTC
>ERZ1034917.644-NODE-644-length-29916-cov-6.551589_pt1 | contig 29916 bp, 35 predicted proteins | sample MGYA00520605_ERZ1034917 | MGnify/ENA primary metagenome ERZ1034917 (study PRJEB33766, sample SAMN09781784) | gut metagenome | biome: gut microbiome | host: Homo sapiens | place: Madagascar | study: EMG produced TPA metagenomics assembly of the PRJNA485056 data set... | reverse complement strand
AACTGGCAGCAGAAAAACAAGGGAATATATGATCGATCATATTGTACCACATAGAAAGGAATTTGTCAAATGAAATCAGAAACTAGATGCATCCATTGCGGCATTAGCGGTGTGCAGTTATTCCCCGGACTGAATGGACACCTGCACTGTGCTGATTGCACAGGAATGCTGCTGCCAAAACGGGAACCAACCTGCATGCAGCAGCTAGAACGACAAGTCACCGATCGCCTGCGTGCCGGTGAGAAACCCGATCACATCCGTCAGCTGATCTGCGCGGACCGGCATTGCACAGCAATGGAAAAACGCCGTTTGCTGCGGAAGTTACATATGGAACAAGATAAGTGACATAGAAAGGAGGATTCTATCCAGTGCTTTTCCGTTTACAATGGCCAGCTGCCAAACAAATATTGGAGTCGGCAAACGGGCAACTTCTACTAGAGCTGTCCGCCTTTTACCCCTGTACATTGAAACGAGGGGATCAACTTTACCGACTGGTTAGCCAATACGGCGATGCCGCAGATGTGGAAACTCTGCACCGATATTTATCGCAAATGCGTGATGCGGCTCGCGCGGACTTGAAAAACTTATCTGGCTTATCACCAATAAGCCGGCAGATCGAACGCCGCATAACAAAAGCAGAGCGAGAAGAAAAACTATACAGTAAACATATGCAACATCTCGCAAAGTATACTAAGCTACTGCAAGAATAGGCGGTATTCAAAACAGCAACTACGCCTACAATAGGCGTTGCAATACACTATCAATTTTATGGAGGTAAAACACAATGGAAATCACAATGACACTGACCGTCACGCCAGAACAGGCCGCAGCGATCGCAGATCTGCTGGCAGGCAACAAACCCACGAATCAGCCGACGCAGGGCTTGCAGTCTACTCCGCCGCCGGCAACCTCTTCACAGCCGGCTCCAGTTGCGGTACCGGTACAGCCTTTACAGTCTACTCTGCTGCCGACAGCCCCTTCGCAGCCAACTCCAGTTGCGGTACCCCAACCTATGACCGCGCCGGTTCCGGCAACTACAGCGGTTAACGCTGCCGCACCAGTACAGCGACAGGAACCGCTGCCGACCAGCATTCCCACACAGGTACCGACTTACGCGGTACAGGATTTATGTCTCGCGTGTAGACCACTAATGGAGGCCGGCAAGCAAGCAGAACTTCAAGCCTTATTGACAGAATTCGGTGCATCAGCCGGGATTGCTGCGATTCCAGAAAACCGTCGCAGTGATTTCGCTGCCCGTATACGGAGCTTAGGGGGACAAATCTAATGCCGGAAGAACATGCATTTCTATCCGCATCCGGGGCACATCGGTGGAGAAACTGCCCGCCGTCCGCTATGCTGGAAAAACAATTTCCAGATACCGCTGGAACTTATGCCGCAGAAGGTACGCTCGCCCACAGCCTGGCAGAACTGAAATTGCGGAAACAGTTTGAAATTATGAAGCCGTCAGACTACAAAAAGCAATTGGAAACTATTCATAAGGACAAGCTATATCAAACAGAAATGGAGGGTTACACAGACTCCTATGTGGAATACATCAGGAGCTTGTGCATGGTGTTTCCTTCGCAGCCTTATGTAGCGATTGAAAAGAAATTAGATTTTTCGCATATTGTACCCGACGGATTTGGAACCGGCGACTGTATAATCTTGTGGGGAGATACCCTGCATGTGGTAGATCTAAAATACGGAAAAGGTGTAGCAGTATCCGCAGAGAATAATCCACAATTGCGCCTGTATGCGCTGGGCGCAGTGCGCGAATACAGCCTATTGTATGACATTCAGACTGTTCAAACACACATTGTGCAGCCTCGGCTGGATAATATCTCTGTGGAAACAATTGCCGTACACCCGGATTTAACCAACTGGGGGGAAGAAACAGCGAAAACTGCCGCACTAGCTATAAAAGGTGCCGGAGAATTCCACGCCGGGGATTGGTGCCGATTCTGCCGCGCGAAAGCACAGTGCCGTGCTAGAGCCGTACAAATGCTATCCGTAGGAGAAAATCAGAAAGATGCAGCTTTGTTAACTGATACAGAGATTGGATCTATTTTAAAGGCCGCGCAAGGAATGCAGAATTGGGTGAAATCGCTGGAAGACTATGCGGAAAAGCAACTACTTGCTGGGAAGCCGATTGCAGGATGGAAACTTGTGGAGGGTAGGTCAAACCGAATCATTACCGATACAGTTGCCGCCTTCCAAAAGCTAATCTCTGCCGGATACAAGGAAACCGTGCTTTACACCAAAAAGCCGCTCGGGCTAACAGAACTGGAAAAGCTTTGCGGGGGTAAGAAACAACTGACGGATCTAATCGGCGACTGGATCCAAAAACCGATGGGAAAACCTACCCTTGCACCGGAATCTGATCGACGTAAACCATTTGCAAAAACAAAATTAAAAGAAATGTTTGGAGGAAACTAATATGAACGCAAATCAAATGACAACCGGAAAAGTACGCCTGTCTTTCGTGCATCTGAACCAACCGCACAGCAGTGCACCCAACGGAAAAAATCCAAAATACAGCGTGACTGTGTTGCTGCCAAAGTCAGATGTAGAGACAAAAGCGCGTTTAGATGCGGCGTATCAGGCCGCCGTACAAGCTGGAATTAGCAACAAGTGGAACGGCGTTCAGCCCCCAAGAATTGAAAGCCCAATCTATGACGGGGATGGCGTACGCCCGAACGGGGATCCTTTTGGGGCAGAATGCAAAGGTTGCTGGGTGTTTACTGCCGGAAACAAGAATCAGGTAGACGTCCTGGATTTAAGTATGAATCCAATTATGAACCCAAGCGATATTTATAGCGGTATGTACGCACGGGTGTGCATCTCCTTTTACGCCTACGTCTTCTCTGGAAAGCGCGGTATCGGATGCGGGCTAGAAGCCGTGCAGAAACTGGAAGATGGTCAACCACTCGGGGGGCATATCTCAGCCGCAGAAGCATTCGGCGGGGCAAACGCATACATCGCACCCACGGTAGCTGCGTCAACAGCACAGCCGTACCAAGCAGCCGCACAGGGACAATACCAGCAACCATATCCGGCACAATTTGCAGCTGTCGACCCGATTACCGGTCAACCGCTGCAATTCGGGGCATAAATGCCGCGCCGGCTGAACATCGACATCGAAACCTACAGTAGCATAGACCTATCAAAATCCGGACTGTACCGATACGTGCAGTCCGATGATTTTACAATCTTGCTATTTGCTTACAGTGTAGATGGCGGAGATGTCGAGGTAATCGATCTTGCACAGGGCGGCAGGATCCCAAGCGACGTGCTTGCCTTGTTGACAAATCCGGAGGTTCTAAAATGTGCCTATAATGCCGCGTTTGAATGGTATAGTCTATCCCGTTATTTAGGGATTCCTCCTCTTCTCTGGCTTTCACAATGGCGTTGTACCATGCTGCACGGGCTATACTGCGGATATACCGCGGGATTAGACGCTACTGGCAAAGCTCTTGGCCTACCGCAAGAAAAACAAAAACTGCAAACTGGCAAGGCTCTGATTCGATTGTTCTGCACCCCCCACACACCGACTGCACGTAACCCGAAAGGCAGAACATTTCCAACGGATGAGCCGGAAAAGTGGGCGCTATTCCTCGCGTATAATCGGCAGGATGTCGTGACCGAAATGGAAATTGGTCGGCGTTTGGCGCCATTTCCAGTGCCGGATTTCGTGCAGAAAGAATGGGAATTAGATCAACGCATCAATGCCGCCGGGGTTGCGCTAGACCGGGAATTAATTGCGGGAGCGCTTGCAATCGCGGCGCAGGAAACCGACGCGCTAACCCAAGAAGCCCAGAAACTAACCGATTTGGAAAACCCCAACTCCGTGGGGCAATTAAAAGAGTGGCTGATCGCACAGACGGATACGGATATTGAGTCTTTAGACAAAGAAACTGTAAAGGAATTTTTACAGCGAGATTTACCACAAAAGGTACGTCGTGTTTTAGAAATTCGGCAGGAACTTGGGAAATCATCGGTCAAAAAATACAACGCTATGGAACATGCGGTTTGCCCGGATGGCCGAGTCCGCGGGTTGCTGCAATTCTACGGAGCAAATCGAACCGGACGTTGGGCAGGCAGGCTCGTGCAGGTTCAAAATTTACCACGAAACTACATTGAAGAACTGGACTATGCTAGAAACCTGGTAAAACAACGGGATGCTGCCGGATTAACATTGGCATTTGGAAGCGTGCAGGACACGCTGTCTCAACTGATTCGAACAGCATTCATTCCGGCGCAGGGGCATCGATTTGTAGTGGCGGATTTCTCCGCAATCGAAGCCCGTGTGATCGCCTGGCTTGCCGGGGAGACTTGGCGGCAGGAGGTCTTCCGCACGCACGGAAAGATCTATGAAGCTTCGGCGTCCGCTATGTTCAGCGTGCCAATTGAGCGCATTAAAAAAGGAAATCCGGAATACGCCTTACGGCAAAAGGGAAAGATCGCAGAACTTGCGCTGGGATACGGCGGTGGTAAGACCGCATTGATTTCTATGGGCGCCTTGAAAATGGGGTTATCCGAAGAGGAGCTTCCCGACATTGTACAGCGTTGGCGGAAATCAAACCCACACATCGTTCGGCTATGGTATGCGTTAGAAGCCGCAGCGTTGGAAACCGTACGAACGGGAGGCCAGTCCGGCGCCAATGGAATTCTATTTCGTATGGAAAGCGATATTCCGACTGGGCAATTGTTTTTGACAGTTACACTGCCAAGCAATCGAAAACTATTCTACACAAAGCCATATATTGGTGAAAATCGATTCGGAGGTGAGAGTTTGCATTACCTCGGTGTCAACCAAACAAATAAAAAATGGTGCGATCTTGAAACATACGGCGGAAAACTAACGGAAAATATTGTGCAGGCAATTGCGAGAGACTGCCTAGCGGTAACACTACAGCGATTAGAAGATGCGGGCTATCAAACAGTCATGCACATCCACGACGAGGCTGTAATGGATGTTCCGGAACAACGCGCCGATCTGGATGCTGCGTGTGATATTATGCGGCAACCAATTCCCTGGGCGCCGGGGTTAATTCTAAATGCTGCTGGATTCGTCGGCAGCTATTACAAAAAGGACTGATGAAGATGCAGAACGATAAGCTATTTACAATCTCGGTCGGTGCGAGTCGGAAGTCCATGCAATGGAATCCACAGCAACTTCTGTGGTCAGAACTTGTTGCAAAACTTGCTACCCCTGTACGAAGTACAGAGTCCACGGCTGAATATCTTCAACTGCCCAAAGTACAGCAAGATAAGCTGAAAGATGTGGGCGGATTTGTCGGAGGAACCCTGGAAGGGGCACAGCGGAAAGCTTCCGCAGTAACCGGACGGGGCATAGTTACCCTAGATTTGGACGCAATACCGCCGGGTGGGACCCAGGAAGCCCTGCGACGGGTTGATACATTGGGCTGCGCCTATTGCATATATAGTACCCGAAAGCATCAAGAAGCTGCACCGCGGCTGCGCATCCTGATCCCATTGTCTCGTCCCTGTACCGCGGATGAATATGAACCCATTGCCCGAAAACTGGGTGAGCTAGTCGGAATGGAATGGTGTGACCCGAGTACGTTTGAAGCCTCCAGATTGATGTATTGGCCTTCTTGCTGTGCAGACAGTACGTATGTATATGCATACCAAGATCGACCATTCGCAGAAACGGATGGCATTCTGCAAATGTATGCGGATTGGCGTGACGTTACGCAATGGCCAGGGATAAAGGCGCCGAAAATCCCACGGGGGGCAAAGCAAGCAGACCCTACAGAAAAACCGGGTGTAGTAGGCGCATTCTGCCGAATTTACGACATACATAAAGCAATTGAAGATCTATTGCCGGATAAATATAGCGTTTGCGATACGGGGGATCGCTATACGTATACCGGCGGCACGACCACGGGCGGGGCAGTGGTCTACGAAGGTGGTAAGTTTCTCTTTTCTCACCATGCACATGACCCGGCGGGCGGAAAACTGTGTAATGCATTTGATTTGGTTCGGCTGCATCTATTTGGGGACCTGGACGCAGACGCAAAGCCGGATACCCCCAGCAATAAACTGCCATCTTATACAGCCGCCTGTAATTACGCGGTGCAGAATACGGGGGTAGCACAACTACTATCCCAGGAGCGGTACGCAACCGCAACCGCAGCCTTTGGAACATCGGTTCCGGCGGATACTGATTGGATGCAGCAACTACAATATCAGTCAGACGGTAAGCTGGCAAAGACAACAGATAATGTATTGATTGTACTGCGCGGAGACGAAAATCTCCGTGAAAAGTTTTTATTTGATGAATTTTCAAATCGGATCCAATGCATAGGTGCGCTGCCGTGGGACGATAGTGGTTCCATACGTGATTGGACAGACAGTGATGATGCCGGACTGCGGCACTACATAGAAAAAGTATATGCAATAACCGGGAAAGATCGGATCAACGACGCCTTTGTATTATACTGCCACGAAAACACGGTAAACACCGTACAGGATTATCTACAAAAGTTACCACAGTGGGATGGAATTGCTAGAGCGCAAACCCTATTAACGGATTACTTAGGGGCAGCGGATAACGCTTACGTACGCGCGGTGTCGCAAACATCCTTGGTGGCGGCAATTGCGCGAGCTATGCACCCCGGCATAAAATATGACTATATGCCAGTTCTGGCTGGGCCGCAAGGCATTGGCAAATCTACAATGCTTCGCACGCTAGCCCCTCGTTGGTTCAATGACAGCTTACAGTCCTTCGACGGGAAAGATGCTTATGAAACAATTCAAGGGTCTTGGATCATGGAATTGGCAGAATTAGTGGGGATGTCCCGTGCAGACGACAATAAGATTAAACAATTTCTGTCCAAGCAAGAGGACATTTTCCGAGAGCCCTATGGGCGGCGCACCGGGCGGCACCCAAGGCGATGCGTGTTTTTTGGCACAACAAACGAAGAAGAATTTTTACGGGATCACACCGGAAACAGACGCTTCTGGCCGGTGGAATGCGGGGCGCAGCAACCGTCTAAAAGTGTATTCACTCAGCTTGCTGAAGAGGTGCCACAGATTTGGGCAGAAGCGCTTCATATGTGGAGAAAAGGTGCGCCGTTATATCTGCCGCGTCAACTGGAACAGGACGCGAGACAGGCGCAGGAAAGCCACAGCGAATGCAGCCCAAGGGAAGGAATTATTCGATCATTTTTAGAGCGCGAACTACCAGAAGGGTGGGAAAAAGCGCCCCTTCTCATGCGGCAGGCCTACTGGAAAAATGGTTCCCAATCAGGGGAACAAGGACCTTTGCATCGCCGAGAAAAAGTGTGTGCACTGGAGGTTTGGTGCGAGGCGCTCAATGGCGATTTGAAGTACATTCGCAGGTCAGACGTAATGGAAATCAATGCGATTCTTTCAAGAATAGATGGGTGGGAAAGGTCGAAAAGCTCTCTACGTTTTGGCAGCATCTACGGCGCGCAAAAGGGGTTCATTCGTACACGAAAATCAACGTAATTTCTGCAACCTATGAACAAAAATAATGCAACTTTTATGAAACTTATGAATTAGAAAGTTGCGATAAAGTTGCGGATAAAGTTGCAGGAAAGAATGCCGAAATTACGTGCTTTTTTATCCATTATCTATATAATGCAACTTTGCAACTTAATAGTATAAAGATATATATAATAGGGTATATAGAGGAATTAGGGGTATATATATAACGCCTAACGCGCCTAATGCGTGTATTTATATACGCGTACGCGCGAAGTTGCAACATTTACGGAAATATCTGAATCATCAACATGATAGTATTTATATACGCGTACGCGCGAAGTTGCAAAGTCTTACGGCAAGAAAGGAGCCAAAAATGGACGACGAAAAACAAGTAGAGCACCATTTATGCCTTCAAGTGGCTGCATCGGGAGGACTAGCGTATAAGTGGGTGTCTCCGGGGTGTAGCGGTGTTCCAGACCGTCTCGTATTCCTACCAAATGGTGTTATCATTCCAGTAGAACTGAAAGCCCCGGGTAGAAAGGGCAATCTATCTTCCAGGCAAAAACTACAAATCCGCAGACTCGCCAGAGTCGGAACCCGGGTATACGTACTGAGTACACGAGAGGAGGTGGACAAGTTCATGCAAGCACAAATCGCCAAGTATGGACTGACAGAATGAAATTTACACCGCATCCCTATCAGCAATATTGCATTGACCGAATTATTTCTGACCGGGCGCTGGGGCTCTTCCTGGATATGGGGTTGGGAAAAACAGTGATTACACTGACTGCCGTCAACGAATTGATTTACAACCGCCTGCAAGTCTGCAAATGCTTAATCATTGCCCCGAAAAAAGTGGCAGAAGCTACATGGAATACCGAAGCTGCAAAGTGGGGGCATCTGCAGCACCTGCGGTTCTCCATGATTTTGGGCAGCGAGCAAAAACGAATTCGTGCCGCATGCAGTCCAGCGGACGTTTACCTCACGAACCGCGAAAATATTGTTTGGTTGGTGGATTATTTTCGTAATAGCTGGCCATTTGACATGGTGGTGATCGACGAGTCCAGCAGTTTCAAATCCGGGAAGACGAAGCGGTTCAAGTCTTTGACGTGGGTTCGCCCGCATATTCACCGCATTGTGGAACTAACAGGAACCCCAGCGCCGAACAGCATTCAGGATTTGTGGGCGCAGCTATACCTGTTGGATGGGGGAATCCGTCTAGGGCGAACTGTGACCGGATTCCGGGAAATGTATTTCAACAGCAATACCCACGGCGGGCATTTTACCACCTACGAAGCCAAAGAAGACTCCCAGAAATCCATACAGGACAAGATCGGGGATATCTGCATCAGTATGAAATCAGAAGATTATTTGCAACTTCCGGATCTTGTGTATGACACTGTGCCGGTACAGCTGGACAGCAAAGCAGAAAAGGCATACCGGCAGATGGAAAAGGAAATGCTGCTGGAAATAGACGAAACCACGATAGACGCGGGAACAGCAGCAGCGTTGTCAAATAAGCTTCTGCAATTATGCAATGGGGCTGTGTACGACGAAAAGAAACAACCAGTTGAGATACATAGCTGTAAACTGGACGCGTTCTGTGAATTATTGGAACAGCTGCATCAGCAGCCAGCATTGGTGTTTTACAACTTCCAGCATGACCGAACACGCATCTTACATCGACTGGAGCCGTCAGGATTGCGTGTAAGGGCTCTACAAGGCCCTCAGGACGCCGCTGACTGGAATGCTAGGAGGATTGATATCCTTCTGGCACACCCGGCTTCCTGCGCCTATGGATTGAATCTACAGCATGGTGGAAACCACATTGTGTGGTTCGGTTTAAACTGGTCATTGGAGCTATACCAACAGGCGAACAAACGGTTACACCGACAGGGGCAGACCGCCGCTGTAGTTGTGCATCATTTAGCAGTGACCGGTACCCGTGATACGGATGTTCTTGCCGCGTTGCAGGACAAGGACGCAACGCAGGATGCACTGATTGACAGCCTGAAAGTACGGATACAGAAAGTGAAGGAGGCATGTAAATGATAACCATATTTTGTGAAACATGCGGCGAACCGGTGCAAGCGCTGAGCATTGCACGCCGGTTCTGCCGAAACTGTGCCCGGGAACGGGAAAACAGATTTCGGCGGGAAAAACGTGCAGCGCTGAAACGCGCCGCGCAGCCAGCTGGCTGGAACGATGTAACAGAAACCATCAGCAATCTGATCGACCCCAAACCTGGCGTATGCTACGTTGTACGCAACCGCATAACCGGTCGTGTGCTAGCGGATCGACAGAACCGGGTGATCTACTTCCCGGATGTTGCAACGGCATATAACTACTTAGGCAGGCATTACCAAAATCGATCTGTTTATCGGCTGGAACGGAGGTATGGGGTATGACGAAGGAAGAATTGCTGCAATATCGTGCCAAGTGCAGAGAGCTGCAGCAGATTCGAAATAAAATTCAGGAGATTCGATCAGATGCACGCAGCGCGAAAGCGATCTGTTATCAGGATGAACCCAAAAGCCGAGGAGAGCCAGTTGCTGCCGTACAAAGCTACATAGAGAAACTGGAAGTTTTGTCTGACCTTTACGAACAACAAGCGAAAGCGTTGGTGGAAGCAACCATCGCCGTGGAACGCGCCCTCGCTTCCCTGCCACCGGAGCTGCGAACGCTGATGCGGTATCGATACATAGACGGGTTGAAGTGGGAAACAATAAACGACTTGCTGTATTTATCAGCGCCTACCTCCAAACGAATGCATCGCCGCGCATTAGCCGCCTTACAAAAATGACCTTGTTTGACCCCTTTTCTATGTGGTATAATAGGATTATAAAAGTTTATCAAAACGCCGATTGCAGAGCTGTAGTCGGCGCTTTTTCTGTCATAACGGGGGTGAGGATGGTGACAAAATATGTTGACCGAACAACGTAAACGATTTGTTTTGGAGTATATCAAGCTACGATGTAAAAATCAGCGAGAAGCAGCTATTCGGGCTGGATACAGCCCAAAGTCAGCAGCGACGCAGGCATGTGAGATTCTGAAAGATTCCGAAGTGCGGGCGTTTTTGCAGGAACAAAAAGCGGCGATTCTGCGAGAAATACAGGAAGATTTGGCGCTGTCGGCTTCGGATGCGGTTTCTGTGGTTTATCAGGTTATGATGGACACGGAGGCAAAGGACACAGATCGGTTGAAAGCTGCGTTTGATATTTTAGACCGTGCTGGATTCCGACCGGAAGACAGAGATCGCGCAGATCAGTCCGCAGAAGAGCTGCCAAAGCTGCTGGATGCATTACAGGAGGGATAACATGATTGACCAGGCGTATCTGGAAAGCATCGGCATAACCGATGCAGATATCATCAAACAGATTACAGAAACGTATACCACGGACGTTCAAGCGGAACAGCATGCAAAATCTGATGTACAGATGCAGCTGGATGAAGCCAGCAAGACCATTCAGTCCTACAAGGATATGGATATTGACGGCATCAAAGCGAGTGTAGAGGATTACAAGCAGAAGCTTGCGCGGTCGGAAGCGGATCGCGCTGCGTTTGAGCACCGCACCAAGCTAAGCCAATATGTCAAGGGGCTGCACTTGCGGGATGATATCTGTGAAAAATACGTTGCAGATTTGCTGAATGAAAAAGGGCTAAAGTTTGACGGCGATAAGCTGATCGGCGGAGATGATGTGGTACAGGAATTCCGCAAAACCCACGAAAGTGCATTTGCACCGAATCCAAACGAGCAGACCGCAACACCAACCGGGCAGCATGCACCAAGAGCGCTGACTGGTGTGGAAGCTGCGTTTTATGCAAAAAATCCAGGCTTAAAGCCGGAAACAAAATAAGGAGGTAGTTTATATTATGGCACATGAAGCACAGGAACGTTATAGCAATCTGGTACTGGAGAAGCTGCGTGACGAACTGGTATTGCAGGATGGGATTGTATTCAACAATGACTATGAGGGCAGCCCTGCGGCTGGCACCGTTAAAATCCCGGTAAGAGATCAGGAAGTCACTGCCAAGAATTACGACAAGGCAAACGGCATTGAACCGGGTACCGGCAGCACTGCTTACGTTGATTTCCCGATCACCAAGGACATTGCAGTAAACGAAATCATTGACGGTTACGATGCGGAATCTGTACCGGATAATCTGGTAGCAGACCGATTGGACAGCGCCGGCTATGTGCTGGCATCCCGGTTGGATCAGGATGGTGCTTCCACATTGATTGCACAGGGCACAACAGTCAACCGTGCGGCATCTACCGTAGACACGGTTTATGATGGCATTGTGGAACTGCGAAAGATGATGTCCAAGGCAAAGATTCCGTCCAAGGACAACCGCCGGTATTTGCTAGCAACCCCGGATTATTACGCTTTGCTGCTAAAGGATGATCACTTTGTCGGCGCATCTAATCTGGGTGATGAGGTGAAACAGTCCGGTACCGTTGGACGAATTGCAGGATTTAACATTTATGAATGGAATGATGATACCGCAGGACTGGCGTGTATTGTAGGACATCCGAAATTTGCCACCCGTGCAACAGAATTCAAGGTTGATCCGCGTCTGGTGGACTTGGAGGGCGATTCCAGATATGTCGGTGCATCCACCGTAAAGGGCAGAATGGTGTATGACCACAAAGTTTTACGAAAGGCTGGGGTACTGGCAGTATTTGAACCCGGTTCCCTGCCGCTGGTTCAGTCTTCTTTTGCATCTGGTAAGGTGAAATTGACCACTACAGCATCCGCGACCGGAAGCTTTGTGTATCGTGTCAATCCAGACGAACGTGCAGCATATGCGCAGGACTTTACCGCCATTGCAACAGACGCTGCATTTACATCTGGCACAACGGAAATCACAGCGAAGAAGGGTGACCTTGTGGAAATCATCGACCTTGACAGTGACAAGAAGTGTGTAAAGGTTGGTTATGTAACGGTGGCATAGTCATGGCTTACGCTGAATTCTCGTTTTATCAGAGCGCCTATCATGGTGCATTGATACCGGATGCAGACAGCTTCCAGACTGCCGCAGAGCGTGCAAGCGATTACCTGGACAGCGTAACATTTGGGCGGCTGCTAAACGGCATTCCAGATGATTTGCACGACCGGGTACAGCGCTGCTGCTGTGCACTGGCGGATGCGTGGCAAACCTGCATCCTGCAAAAGAATGCGATGTTAAATCTGTCCGGCAGCAAGACAGCGGAATCCGTTGGGAAATATAGTGTCAGCTACGGAAACCCAACGGATACGTTTGCCGCATTGCTTAGCGGTGATACATCCGGATTTGCAGATTATTGCAAATGTATCTGTATGCGCTATCTGGGCACAACAGGGCTGCTGTTTCGGGGGTGCTGCTGATGTTTACCAACCAACCCGGGTGCACTGTCTACGCACGTACAGTGGGTGCAGATCGAACGGAGACATACACCAGGCACTACATGGCAGACGTGTATTGGGAACAAACAGCGGCGCATGCAAAAGAAACGAACGGGCATAAACAATCCTATCAAGTATTTTGCAGCATCCCAGCCGGTTCCCTATCGGATTATATTCCTCAATATGGCGATCTGATTTGCTGCGGCTTCTGCACGTTGCAGCAGCCGCCGAATGATTGTTTTCTAGTGCAGACCGTGGAACAATTTTTATACGGTTCTCCGGATGTGCAGCACATTGAGGTGACAGCGGTATGATCATAACGATACATATACGTTTCAACAGCAAAAGCCTGCACGCAAAGTCAGAGGATCTGAAAAAGCAGGCGGTGACATTTGTTGGAAATGAACTACTTGGAAAATGCAGCTCTTATGTTCCATTTGATACTGGTGCACTTATGGACTCCGGTAAAACACACAGCAAACCAGAAGAAGGCTATCTGATGTGGAAAACGAATTACGCGGTAAAGCAATGGTACAACGGCAGAGCCAATGGGCAGCGTGGGAGAAAGTGGGCACTTCGTGCTTGGGCGGATCACGGGAAGTTGATCTTAAAAAGCGCCAAGCAAATTGCAGGAGGGAAAACAGCATGACCATGATACAAGCAGTCCGGGATTATATTGCAGCGTGTCCCCTGCTGAAAGACGGCGCAATTTTAGGCATTGACCAATTGGACGCTGACCCAATTAGCTATACCATCGACACCACGCCATGCCAGCCAATTATAAAACGATATGTGGACGGCGGAAGCTTGCGGCAATTTGCGTTTGTGTTCGCCGGCCGTGAACCGTATGGCACGCAGGTTTCAGAAAACATTCAGAATTCCGGATTCTATGAACGGTTTGCCGACTGGATTGAGCAAAACAATCAAAACGGGATTTTCCCTGATCTGGGGGCGTATCGTACGCCCTATCAGATCGAAATTACATCCAGCGGATACGCTTACGACACGGACGAGCGCACCGCACGGTATCAAATACAGTTAAATTTATGTTACATGCAAGAATGGAGGTATCCAAAAGATGAGTAACGCATTAAAAAATGCAAACTTGGTATTACGCAGCGGAAAAGTTGGATTTTATAAAACGCCCGACAGCAATGCCTATATCCGCATGCAGGGATTTACCAGCATGTCGGAATCCAAAAACCCAACCGAATATGAACGACAGTATGTGGATGAGGACGTGAAGCGCACCGACTTAACCGGGTACAATCCGGCAATCTCCTACGCAATCGATCGCTATAAACAGGATCCGGTCATTCAGGATTTGGTAACGATCAGCGAGGATGAATTGCTGGGAGATGATGCGGTCCGGGAAATTATTCAGGTGGATTTGACAACGGCAGAAACGTCTTCCAGCGGACTAGTTACGGCAACCGGCAAGCGCAGATTGTACGCAGTAGTTCCGGATACATCCGGTGATACAACCGACTGCATGACCTATACTGGAAACTTCAAGGCGCAGGGTGAAGCGGAAACAGTAACCGTTACCACCTCTGATAATTGGCAGGCAATTGCCGTATACGGCGAGAAAAAGCAGCCCGTTTTGAAAACGTTGTCCGTTGTGAACGGAACCACGAGCGCAGCGTTGGCATTAACGCCTAAATTTTCCGGAACAACGACAAGCTATAAAGTTCCTTCGGCAGCATCTGTGCAAATTTTGGCAACCGCAGAGGTTTCTTCTTATCCGATCTTAATCACGTATAAAGGGCAGTCCTATAATGTTTCCAATACCATTACAGTGTCTGCCGGTGACTTTATCGCAGTAACGGTCAGCAACGGTGGTGTAACATCGAACGACCGCCGAACCTACTCCATTCAAGTCGGAGACGCATCGTAAGGAGGAAGCAACATGCAAACAGTATGGGACATCAATGGAATGGAATTTCAATTTGATCTGTCAGAAGCCGATACAGCAGAGCGCTATGAATCCGGAATTCAGCAGATTGGGAATATGGATCTTCCCAATCCGAAAGATTCCCTCTCTGCCTACATCCGGGCATATTGCCGGCAGTTCCGAGAATTCTATAGCTTTATGCTGGGGGACGGCGCAGGAGACCAGATCTTTGCAACGGTGAAAGACAGTATTTCAGCCTACAACGCTGTATACAAGGAGTTCCTGGCGTTCATCCAGCAGCAGAGCGAGTCTCTTTCGGATGAATTCCGGCAAATGCAAAGAAAATATGCGCCGAAAGGCGGCAAGGTGTGAATCTGCTCTATGATCCACTTCCGGAAGCCGTTCTAGTCGCCGGGCATGCATACCGCATCTATACCGATTATCGGGACTGGATGCGGTTTTTTGCGATGCAGGAAGATGCGTCCGGCACGCCACGGCAAAAGCTGCTGCTATCGTTGGATTGGTACAAGGAGCGCCCGCCGATACAGCATCTGGAAGCGTCCATTCAAGCGCTGATGCAGTTTGCACAGCGAGAGCAGTACAAGCGGCAAGCAGAAGCACGGCACACATCTGAGCGGCTGTTAGACTGGTCCTATGATGCGCCGTATCTCTATGCTGCGTTTTTGTCGGTGTATCGGCTGGACTTGATTCGGGTGGAGCATTTGCATTGGCACGTGTTCTTGGCGATGCTGGACGGTTTGCCAGACGATACGCCCATTAAGCAGCGCATGCAATACCGGTCAGTCAATCTTGCAGCGGTAAAGGATCCGCAGGAACGGCGCAGAATTGCCGCCATTCAAGATAAAATCAGAATTCCAGGCGGTGAACTGGATGCATTTCAGTGCGGCGCATTCTTTGGGTAGGTGATGAGCGTGACGTTTTCTAAATTATCCGCAAAGCAAAAACAGGTATTCCGCTGGTGCTACCAGCCCGGAAGCTATGCACTGATCTGCGATGGCTCTGTTCGTTCCGGAAAGACGGCATCCATGGCATGCAGCTTTGTTCTATGGGCAATGGCATGTTTCCAGCATGCAAGGTTTGCGATTTGTGGGAACACGGTGCAATCCGCGGAACGGAACATTGTGCAGGAATTGCAGCAAATGGCAGACCTGACGCATTATTTCCATCTGCATTATTTAGGCAGCCGGCATATTTTGACCATCACCGGAAACGGTACAAGCAATCAGTTCCACATTTTTGGCGGCAAGGATGAAGCATCCTATAAGCTGGTACAAGGGCTGACGTTGTCCGGTGTGCTGTTTGACGAGGTGGCATTGATGCCGGAATCGTTCGTCAACCAGGCGATTGCAAGAACCTTGTCTGTAGGATCTGCAAAATTGTGGTTCAATTGCAACCCAGACAGCCCGGAGCATTGGTTTTACAAGCAGTGGATTCAGCCATGTGACAATGGCACTCGGCAGGATGCGCTGCACCTGCATTTCACCATGGAAGACAATCCCACTATGACACCGGAGAAAATTCAGCGTGCAGAAGCCTTGTTTTCCGGCGTGTTCCGTGATCGGTATGTACTGGGGCTTTGGTGTGTGGCAGAAGGGCTTGTCTATCCTATGTTTGACAAAGCACTGCATGTGACCGCTTCCCTTCCAGATTTCCGGCGGTGTGATTTCGTGATTTCCTGCGACTATGGCACGGTAAACCCGACCAGCATAGGGCTGTGGGCGATGGATCGCTATACCGGGCGCGCAATGCGTATTCGGGAATATTACTGGAATGCGCGGGAAACGGGCATTCGGCGCACGGATGAAGAACATTATGAACAGCTGGTGCAACTCGCAGGCGATCAAATTGACCAGATTCAGTATGTGATTGTAGACCCATCTGCTGCTAGTTTTATCGAATGTATCCGGCGGCATCATCGGTTTTCCGTTCGACCAGCAGATAACAGCGTATTAGACGGCATCCGGGATACGGCAACTTTGTTGCAGATGGGCTATCTGCAATTTCACGAATCCTGTGCAGACTGCATCCGGGAATTTGGACTGTATCGCTGGGACAGTAAATCACCGAGCGATGCGGTCATCAAAGAACATGACCATGCGATGGATGATATGCGGTATTTTGTACGGACAGCAATGCGGCATGTGCTGCGGCAAATTCGGCAGAAAGGGGCGTGATAAAATATGATTGATGCAAATGCATTGGCATCTGCGGCGCATGTGCCGTGCCTGATTAGCGGTGAAATGATGCAGCGGATGCAAACGTGGGAGGATTTATACCGGAACCGTGCGGCGTGGCAGAAGAAACGAGTTCGTTCCATGCGCTTGCCGGCAACGATTACCAGAGAGCTAAAGCGGCTAACCTTGACGGAATTTTCTGCATCCGTGTCGGAAGATGAATTAGACCATACGTTTCAGCGATTCCTTCCGCAGCTGCGCAGGCAGTTGGACTTCGGAATTGCAATGGGCGGTATGCTGTTGAAACCATGTTACACATCCGGCGGCATTGTTGTTGACCTTGTGGCGCAAAACGCGTATTTACCGGTTTGTTACAACAATGATTGCTGCACCGGGCTGATTTGCCCGGAAGACGTGGCAATTGGGAAAAACTACTATACCCGTATTGAACTGCACCAATTTGACCACATTGCGCAAACGCATACCATTCAGCAGTCCTGCTTCCGATCTGGCAGACCTGGCGTGATTGGCGTGCCGTGTGCCCTGTCGGAGGTTCCGCAGTGGGCTGGCATCTTGCCCAAAAAGACGTTTACTAATGCGAAAAAGCCGTTGTTTTCCCTGTTTCAAATGCCGGACTCCAACAATTGTGACCCTACTTCCCCACTCGGTGTGTCTGCCTATGCGGATGCAGTTGATTTTATTCGGGATGCGGACGAGCAATGGGAACGAATTCTATGGGAATTGGAATCCTCCGAGCGTGCTATCAACGCAAGTGCAGATCTATTCCGCTGGCAAGGCGGCAAACCAGTCCTCCCAAAAGGCAGAGAACGCATGTATCAGCTGATTCAGCCGCCGGACAGCAAAACATTTTTTGAAACATTTTCCCCGGAAATCCGGGATAGCTCTTATTTCAACGCACTGAATCAAATCTTTCGGCGCATTGAGACGACTGTTGGATTGTCCTATGGCACGTTGTCAGAAGTATCCGATGTGGAAAAGACAGCGGAAGAAATTCGATCCAGTAAGCAGCGGTCGTTCGTTCGGGTGAGCGATATGCAAGCCAATCTTCGAACAGCGCTGGAAGATCTACTATACGGAATGCAGTACTATCGGGACTATTACGCTAACCAGCAGCAGACCGAAGCGGTGCTTTCCTGCACGTTTGGAGATGGTGTGTTAGAAGATTCTGACAAGGAATACCAGCGCCGTGTGCAGATGGTACGAGATAAAATCATGAAGCCGGAAGTATTCCTGGCTTGGTATTTTGGGTGCAGTGAAGCGGAAGCAAGGGACATGATGCCGGAGTCGCAAGACCCTGGCGGATTGTTTAATGGTGCATTTTGATGGTGAACTATGAACCGGATGTTTCGCGGCTGCTGGCGTTGTATCAACAGCTGGAAGATGATGTTATAGCGGATATGGTGCGGCGGATTCTAAAAATGGGATTTGTGTCTGAAACAACTGCCTACCAGGCAGAATTACTGCAAACTGCCGGGCTGTTGTATGAGGATATCTTGCAGCTGCTTGCGAACCGAACAGATGCAAGTGTGGCGCAAGTACGGGCATTGTTTGAAGATGCAGGCGTGCAAACGGTAGAACTTGACAACGAAACCCACGAAGCTGCCGGAGAAGCGCCAGTGGATATCCGGCAAGACCCCGGCATGAAGCAAGTACTGGAAGCAGGATACCGTAAGACATTAGGCACCATGCGCAATCTGGTAAGTACGACTGCCAATGCGACACAAACGGCATTCATTCAAACCTGCGACCGAGCCTATATGCAGATGTCTTCCGGCGCATTTAGCTATCAGGAAGCCATCCGCTCTGCTGTTCGGCAGCTGGCAGATGGTGGTGCCTACGTGTATTACCCAACCGGACACCGGGACCGTATTGATGTTGCAGTGCGGCGCTGCGTGCTGACTGGTGTTGGGCAAACATCGGCAGCGGTTGCTAAACAGCATGCAGAGGATGCCGGCTGTAAGTACATGGAATTGACTGCACACGGCGGTGCACGCCCTGAACATGCAAAATGGCAGGGGCAGTTGGTTGTGATTCAAGGCGAACGCACCAAGGCATACATAGATAGGTTAAAAGTATTTACGCTGCGTGAAATCGGGTACGGAGACGGCAGCGGATTCAAGGGTTGGAACTGCCGGCACAACTGGCATCCATATTATCCGGGGCTGTCTACTCCGAATTATACACCGGAGCAAATCAAGCAGCTGGATGCTAAGACAATTGCCTACAACGGCGAAAAGTACACAGAATATGAAGTGAGTCAGATGCAGCGAGCTGGAGAGCGAAAAGTTCGGGCACTGAAACGGCGCACTCTGGCAGCGCAGGAAGCTGTAAAAAACGCACCGGATGATGCAACACGATCCATGCTGGAAAGCGACTATACAGCGCATGCGGCAAAGCTGAAAGACGCAGAAAAACAGCTCAAAGATTTCTGTAAACAGACTGGGCGGCGAAACGACACGTTCCGGACACAGGTCCACGGCTTTGGGTGGTCAGAAGCGCAGAAGGCGGTGCACGCTGCGTCAGAAAAGAAACGATTGACAATTGACTGGGATTCTGGTAAAATAGACACGGAAGTCTTTCGGAAATCGCTTCAAAAGGGCTATGTCAAAACCAAGGTCGAGAAAAACAAGCAAATAAAACACGCCTATAACAAGCAGTGGAAGAACCAAGTAAAACAAGCTGTACAATCATTTTCTAATCCAGACCCGAAGAAGAGGCAAATACCGAGAAGTGTTCTCCGGAAAGATATTGACCCACAGGAAATTGTAGACAAATACGGAGGCACGGGGAAAATGGAATCTTCAAGCAAAGGAGATTGCGTAAATGAATTTATTACTTTGCCATTTGTTGTTGGGAAAACATTTGAAAAAAAGAAAGGAAAATATGTGGATACGCACACTGTACAAATAAAATACAGCTCAAAAGGGGTACACATTTTTCCGACTTATTCAGAATGAGGTGATGCTTTATGCCATTATATGCGGAGTGGAATCGAAAAATTGATTTAATTGAAGGACACCGAGCCAGTGTGATTTGCAACGACGGAAGAACATACGAAGGTTTTGGGGCTGTTCCTTGTATTGGAGAAGATGAAAACGGCGAAGAAGCGGATGCGATCCGTTTAGATCTTGATGATGGACACTTCGTCATTTTAACTGAATCGGAAATCAAAAGTTACGAAATACTGGATTAAGCATTCTGAAAAGGATGCTTTTTTCATGCCCGAAAGGAGGAGCCATGGAAGAAAGAGCCAAAGAGATCTTGCTGGAAAAGCTGGAAGAAATGGCGGAAGTTACACCGGATGCATTTGACGATCCGCAAGGCTATGCGATATTGTGCAGCGCTATGGCAGACCTGTACAATGCAATTTGCAGCAGCTCCAAAAATCAATCCTGACCAAACAATAAAATGAATCGAAAATTAGCATCTGATTATTCAGATGTTATTTTTATGCCTGAAAGGAGAAAAAAATGGCATACAACCCAATAGAATTAAAAGATACAGCCGAAATGATGAACAGCGATGACTATAAAAAGCGATTTCAAGCGGAATATATTCAAGTTGTAATTCGATACAAAAAGCTAGAGTACATGCTTCGACGCTGGGACGAGGGAACGCTGAATTTTCAACCAACATGTCCAAGAGCAATCTACAATTTTCAGATTCGGGCAATGGCTGATTATATCGCATGCCTGGAAACTCGCGCAGTGATTGAAGGCATTAAACTGAGTGAAATCAAGTAGCTACCCGCCCCGACCATGGGCATAAACTGGCGGAGGGTGGAAACCAAAAACAAGCAAGCCTGGGGTACGGCGTTTTTATCAAAAATTAGCATCTGAGCAATCAGGTGCTTTTTTTATACCCATAAGGAGGTGGGGAAGCATGGCGGAAGAGAGTGTCAAAGTCCCAATTGACGGCGATTCGAGCGGATTTGACAAAGAAGTGGAAGGTATGAAAGGCACCATTTCTGCGGCATCCGTTGCAATGGGAAATCTTCTGGCAGATCTTGGTAAAAAGGCGCTGTCTGCATTCGGAAACATGGTATCTTCCGGTGATGAGTTTAATAAGGCAATCAACCAAATGGCAGCATCTACCGGAGCGGTTGGTACAGAATTGGAAGGCATGCGAGACGTTGTAAAAGACGTCTATGGTAACAATTTCGGCGAATCATACGATGATGTAGCCAATGCAGTGGCGGAAATTTCCAAACAAACCGGGTTGATGGGAGACGAGCTGCAATCCGCTACAGAGGGTGCCATTGCTTTGGGTGATACATTCGGTTATGAGGTGAATGAAAGCACCCGTGCTGCATCTGCATTGATGACAAATTTCGGCATTAGTGCAGAAGAAGCTTATAATCTGATTGCAGTTGGTGCGCAAAATGGAGCCGATCAAAACGGTGATCTGTTGGACACCTTGAATGAATACTCCACGCAGTATGCAGCACTGGGGCTTTCCGCAGAACAATTTACGCAAAGTTTGATTTCCGGCGCAGAATCCGGTGCGTTTTCCATCGATAAAGTCGGTGACGCTGTCAAGGAGTTTAACATTCGATGCAAAGACGGCAGCAGCAGCACAGCAGAGGGCTTCCAGGCAATCGGCAAAAGTGCAGACGATATGGCAAAGCGTTTTGCAGCCGGCGGAGATACGGCACAGCAAGCGTTTTTCGAAACAATAACCGCATTGAATGCTATGGAAGATCCGGTTGCCAAAAACACCGCAGCAATCAATTTGTTCGGCACGCAGTATGAGGACTTACAAGCGAATTTGCTTCCCATGCTGGCAGAAATGCAGGACGCATCCGGGGTTACCTATGATGCATTGGGAAAAATCAACGAAGTCAAATACGATGACGTAGGAAGCGCCATAGAGGGACTAAAGCGAACCTTCGGCAAAGCTACCATTGATGTACGCAGCACATTGTCTTCCGGTTTGGCGGATGCAATCGGCGGTCTGGTCAACACCATTAACAGCGCAGATGGGGACGTTGGAAAGATTTTTGATGGAATTGTGGATGCAGCAAAGACTGCACTAGGCAGCATTAGCCCAGTATTAGCCGGCTGGAAAGACAAGGGCAAGGAACTGATCGGCAAGCTAATCAGCGGCATTGTAGAAAATTTGCCAAAGATCAAAGGAAAAGCCGTTGACATTGTCATCATGCTGGCAGACAGCATTTCGCAAAATACAAGTGGGTTTCTGGATGCTGCAAAATCCATGATTGACGGTATCCTAACTGCTATTCAGACGTTCCTTCCGGAATTGCTGCCGTTGGCGGTGCAGATGATTGAAACGCTTATCAATGGGCTGTCTGACGCGCTGGTCATGCTGATGGAATACGTGCCGCAGATCGTCACATCCATTGTGGAAATCATTACCACAAACCTTCCATTGCTGATCGAAGCAGCAATTCAGATTTTAACGGCATTGATTACAGGAATTACGGATAATTTGCCATTGATTGTAGAAGGTGTCATTGGTATTTTAACCTCTATGTGCAATATCATCACAGAAAACTTGCCAACCATCCTAGAAGCAGCACTTACCATTCTCATGGCGCTTGTACAAGGCATTACTGACAATCTGCCGGTTATCATTGATGCAGCACTAGACATGATTATGGCGCTTGTACAAGGGCTGATTGACAACCTTCCAGCGCTGATTGATGCAGCTATTGACATCATTGACAGCCTGGTAAACGGGCTGGTAGACAATCTGGGGCCTTTGATCGATTCGGCGCTTGACATCGTGATGGCGTTATTTGACGGGATTGTGGAAAATCTTCCGAAGATATTGGAAGCTGGCGGAAAGATCATTACCCGGCTGGTACGTGGTATTGCGTTATCCATTCCTAAAATTCTGGAAGCCGTTCCTCGTGTAATCAGCGCTATCTGGGACACCATCACGGAAACCGACTGGATCCAACTTGGTAAGGATATCTTAGGTGGTTTGGCAGATGGTTTGTGGGACGGGCTGAGCACCATTGCACAAACCATCAAAGATATTTGTTCGCAGATCTGGGACGATTTCAAAAGCTACTTTGGAATCAATTCCCCGTCTAAATTGATGCGCGATACAGTTGGGCGGTTTCTGCTGCCTGGTGTTTCTGTTGGTATTGCAGACACGTCCGATGACACGGCAGAAACCATCAATCAAGAACTGGATCACATCATGGAGCAAATCGATGCCCGGCAGTTACAGGCACAAATTGCAGGAATTACCGCAATGCATGGCGCCAATATTTTGGGAACAGCATTGCCGAGTAGTTCCCTGTATGCCTCTCAGCAGCAGGCACCAAATACACTTGGCGGAAGCTTGGGCGGCGGTGATCTGATTATTCCGGTATCCATTGGCGGAGAATCGTTGGAAACGGTCGTTATCACAGCAGCACAAATTGCAAATGCACGAAGCGGAGGCGGTACCATATGAGATATATTGACATCTGGCAGAATGACACGGGTGTTTGGAAACTTGTAGCAGCAGACCTTATCCAGCTTGCGCCCACCCAATTTTCCTATGCGTATCAGGTTACCAAGTTCACCATGGCAAATGGAAGCACAACGGTTTATCCGGGGCCAGGCCGCACCGATACCATGACACTGTCATTGGAATGCACGCAGGAGCAGTGTATCAATCTGCTGTATGCAACGCAAAAATCTCCGGTTCTGACCATTGCAAATATGCGGTCGGAAATCGGAGAAGCAAGCTCTTCTCTTAAATATGGACGAACTGCATTTATTGCCGGTTCGGTATCCACTTCCTTGATCTCGTACCAGTCGCAACGGTATACCGTTACAATTCCGCTGCAATTTTTAGACATGCCGCAAAACAAGGTAGCAATCCCCTATGTGTCCCTATTATCCGACTTGCCAGGCACGTATCAGCTAAACGGAGAACGCAAAAAACTGGAAGACGGAAAGTATTTGCCCGGCGGCATCTACACCATGCCGGCTGTTTTTGTCAATAACAGCTATACCACCATTTACACCACTGGAATTTGCAATTCCAAAGTTTGCAAGGTGATTGAAATACACGGGGCGTGTCCGGAATCGAAAGCAACACATACCAGCGCAGCGTCTGCGCCGGAATCGTTTACGTGGAAATACAATCCGAATCTACAGCAATTCACTGTGGTATTGACTGCTACAGCTGCTATTTTTGACAGCAGCGGAAATCCGGATGAATCCAACACCATTTCCATTATCATCCGGCAACCGATTATTGTGAAGGAGTAAGCTATGGTTTTACAAGAAACAATATCCGGATCCATTTGGGACCGTTCCGGTGGACTGCTGGCAGAGTTGTCAAACGCCAATGTAATACAAGCATCCAGCAAGCGGCAGTGCTGTCCAGACGGGTCATTTGCTATCGGCGGTGTATATGCGTCCACATTGTCTATCGCGTGCCGGATTCCGAATACATCCAACTTCAAGGTGCGTGGTGCTAAAATCACGTTGTATTCCCAGTATACCGGGGAAACAAATCCTTACTGCATCGGAACATTTTGGGTAACCAGCTGTACAAGATCAGGCGATATCTACACCATTACTGCACAGGATGCAGTGGGGTGGCTGGATACAGCATCCTACAATTCCACATCCAATCAGTCTGCCAAATCCGTTGGTGAGCTGCTAAATGAGCAAGTGGGATATACAGGATCTAATCTAATGACCTGGTGCCATCGTATTACAAGTTTCGCAAACGATTTTATTAAGGCGCAAACCGGAATGAGTAATCTGCTGGAGTGGGAGCAGTATTTTCCAGTCCTCAATGACAACGAGGACTATTGCAATTCCTGTATTTGGGCAAACATTAACGGAGTTTGGAGACGAACAATCTACACAGCAATGTACTTCCTAGACAGCGGAACAGGAACATCTAATTCCGCTTGTCCGCGAGATTTCTTCAAATACATCGCAGAACTTGCCGGGGGCTTTATCTTCTCCAAACCGGAAGACGGACATTTGACCTTGGGGCAATTTGCACAGCCGCAGTATGGAGAAGTTGCAATTGGCATGGACGAAATTGAGTGGAATTCCTGCGACATTGCAGATTATACGATGGAGTTGATGCGTGTGGATGCACATGTAGAATTGGAAAAAGATCAAAACGCATGGGGCTGGTGGGTGCTGCAATCCCCGGATTATGACACAAAGGTACAGTTTCGAATTGAAATTTCCAATAACCCGTTTTTGGATGGCTTTGCGAAAGGATTTGTGTTCGTGGAAGGTTATAGTTTGGATACCGTTGCCCAGGGCATTCGCTATGCGATTTGTGATTATGCAGGCGGTTACACCATTCGCCCATTTTCATGCACTGTACATAGCAATAAACGGTATGCGTTGGGGCAAAAGGTAAAAATTACCTACCAAGATCTTACGGATGCAATTCCGCAAACATACAGCAGTATTATCACATCCATTGCATGGACGTTTCGTGGTGGGCACAAGATTTCCTGCGGTGGTTCAGATAGCCGTGCAATGGCGGATACCGTCCGCATGACGAAGGCGGACAAGGTTCGGGCAGAAACGAGGTGCCAGCTGCAAGCACTGCGCAAAGAGTTTAATTACATCACAAAAGCGGATATTGACCGCATGATGTCATCATAAGGAGGCAGGAAGAACATGGCAGATAATACCGATCTTTTAAACAATGAAGTGCTGGAATATTTCTGGGAAAAGCTTAAATCGTATTTTGCACCGCAGGCATCGCTGGAAGACTATGCAACAGATGCCGACCTGGAGGAAGCAAAGCAATCAATCAGTTCCAGCATGTCTGGGAAAATCAATTCGGTGAATGGAAAGGTAGAAAGTTACTACAATTTACTCAAACCTGCAATGATTCGAGTGACTGTTTATGTAAATGCACAGATTGGAAATGACGACAATTCCGGGGATACAGCAGCGAGCCCCAAGAAAACAATTGCAGGAGCATTGGAAAAGTATCCAATGTACAGCAATATTCGGCTGCAATTAGCCGCTGGAACCTACGACATTGGTACAATGGCTGCTGAAAACAAAAAAATCGCCATCGTTGGTGCTGGTGTAGCCTCTACCACGCTTACCGGCAGAATCAATCTGACTACCTGTGCACTTACACTATCAGCGTTGACGGTTACAGCAGACAGCGGAACAGATCCAATTGTAACAGCTGCCACCGGATCACATGTTTACGGCTATCGTGTGAATTTCACTTCGACTGGTGGCGCAGAATGTTTGCGTGTCACAACCGCTAGCCAGTGCTATTTGGACGGTTCCGTATTTGTGACAGATTCGGAAACAGATATTATTGTGCGTAGCAGTGGTGGTTCTGTGACTGGATTAGGATATTGCACCATCCCAGGCATTGTATGCGCCAGCACTACTGGAGAATCCAAATTAACAGGGTGCACCATAAAGGGCACAAAAATAGAATCCGGCGGTGTAATTTTCATCAATGGCTCGAAGGTGTAAGGAGGTGCGTAAAGCATGAACGAAGAGCTAGAACAGCATATTCTGACCAAGCATGAGGACAGGCTGAATGATCACAGTAGGCGGCTGGACAAGCTGGAACAAGACGCAGCAGAAACACGGGTAAAACTGGATAACCTGTGTGAAAAAATCAGCGGCCTGACACGGGTCCTGTATGGACTGTGTGGGCTACTGGCTACTACCATTGTTGGAATTCTGGTTTACGGAATTCAGAAAATTTTATTTTAGGAGGAATTTACTATGAGAAATTGGAAGCTATGGACAAAGGCGGCAGCAGTCAGAGCGATTAAAACAATGGCGCAGACGGCTGTTGCAATGATCGGGGTATCTGCGGTGATGCAGGAAGTCAATTGGATTGCAGTTGGATCTGCTGCGCTATTGTCTGGCGTATTATCTGTTTTAACTAGCGTGGCAGGTCTGCCGGAAGTGGAGGAATAAACTATGAATATCACAAATGCATTTTTAACACACAACCGCCCGTATACCAAACGATCTAAAACAACCGCCATTGCCATTCATTGGGTGGCAAATCCCGGCACATCTGCTATGCAGAATCGCAATTATTTTCAGAATACGGATGTAGAGGTATCAGCAAATTATATTATTGGGCTGAACGGCGAAGTGATCTGCTGCATTCCGGACGAAGAAGTTTCCTGGTGCACCAATCAGGCGAACAACTACACGGTCAGCATTGAAAATTGCCACCCGAATTGGACAGGTGAATTCAACAGCGCTACATACAATAGCCTGGTGGAATTGACTGCTAATCTGTGTAAAAAATACGGATTGAATCCAATGAATCGTGGCGTGATTCGGCATTTTGATGTTACCGGGAAGGACTGCCCGAAATGGTTCGTTCCAAAATCCAGGGGCGGCAGTGACACAGAAAACTGCGAACACTGGGCGCAGTTCCTGTGGGACGTAAAAAACAAACTGGGTGGAAAAACGCAGCCAGTGAAACAGCCAGCAGCTGCAAGCAGCAAAGCAGCGCCTAAGTCGTACCGTGTAAAAATTACAACTGATGCACTGAACATTCGAAAAGGTGCCGGAACACAGTACCCAGTTGTAGGCTGCATTAAGGATCGTGGTGTCTATACCATTATCGATACCTGTAATAAATGGGGGTTTCTAAAATCGAAAGCGGGTTGGATCTGTTTAGACTACACGAAGAAAATTTAGTTAAACAATAAGAAAAAGCAGCGGCATAGTGGGAGCACTTCCCTACCGCTGCTTTTATTCGATTATATAACTGATATCATGCGCATGCTAATTCTTAGGCACACGCACAATATCAGTAATAAAAAGTAACGCTATTTCGGTAACTTTGGGAAGAGAACAACTTCAAAATTATCTGGATTTCCGCTCCATCGTGTGCTTTTTCCCTTGTAATACTCTACACGCTCCAAAACGGATTTTAATAATTCATTTTTTGACTTAGCATCTGTAAGAGATCCATAAACCTCTAACACATGTTTTGCCTTTGGAATGATTTCTTCTATTCCCTCTTTCCGCATTTGTTCTCGATGCAGCTCTTCTTGTAGGGATTTGATGCTGTTCTGTGTGTCTTGAATGCGATCATTTAACGCTTGCGAACGGGAAAGGAAAACATCCGTGTCATAAATCCCCTGTTCTAGGAAATCATACGCTTTGTCTAGCTGCTTTTTCAAAACATCTTGTTCTTTTTCAGCTGCCTGAATGGCAGCTTTTTTTGTTGCAATTTGTGCATCCATTGCACTTGGTTCTTGGTGGTTTTTGCTCCACTCCACTTCGTACTGCTTCAACCAATCCCGTATACCGGAAATAACTCGCCGTTCTACTGCTTCCAGATCAGCGCTTACATTTGGGCAGTCCAGTGTATTGCACATCAGTGTATCAGTATGGAACCTTTTGTTATGCGGTCTGCGCACCATGACATGCTTGCAACATGTACAATAGGCTAATCCTGCCAGCGGATTACATAACTTTTTGCCGTCATGTGTGCCGGATACTGCTTTATGGTGCATATCCTCTTGTACAGCGTGGTATGCTTCTTCCGAAATTAACGCTTCATGCAGCCCATCTGCTAAAATATAATCGCCTTCTTCTGCCTCAGATCGTGTTTTCACAACGGCACCATTCTCCATAGATTTTTTTGCCGGTCGATAATTCCATCGGATTTTTCCGGTATAAACCGGATTGATCAGAATGCCACGCACACTGTTTACGCCCCATTTTCCACCATGTCTGGTAGGAACATGCGCTGCATTGAGCTTCCGTGCAATATATGTACTTCCCAGTCGTTTTCTGGATCCATCTTCCTGCGGTTCTCCATTCAGGTACCAATCATATACCAGCTGCACAATTTTTGCTTCCTCCGGATCCGGAACAAGGCGGAAGCCTTTGTCATGCTCCAGCTTTACCCGTGTGTAGCCATACGGTGTAATATTGCCAGCGTACTTCCCTTCTTTGGCAGATGCAGCGCGCCCACGTTGCAACCGGCGGTTGATTGTCTTGTATTCCCTTCGGCTCATAAACAATCCGAACTCAAAGTATTCTTCATCAAATTCATTATTCGGATCATAGACCTTCATGGGGGTAATGATTTTAGTATCAGAATAGCGGAATGTCTGCGCCATAATCCCCTGGTCAATGGTATCCCCACGGGCTAACCGTTCCACTTCCATAACTAGAACCCCAGCATACAACCCTTGCTCTACGTCCTGCAATAGCTGCTGCATCTGCGGCCGGGCTGCAATGGTTTCCCCGGATACAATTTCCCGGTATATTTTGGAAATGTGGTATCTGTCCCGCTTTGCAACAGCTAGCAGCATCTTTTCATGCCGTGCTAAGGTCTCCCCTTCCCCTCTTGCTTCTGCTTCTGCATCGGCACGTGATTTTCGGAGATAAATGCAATATTGCTCCATGTGATACACTCCTTTCCTTATGAAATACGCCCCACTAAAAAATAAGGTGGGGCGTATTTTTGTCGATTTTATTGTGGGATATCTGACAAACTTTGCGCCATATCCTGCAATTCTTTTAAATTATTTTGTGTAACCTCATCCAAAATTTGGTCTACACCACGATATACATACTTTATCGTTTTAAACGCTTGCCAACCAATTTTTTCATATTCATTGTTAGTTCCTTTGTAGTAGCATTCTAATAATTCACCATAATACATTGTCTTTTCCATGTTCTCATTCCCGGAAAAATACTCAGTTGTATGGTTACGCAAAAAATCAACAGCTTCTTGTAATTGTTCAGTAGATGCATTTTCAGAATCTGCTTTAGCTTCATAGTAGATTGCATCTACCATCTCAGTGGTGTTTGGAGCTGGAGTATCAGAATTTTCTCCTTGAACAGATTCAGAAGGATCTGTTGCTTTTGATGTTTCTGCTTTTGTTGTTTTATTTTCTGCTTTTGGAACAGATGGCGAAGTCGTAGTCTTTGGAAGGTCTACAATTACATGAAGCTTTTCAGATTCTGCTCCACAC
>ERZ1034917.642-NODE-642-length-29955-cov-9.651572_pt1 | contig 29955 bp, 26 predicted proteins | sample MGYA00520605_ERZ1034917 | MGnify/ENA primary metagenome ERZ1034917 (study PRJEB33766, sample SAMN09781784) | gut metagenome | biome: gut microbiome | host: Homo sapiens | place: Madagascar | study: EMG produced TPA metagenomics assembly of the PRJNA485056 data set... | reverse complement strand
TTTATAGAAAAAGATACTTTTGTACTTCTTCATCATTTTAGAAAAAAATCTCAAAAGACGCCCCGAAGAGAAATCGAAAAAGCTAAAGCAGAACGCAAGGATTATTTGGAACGCAGAGAGGAGAATTAGTTATGCGAAATTGGAACGATTACAAAACTTATGTTAAGAAAATTGATTCTCAGGCAAAAAAGGATATGGAAGAAATGGAAGAACTTGCGGTAATTGTCGGTGCAATTATCGAAAAACGAACAGCACTTGGAATAAGTCAACGCGATTTAGCAGATATGTGCGGAATACCACAGTCATCTGTTGCGAGAATAGAAACATTTAAAACAACTCCGAAAATTGATACATTATTGAAAATTATGCAGCCGCTCGGTTTAAAACTCACCGTTTCAGTTGCTTAAAAATAATTGCATAAAGTGAAAGGTCGTTCCATTAAGGAGCGACCTTTTTTATGTTTGTATACTGATTAAGAAACAAAGTTTTAGCTACTGCTATTTTAGGCTGTTGGGCGATTTTTTACATTCGTTTATAAACCTTTGAAACTAACGGCTTTACAAATTTTCAAGGAAAATATATCAGATTAATATCATTTATTGCGTTTAACTTAATAAGATCATTGCGTTGTAAATAAAATACTCGGTTTGCAACAATGTCAGCGGCTCTAACAAGTAATGTGCTTTCAGAGTTGCAAAACTTCATATCAATTGACCTTACATTAGGGAAAATTGGCGGATAATATGTATTGTACTCAAAATTATGTGTTCCGTGTTTAAGCTCTTGTTCTATTCCTTCTCTTAACTCGTATCTGCCATTTGTTGCAGTAGTATGTTCATCAACAAAGAAATAAATATTTTCTATTTCATTAGGGATGATTTGCTTATTTAATATGAGCTGTTCAAATGCTCTTTTTACAGAAATCTTGTATACATAATGAACTTTATCAAAAACACCGGACTCATCTGAATATACATATATGTTCATAAAATTTCTCCAAATAATTCAAAAGCCACCTCGAAAGGTGGCTCCCTCATGTCCGACGACAACACATGTCGCTTAAACGCTAATTCGGTTTCATGAGTATACAGCGTATTCCTACCTGCAATATTATTATATGCGATTTTTTAAAAAATCGCAATACTTATTCAAAAAAATTAGTACCTAAAAAGGGATTTTACACCACATTTGAATAAGCTACAATTTTTCAGAGAATAACTTGTTTAGCTACTACTCCTTGACAATTGTAAAAAAAATTACTACAATACGAAATGGAGAGTTGTTTTATTAACATTATTTCAAAACATTGGACAATATAATAAAGCGAGTAAATAATGTCAATATAGCAATTGTTTGTTGTATGACATGAAATAAATATAGTTATAATTCGTTGGACGGTACCAAATGGTACCCTCCAAAAAAATATAACTATTTAAAGACCATCGTTAAAAAGATAATACATACAACACATCTAATCCACAAATTAGCGTAAAGTCATATCAAGGCGACTGTATAAACGGAATATTCATTAAAATATTCAATACTACTTCTAATTGTGCATTTGTCACAAAAGTATATATTGACATTATAACAAAGTAACGAAATAATGTAATCTCGTAAATATTATTTTAAAAATTGACTGCGAGTGAGTATATATATTATAGAGAGGTAAATAAAAAGTATCTCTTCACAAATTTACATAAAAGGAGAATGACATATGAAAACGACTAATAATATTAAGAGAACAATGACAATTACAATTGCAGCGGCAATGATTACAGCAACAGCAATGCTTTCAGGTTGCGGTTGTGACGATAGTAATGCAATGAATAAGACTGCAACAACAGTTCAGACTACAAGCGTAGAAGAAACAACAGTTTCTGAAACAGCACCGACTCTTTCTGAAACAGATAAAGCAATTACCGATGCAGGACTCAAAGTAGGTGCTGACGGCAAAATTACTGATAAGAATGGTAAAGAAGTGAAAGTTGATAAGGACGGTAAGGTTGAGATTAAAAACGAAAAGGGTGAAACCGTCAAGGTAGATTCTTCTGAAGTGAAAAAGGCAAATCAGAACAAGGTAAAGGTTGACAGCTATCCTACAAACTCATCTTCTCAGAAGAAGGACACAAGCACATCAGGCAAGAATAACAATTCTTCCTCAAAGTCAAATACTTCAAAATCTGACAGCAAAAAGGACACTTCATCTAAGAGCGACAGCTCAAAGCAGGAGAGTTCAAAATCTGAATCATCCAAAATACCGCAGAGCAGTTCATCAAGTTCAAAAGCTGACTCATCTAAGAATGAATCTTCAAAGCCGACTCCTAAGCCTCAGCATACACACAGTTGGACAAACATTACCGAAAAGGTAAAAGTTGTTGACAAGAAAGCATACACTTATGAAGAACCAGTGTATGAGGAACATGACAGAACCATTTGTAATGATTGTGGAGCAGATATTACAGATTTGGGTGGTACAGGCATAATTAACCATATCTGTGAACATGCAGAAAACGGTGGTAAAGGTTCATATCGTAATGAATGGGTTCAGGTTCAGGTAGGTACCAAAAAAGTTAATGTCCCTGAGAAAAGCCATTATGAGACTAAAACAATCGGAAGGAAATGCTCGGGTTGCGGTAAAGTAGAATATTACTAATTGTCAGTAATTAAAGGGGAGTTGTCAACAGATGACTCCTTTTTTGTGCGGAGAAACGACATAACATTAAAATAGAATAATAAATATTTCTGAGCAAAGTTGCATATGTGACTTTGCTCTATTTTTTTTACAAATTTTAAATAATGAATAAAACGATGAATATTATTTACACAGAGCAACAAAAAATATAAAAATTAGTAAAATGGTTTGCTATAATGGTTATAGGAATGAATAAAACGATGAATAATGTAACAGAGGGGGCTATAGTCCAATGTTTTATTATCAGTCGTATTAAGCGAATTGCTTGATACAATCGTGTATGCTACGATAAACAGCAAAAATTATGTAAAGGAGAACGCCCATGAGGAAATTTTTTAAAAGGCTTATGGCTGTAGGATTGTCTGTGGTGACGCTTGTGTCCGGTATGTCAATATCAATGGGCTCAGCGGCGGCTGCTACAGCATCCACAACAACCGGTCAATGGGTAACTACTATGGTATCCAGAAGTACTAAATTTACGTTGCCGGGAATGCCTGCGGCAGAAACATGTAAATTTACCATAAATGGTGATGAAGGTTTTTGTATTAATGCAGATAAACTGGCGCCATCAGGTAAAGATAAGTATAAATATACATATGTGGATCCTAAGTCATCTAAATATGGAATGATGCGAAAGGCTGTGTATCTCTATCTCAATAAGAATTTGAAAACTACAATTTCAAATGTAATGAAGAAGCAGGGATTCGCAGCTCCGACAGCAAATACCACTTTTGTGATGATGCATTATTTGCTTAGTTACATTAACGAAGGCGGAAATGAAAACGGCTTGAGTAGTGATCCGCAGGGAATTAAATATAAGATGCAGGGATATTATCCTTGTATTCCGGCGATTTATAGGGAACTCAAGGCTAATAAAACGGCATTGCCGTCTGCAAGTGATTTCCTTTGCTATCTCGTAACACCGCAGAGTGATACTTATCAGAATCTTTTTATGGTAGCAAAAAACACACTCGTTATCAAAAAGGTTGATTCTGTGTCGGGCAAAGGTCTCTCAGGTGCTACTTTTTCGGTAACATACACTCCGGATGGAAAAAATAGTGTTGGTAGCACAAAATCTATGGGTTCTTATACGACCGGTAGTGACGGTACAGCTAAGGTTTGTTTACCTCCGGGCAATTATGTTATTAAAGAAACTAAACCACCTAAAAATTATACGCTGAATTCTGTATCACAGACAGCTAATTTCACAGGAAAAGGTACAATAACAAGAACCTTTAAGAATGACAAGCTCATTAAGATTCAGTTACAGAAAACATCTGCAAACCCTGAATTAACAAAAGGCAACAGTTGCTATAGCCTTGCCGGAACAGAGTATAGTATCTATACCGACAAATCTTGTTCAAAGAGCAGCTATTTTAGCTTCATCAGAACAGACGCCAATGGATTCGGTGTTTATGGTGACGGTCTTGATTCAAAGGGCAATCATGTAGGTTCTGATGTTGCTAATAAGACCTATTATGCTAAGGAAACCAAAGCTCCAAAGGGCTATAAGCTGGACACCACAGTTTATACATTCAAGGATTCCGGCAAGAAAACTGTTGACGGCGTATCTATTTACAGCTTTACTTGTTCTGATAAGCCTGCAAACGATCCTATCGGTGTAGTATTAAAAAAACAAGATGCTAAAACTGGACAGGCAACAACTAGACTTGCAGGAGCGGAATTTACAATCAAGTATTATGACGGAACTTATAAAACAGAAGCTGATCTTAAAGGAGTAGAGGCAGTTCGTTCGTGGATTGTAAAAACAGATGAAAATGGTAGAACAGGTTTAACCGATGATTACCTTGTATCTGGAGATGAATTCTATTATTCTTCCTCCGAAAACAAAATCCCTTGCTTGCCTCTTGGTACAGTAACCATTGAGGAAACCAAAGCCCCTGAAAACTATGAATTAAATCCTGATTTATATATCGGACAAATCACAGAAGAAGGTGGCTTGACTTGGCTTACAACGAATCTCCTTACACCGGAAGGTCAGTTAATTGTCCCTGAATCCGAAACTGTTCGTGGCGGTCTTTCAATCCATAAGAGTTCTGATGATGCTATCATCAAGGATATATGGTTTAGAATTACTTCCGATAACGGTTACTCGAAGGATGTTGCAACCAATTCGATGGGTACAATTGAACTTGCTGACCTCGATATTTTTAATGACAACAATGAGTATGTCAAATACACAATCGAGGAACTCGGCTTTAAAGATGCCAACGGCAACTACTATATCCCGAAAAGATACAAAACTGAAGGACCGAAAACAGTAACTCTTAAAAATGACGGAACAGTAACAGTATCATTCAATAACAGTATTGATACAGTACCTCTTAACATCATCAAGAGTGCTGATGATAAAAATGTAAGCGGTATCTATTTCAAGGTTACAGCCTCTACGGGCAAGACTTATACTGTTGTTACCGATAACGAAGGTAAAGCAAGTGTATCAGGACTTCCTGTATATGATACAGAAGATAATGTAATCACATATACCGTTGAAGAGTTGGGTATCAAGAAGAACGACGGTACATTTGAAATTCCGGTCAGATATGTTAAGCCTTCAAGTCAGACAGTAAAATTTGTCAATGGTACATCTGTTATTAAGACAAGAACTCTGACTTTCAAAAACAATCTTAAAAAGGGTGTTGCAAAGATTGCCAAAACATCAGATGACGGTGTAGTACAGGGAATCTACTTCAAAATTGAGTCAGACTACAACGACTACAGTGCAATCAGCTCAACAGGAAAAACAGGCATTTGGTCTATATACAGTCTACCGGTTTATAACGAAGTAGGGGAGAAGATTAAATATACTGTAACTGAACTCGGCTTTAAGCAGAGTGACGGAACATACAAAATTCCCGAATACTACTTTCACGATGAACCGCAGACCGTTGAACTTACGGAGAATACAACAACAACCGTAACCTTTAAGAATCTGCATAAGAAAGGCTCTTTGCTTATTCTCAAATCATCAAGCGATAAGGTAGTAGACGGTATCTATTTTGAAGTTAAGTCACTTACTGACGGTTTTGAGTACGATGAGTATGTTGCAACTGATGCAAGCGGTAAGGCTCAGATTGAAAACATGGAAGTATGTAACGCAGACGGAGAGGAAATTCTCTACGAAATCAGAGAGGCTGGACTCAAACAGGCTGACGGAACATACAAACTACCTAAACGATATGTAAGTAAAGAACCGAAACAGTTTTCGTTTAACGCTGACAATATGAAGCCCGGACGAAAAGCAACTTATACCTACATACTTAACAACTCTATCAGAACAGCTACCCTTAATGTAAAGAAAACATCTGACGATAACATTGTCAATGGTATTACTTTCAATGTTAAGGGTTCTAACGGTGTTGATTACGGTAATAAGACTGTAAATTCAAGTGGCATGTCATATTATACAAAGCTTCCTGTTTATGATGATGATGACAATCTGATTAAATATACCGTAACAGAACTTGGAATCAAGCAAGATGACGGTACCTACAAAATTCCGTATCGCTATAACGATGTTAAACCTCAGGTTGTAACACTTCGCTATAACACAGAAACGGAAACCTCTATGACGGAAACTGCATTGTTTAACAATACTCTCAAACTTGGATCTGTAACTATCAATAAGGTAGATAATGACGGCAAGGCAATTGAGAGTGCAAAGTTTAATCTTGTATCTAAGAAAACAGGCGATGTATTTGCGACTGTAACAACAGACAAAGACGGTAAGGGTATTATTTCCGATGTTCCGCAGGGTGATTATTCACTTGAAGAGACACAAACTATTGCCGGTCTTAATCTACTTAAAGAAGCAAGTGACATCACTATTTCCGGTGACAGCGAAGAAACTTTGTATTATACATTCAATGTGAAGGAAACATACGCTCCTGTTCTTCCAATGACAGGCGGTGCAAATGCAATCTGCGTAATGTTCGGTTTATCAGCAATGTGTCTGATTGCCGGAGGTGCAATTTTCTTCATTAAGAATAAAAAGAAGAAAGATAAAATTAAAACGGAGGTAGAATCTTAATGAAATCATTAGCTAAGAAGATTGTTGCAACAGCTCTTACAGTTGCATCAATCGCTACAATGACAACTTGCGTTGCAACAGCAAACGCAGCCAATATGGAATACCATATTGACACAACAAGAAAAGCAAGCTTGACACTTCACAAGTATGAAATGTCAGATACAAGCCTTGCAACACATAAGGCAACAGGCACAACAGACGACGCTCAGTATGTTCCTGCCGATGCAAAGCCTCTTGCAAATGTTCAGTTTACAATCTACAAAGTTGCAGAGCTTGATAAGTATTTCAAGCCTGACGGCATTGAACTTCCTGCGGCATCTGCGGTAAAAACATCAGAAGCAACTGCTACATTTTCTGCCACAACAGGTGAGGACGGCGTAGTTACATTCAATAATCTACCTCTCGGCATTTACTATGTAGAAGAAACTGACGGTCCGGCACAGGTAACAAAGAAGATTTCTCCTTTTGTTATTTCACTTCCTATGACAAGCGTTGACGGTTCAAAGTGGCTCTATGATGTTCATTGCTACCCGAAGAACCAGACTGCATACGGCGGAGTAACACTTCAGAAGGTAGATTCTGTTACAAAGAAGCCTTTGAAAGGTGCAACATTTACCCTTTATTCATCAGAGGACGGTAAGACATATACAGAGTATATGACAGGACTCAAGACAGGTGATAACGGAACAGCTGTGGTTAACAGCCTTCCGTCACAGACTTATTACAAGTTTGTCGAAACAGCTGCATCAGATCCAAGCTACATTCTTGACTCGACAGTAGGCTACGAATTTTATATTGATGCTACCGGCGATATGATTGTCAACGATGAAGTCGTTGAGAATAAGACTGTAGTTGTTGAAAACGATACAGTTGACATTGAAAAGTATGTACTTGACGGCAAGAAGGGTGCAGAAGGTATTGATAATACAGCAAACTATGGTGACACAGTTTACTGGAAGATTAAAACTTCAATCCCGACAAAAACAGCCGAAAAGCTCAAAACTTATACAATCGTAGATACAATGTCAAAGGGACTCAAGTATCAGTCTGCTGAACTTTGGGTTGACGATTCAAAACAGCTCAAAGAAAAGACAGATTATACAGTATCACAGAGCGGTCTTACAGTAACATTTACAATTAAGCCTGCAAGCATTAAGGGTGGTAAAGAAGTAGAGGTATATTTCAATACTGAACTTACAACAGACGCTCCACTTGCTCAGGATGTACCAAACACATCAAAGCTTATTTACACAAATGACATCGGTACAGACAGCACTTTTACAAAGAACTCTCAGACACCTACAGTACATACAGGTGGTTACTCATTTGTAAAGACAGACGGTAGCAAGCCTATTTCAGGAACAGACTTTGCTATTTATAAGACTGAGGCTGATGCTAAGAATGGTGAAAACGCAATTCAGACAACGACTTCTAACGATAAGGGTATTGTTGAGTTCAAGGGTTTACAGTACGGTGCTTTCTCAGTTGATGAGGACGGTAAAAACAAGAACGGCGTAGAAAACGGTAGTACAAAGTATTGGATTGCCGAAACAAAGGCACATGATGGCTATGTACTTCTCTCAGCTCCGTTTGAGGTAACTGTAAATGCTACAAGCCATATTTCTTCAAACACTCCAAGTGTAATAAATAACAAAATCCCTGAACTTCCTGTAACCGGTGCAGCCGGTACAGTAACACTCTTTGTCATTGCCGCTGCTCTTGTAGGCACAGGTGTATTGATTCTCAGCGTTCGCCGTAAAAAGCGTGACCGCTGATTGACCTATTTAAGATTTTTAATCTTATAAAGTTCCATTTCCCATACTTGTATTAGACATTCAAATCCCGAACAGTATAGTTTTTCTGTGCTGTTCGGGAGGAATACAGTCATCAGTTGACAAAAGCAGGGTAAAATCCCGAAAAAGTAACATTGGTTTTATGTCAACTGTAATTATAATCTGAAAATTCCACATATTTTGTGTTGATCATATAGCTTGCAAGACAGTGAGTAAAGCTGCCTTGCAAGCCCTCCTAACAAAAGATAACTCCTCATATTTGTGTAATATACCATACCTCGTCTTGTCGGGTGTTTACAGAATAGCTTAATACCCGACAAGACACACTCTCTAATAGGCTCTAATGGAGCCATATCTACCCTCTTTAGTTTTTGTAGGCAGTACAGCTAAGAAAACTGTACTGCCTACAAACAAGATTTTTACCAGCAAGGAAAACTCAAAGTTTTCATTTTTCACTCCATATTATGGGTATGGGCGGTGCAGATAACATACTACACCGCCCGACTCCCAAGATGAGTATCGTAATTGATAGCAAGACAAGTATTTGTTATAGGTATTTCTCCTTTCATTTGTCGGGCAGTATATCCCCAATCATACTGCCCGACAGAAAACCTGAATACATTGTCAAAGTCAAAAGCAACTTTAAATTGAAATAAATAAAGAACATGTCACTTATAGAATATATGTAAGATATTAACAATATCAGTAACATTGAAACAACAATATATGAAGAAAGTTTCGTGAAAAAAGCAAATGAAATTACTGGCAAGTTAAACTGTTTTAATTTTTAATATATTAAATCATTATACAAGTCATGGAGACACAAAGAAGGGCAATTTGTGAAAAATAATAAAGCTAATAAATCAAAATTGAAAAGTATAGCAACAATATCAATTGCATCACTACTCATTCTTGTCGGTATATCATTAGCTATTATTCCGATTCTCGGAAGAATACTTAATCAGCAATCAGCTAATACGCAGATTGAGTTGTATCAGCAAAGCGTATCAGATATGACTAAAGATGATATTGCAACCGCAAAAGAGGCGGCTGATGAATACAATTCTTCAGGGAATACAGGCAATTTTTATAATGCTGTAGTTAAAGACGGAATTGTTGGTTACATAAACATACCGGTAATTGATGTTAATTTACCTATATACGATAACACAAAAGATGAAACGCTTGAACTCGGAGCAGGATTGCTTGAAAAATCATCTCTACCAACGGGCAAGAATGGTACACATAGCGTTATAACAGGGCATAGCGGTCTGACAATGAGTAAGATGTTTTCTGATTTGCCTGAACTTACAACAGAAGATTGTTTTTATATCTATTTTCTTGACGAAAAAATCAAATATCAGATATACAGCATTGAAACAGTAAAACCCTCAGAGGTAAAAAATCATCTTGGTTATAATCGATCAGAAGGTTATTGTACATTGATGACTTGCACGCCTATTGGTGTTAATACACACAGATTGCTTGTACACGGTAAGAGGGTAGAGGAAAGTGAGAACGAAAGCGTTAATGCTAAATCTACATCACAGAGTAATAGTTCATTAACGAAAACTACCTCAAATATTATTAAAAAAAACGACTTTGATTGATGAGCAAACAGATAACGCAATGAAAAAATATTTGCCGATTGGGTTGTGTGCGTTCTTTGTGATATGCATAACAACGAGAATAGTACGGCACTTTTGCAAAAAGGCTAGAAAAAAGTCGCAAAAATAGCGGTGATAAGCTCAAGATTAGCTTGTATGGCGTTTTTGATACTTAGAATATAAATTTCATTGCTCAGTGCAAAAATGCAATACAGAGCAAAATAAAGAAAATAAAAAGGAGACACTAAAATGAGTGAACAGAGAATTAACACAGTATTAACAGAGGAGGAAACAATTAAGGCTTTGAAAAATCAGCTCAATGAGTCGGAGTATAAGTTGCTTGAAAAAACTCTCAAAGATTATGCGAACGGTGATGACACAGAAAATCCGCTTGAAATTCCGATTGATTACAGCGGTGTTGAAGAAGGACAGCATATTGATTATGATGCTATGGTTGACCGATATGCTAAGCTGACAATTCCGATTAAGCAGAATGTTCTTGTTCCCGGCGATCCTGATCCGGTTGACTGTCTGTCGAGGTATCCTGTGTTCAGGGTTATTTATCACATTGAAGGTACATATAACCTCACAGCGGAACTCAATCCGGTTCCAAAGGAAATATTCAGAAGTTTTTATAAGTAAGAACGGAAGAGGTGTCGAACACTTGAGTATATTGCAGTTAATAATAACAGGCGGATTTGTGATTGTGGGTATATTAGTATCTTTTGCTCCGATTGTGAAAGTTGCAAGGGAAAAAGCAAATCAGTTATCTACATCAGATGAATTAAGAACTTTGCAAAGAAATAAAGATAAGTTGGAAGCAGAATCGTCTGAAGGAGAGAAAACCAAATATGACGAATTGTATGATGCCATAAGCAGTTATAACGAATTGATATACAAAAACGGACAGGATACTTTTACGGGGGAATTACCGTTACCGCAGAGTGAAAACTTACAGTTGTATCTCGAAGATGAAGAACTAAAGACAATTGCACAAATTACAATACAAGGGCATTATTTTACTCGTATAAGATCGAAAGAGAAAGAAAAAAAGGAACAGAAATATGCAGTTAGTATGGAAGTGAATAGGGCAACACTTGCAAACTGTTTTATTCCGGTCAAAAATACTTCAATGCCTGTTGGCGGTGAAAACACTCTGAGTATCTTATATGGCAGACCGAGAAAGGGACTCGGTTTAGACAATAAATTTAATATATCAAAAGGTGATGTAATCACTCTTGAAACAATATGGGATACAATCTCATATGAAATAGATGATTTAGTGCTTATTTCAGCTGATGACATAGAGTCGCTGAAAATAGTTCCGGGCAAGGACATAATAGTGCTGATGATTGCAGAACCACAAAATAAAACACGACATTGTATATTTGCATCAAGAATCGAGGGCAATGATGATTCTGATGATTGAATATAAAAGCTGAAAGGGACGGCAAAAAATAATAAAAACACAAGTAACTGAGGACTTGTGCAGATACAGGATAACTGTATTTGCGTAGGTCCTCTTTTGTTATTTTGGAGGTGAATAAACATACAAAATTAACTTAGTTGGAAGTTTAATAGCAAAAATTTAATTTGAAAGGATATGATTTTATGAATAATCTCAATGCTATTATCAGTTCACTAATTCCCGTTGCCGCTGCAAGCGGTGCAACAAGCTACTTTACATCGGTGCAGAATAAGGTTGTATCGTTCCTTAATTCCTGCTTGCCTTTTGTATGGATTATCGTTGCTCTTGCCTTAATTGGCGTTGGTCTCATGTGCATCATCGGTAGTGAAAGAAGTAAAGAGGCAGCTAAATCTAAGGCTGTATATGTTGTTATCGGTTGCGGTGTTGTACTCGGTGCAATGTATCTTGCCAAGGGTGTTGCAGATTTACTTACGATGGGCAACTTCACAGTCAGCTAAATCAAGAAAATACATACTGAAATTTGATGTGAGGTTATTATTATGAAAAACAAAAAGTTGGTATCGAAAATAGGAGCGATTGCTCTTTGTGTAGTAATGGCAGTTGGTTCAGCTGTTTCAGCTAATGCTGCTGTTGTTGATGATTCGGAGGTAGGTTCACTCGGATACGGTAGAAAAGTTATATCGTTGGATTCTACAGGACAAACCGTACTCTGCAAAAAAGGATATAAGTTTCCAAACTCCAATATTACTGTGTCAAAAGATTTTAAAATGGCACAGATTAAGCTCGGAAAAGGCGAAACATTTAAGTATACTCTTTACAGCAATGTAGGATGCGACAGAGACAAGGTAAGAGTAGAAGCCTGTGCCTATAAATCAATCATCAATTTGAAGAAGAAGGCTGAATGGTCTAATTTTGATACTGCCGGCAATCTAACTACGGATGTATCGACACTTGGACGGGTAAATTCCAAAAAGTGGAAATCTACTGTACAGATTAAGGGTAATAAAAAGTGTACCTACAATTTGATCGCTTATGATTTATATTCTTTCAATGCCAATTATCCATCTGACCGGCAGTCATCATTTAGGGGAGGAAGCTATAAAGACGCTTATGTTCTTAACATGAATTACCCTGTTGTTGCTGTAAGTGTGTATGACGCACCGTCATCTGTTGCCTTAAAAAGAAACGACAATAAAAGTTCGATTTCAGGCAAAACTGTAACACTAAAAAAAGGACAGACATTATCCGTGTATGAATCAACACCGAAAGGATCATACGCCAATGCTAAAAATGTTATTTACAGTTCATCAAACAAAAAGGTGGCAACAGTTACCAAAAACAGCACATTCAGCGGTGCCGCAAAAATCAAAGCCATTAAAAAAGGTACCTCAAAAATCACCGTAAAGCTGTACAACGGTAAAACAGCGTGGGTTAAGGTAAATGTCAAGTAACTTAACAGAGATGAAACATTAAAAATATCCACTTGTTTCGTTGTTTCGATAAAATTTCGGAACAAGTGGATAATTAAAAACTTAGAAAGGAGGTTGATCTGATTGTCATTTATTGAATGGATGGTTTCCAATATGGAATATTGTGACATGGGAGCTATGTTTGGACTTGGACGAACAATCCTTTGGTGGCTAACGAATATTCTTGTATGGGCGGCATCCGTAATTGAGAGTTTATACAATAACATTTTCAAAGTCTTTTCTGTCATATATTCAAGCGGTGTTTCGAGCTTTATAGGTCGTTGGATAGGCTTTTTGTGGATTCCGATTGCCATTGCCATTATCATACTTGGTTACAACCTTATCATGGGCGAGGACAGCGACGGTTCATTAAGAATGAAAACCTTTATGCGAAATCTTTGCTTGCTGGTTATTGTTGTTGCAAGTATTCCGATTCTTTTCACCGGGGTAAGCGGTAACAGCGATTCAAGTTTTGCTGTTAAGCTATTTCAGGGAAGCGGTAACAACAACAGCATAACAAATGGTGTCAGTCAAATGGCTGGAAATATAGGCACAACATCGAACACAAGTAGAACGGTTGTTGAGAACATATATGATTTGCAGTTTATTTTTAATCAGGCTCGAAATAAAGGCAATTTTACAAAAAATTGGAGCAGTATGATAGATGACGGAACGATACGAAAAAATTCATTTTATGACACATCCGGAAACATAGTAAACGGTGACGCTGTTATGAATATAACTCCGTGGGATACCATTGTATCTGATGATGCTGATGATAATGATAAGTATGATAAAGACCTCAAAATGGAAGATTGTTATGTTAATGGGTACGATTATTGTGTATTTTCATCAGATACCAACAACAAGACATCTTTTGCCTCTGTAGCAAGTACCCGACGAGTTCCTTATTGGACTCCCGACAACATTATCAATATTATCAATCAACGAGGGAACCAACCGGTTTCCACAGTAAGTTTGTCCGATAAAATGGATCTTGAGGCGAGAATATTCTTTTTTCAAACAATACACAACAATGTATGGCAGATAGATTCTGACGATGACGGCACAACCAATTTTGTTTTTGTTGACAATAACGGAAAAACAAAGACAAGTATGTGGTTCGTTGATGTCGGAAGTACATATCCGTTCAGATATCACGTGGAATGGGGCAGAATGATAATTTCGCTCCTTATGTCCATTATAGTTTTATATCTAACAAGCTATAAAATCGTAAAACTTATCTATGAAGTTACCGTCAATCAACTTTTGGTATTGTTTTTTGGTGCGATTGATTTATCAAACGGACAAAGAGCAAAGGAAGTCATGAAATCTACTTGTTCGTTACTTGCATCAATGTTTTTTGCAGTAATACTTGTACAGTTCTATTATTTGCTTACATCAGCAGTTAACGGTTTGACATTTGTAAGCAATAGTTCAACCAATGGATGGATTCAGACTCTAATCAATGTGTTTATTGGTATGGCTACAATCAAAGGACCGTCTGTTCTTGAAAAAGTTCTTGGAATTAACGGCGGTCTTGGTGATGAGTGGCGTGAAACAGGTATGCTTAACCGTACTGCTGTTAAACCCGTTGCAAGAGCAACAGGTAAAGTTGTTAAGGGTACTGCGATCCTCGCAGGTGCAGGAGCTGTTTACGGCACTACAAAAGCTATGGGTAAGCGTGATGAACGCAAGGACAGAGAAAATGAGAGAAATAATGACAGAATTCATGGCAGTAGTACCGGCGAGGTCAACAGTTCCGGTGATTCTTCTCAGTTCAAAATGGCTCAGTCTAAAAAGTCTCAAAATTCAACCGCAAATGTAAATAACAATAAAGACGCATCAGGTAATTCAGCCGCTAATAATGATGTTGCAAGACAGGGCAGAGATATTAGTGAGGCTATTCAGAGAGATAATATTCAGCAGGACAAAGCGGAAAAATTCTCAACTGATAATGGTGTCATTAAAAGATCCACGCCTGAGCAAAGAACAACTCAGCAAGCTGATAAGTACAGAGGTGCCATTCACAATGCAGCACTTGCCGAACAGGTTAAAGGACAGGTTAAGGGCGGCATGAGTGATAAGGACGCTCTGACTAAAGCTTATGAAGGTTCAGGATTCAGCAAAGATGATGCGTTACGCTTAGCTAACAGAGATCTTGAAAATAATTCTTTTGCCGAAAAGAAAGAAAGCTTTGCAAACAGTATTTCAGCAGCGGCTAAAGAAAAAATACAGGATTCACCGTTAAGCTATGCGTCAAGTGCCGATGCATATGCAGATGCAGCCGAACAGCATTTACAGGCTCTCGGATTCAGTGCAAGCGAAGCCTCTAAGATTAACGAATCTACAGGATTGTCTAAGAATGTAATGCTTGAAGATAATCAGGAGTTAATCCGTAATGAAGCAAATGCTTTGTACAGTTCAGGAGCTGTAGCTACTGATGAAGAGGCTGTACAACAGGCTATTGTAAATTACAGTTCCGACAGTTCGGGCAATTATGACAATAGATACGGAAGTCTTGATAATGCTGTATCTACAATACTTGCAAATGGTAGTCTTGAAGAAGGTATTGTAAGAGGCAGAACAGCAAACAATATTGCAAGAGAACAGGCTCAAATCAATACTCGTTCAGACGGTCTCAGAAACGGCAGAGATAATTTTGAACTCAGTCCGGGACTTAAAACCGCTACATATGTAGGTCTTGGCTACATGAAGGGCAGAAGCTTAGAAACAATAGCTAAAGCCGGATACGAAAGCGGCAGAAAAAAGGCTCGCAAACAGGAAATCAAAAGGCAGAAAAAGTCACCTGATAAAACTAAAAAAATCAAGTGATAAAATGCCGTAGTCGGATATGTGCTGATTTACTGCACATATCCGACACATGTGATGAAAGAAGGTGAAAGTAGTGGACAACCAGTTTGTTATGATTTCAGAAATTAAGACAGAAACTCAAATTTTTAAATTCATAAATTTAAAAACATTATTTATTACAATAGGCTTTACATTATTTGGCTTTCTCACGAGCGGAGCCGTACATGAGATGCTGCCTTTATTGTATATAGTTTTTAATGGTGCTGTTGGATTTGTATTGTCAATGCAAAGTCCGTTCAATAAAGGAAAATTAGTGTATCAAAGTGTATTATTATTTATACGAAATTTTTGTCACAAAAAAGTTGTTTATCATGCTTTGTCGGACTGCGAATATAACGAGGATGATAAAGTGCTTGAAAGCAAATTTATGTACAACGATAAATTTATAAAGGAGGGATATTAGTGGCAAGTAAGCATAAAGAAGCTGTTAAAAGGCAAAGAGAAGTTACCTATGTACAAAAAAAAGAGGATAAAAAGACTGCCTCAGAAACAAAAAGTATAAATGATATCATACCGATTGTTGACACATTTAAAGGCTGTTTTAAGCTCAAGGACGGTACCTTCATGGATATCGTACAAGTCAAATGTAAAGACCTTGTTAATGCGTCCGAAAGTGATGTCAACTTTGATATGTACTCTCTTACAAAGCTGTACAGAGCTTATACCGATGATTTAAAAATCATTTCTCTTAATTTCCCCACAAATACTAAATCACAACAGATTTATTTTCAGCACAAAATCAATCATACGGCAAATCCTCTACTCAAAAGAATACTCAATGAAAAATATGAAAAACTTGTAGATGACGAACTTCACAGCACAAATCGCGAGCATTACATTATGTATTTTGGAAAAACATATGAGAGGTTACTTAACAATCTCAATACTATCACCGCTTCACTGGGAACATCACTTGTTGAATTGTGTTCGATGTCAAAGAAAATACAGATGTTGTTTTCAGTTACAAATATGGCATCGGTTGTATTTTATGACGACACCGCCGATAGAAGAATAAATCCGCCAAATAAAGAAGAACTTGTCGAAAAGTACGGATATAATCCGTATTTGCTGCAAGCTATACAGCCTATGGGCGGTATCAAGTTCTCAAATGATGATTATATCCGCACCGGCGACGGATATGTGACTTGCTTGTATGTGTATGGTTACCCGAAAATTGTTGACAGGCATTGGCTTAACACACTTTGCAATAACCGTGGTACTGTAACGACAATTGATGTTGCAACAGTTGACTCATACAACGCAAAAAAAGATCTGAGAAAGTCAATTGCAGAATATCGAGGTAGAGAAAGAACTGCCAAAAACTCACTTGACGCAATGGATGCCGCGGATAAAAGGGATGAGCTCTCGACTCTTGTAAGAGATGTAAATTATGGCGAAGTAATCAAAAGAATGACAACACGAGTATTTCTTGCTGATACCAATTACGAAAATCTTATGAAAACAGTACGTTACTACAAGAAAAATGTATTCGAAGATAATGAGTATCAGGTTGCTATTAACCTCAATGAGATGCAATATGAGTGGACTTCAATGTTTAAATCTTATTCAATGCAAAGTGCAGATCATTATTCAAGACGGACAGGTAAGTCAATTGCATCTTCTACACTTGCCGGCGGTGATGCTTTTCATTTTACTTCTCTTAACGATGAATTTGGCTCCGATTTCGGACATACTCTCTCAAATGGTTATGACGGCAGAGTGTTACTTGATATGTTTGAAGCAGGACAGTCAAGGTCATCCTATAACTTTCTTTTGGTTGGTTTATCGGGTGTCGGTAAATCAACTCTTCTGAAGAAGATAATGGTTGACAGAGCGGCACGAGGAGATTATCTGAGGGTAATTGATGTTGCAGGTGATTTCACTCAGGTGTGTCATTCTCTCGGCGGTAAGGTTGTATATCTTGACGGTAGTGACGGTGGCAGACTTAATCCTTTGCAGGTTAATAAGGCAGATGATACTGATGAAGGTTCATATGATATGAATATCACCAAAATGGCTAATATATACAGCTTTCTTGCACCTGAATCATCCGATATAGAAAAGCGTATGTTTAAGAACATCTTGCACCAATTATATAAACAGTTTGGAATTACTAAAGACACACCAAATCTTACAGAATTGCCGGCAAAGGTATACCCCCGTATGGAAGATATACTGCCGATAATTGATTGGTACCTCAGTCAAATACAGCACGGTGAGTTGCAGGAAGGTGCAATGTCTAAAGAGGAAATGCAGAATGAAGAAATGCGAACAATACTCTTGCACATCAAGCTTGTTATCGTAGATGTCATTCAGTCAAATGCAAATATATTTAACAGCTATTCGGATATTGATAATCTTATTGATACGCAGGTTGTTGTTTATAATTTAAAAAAGCTTGATAAGAAAAATGATAACGAAGTGTTTAAAGCACAGGTATTCTCAGCGTTATCGCTCTGTTGGGCAAATGCCGTAAAGGTGGGTACTATAACAAATAAAATGGTTAACAGCGGTCAAATTGACCTTATAGATGCGAAACACTTTTTGCTATTGATTGATGAGTCGCACAGAACAATTAACCGAAAAAATCCTCAAGCTGTTGAACAGGTGCTTAACTATGTACGACAGGGCAGAAAATTTTACGCTGGGCTTGGATTTGCCTCTCAGGACATAAACGACTTTATTCCGGCAGGAGTTAATGCTGACTCTCAGCAAATGATAAATACACTCTTTGCACAGTGTCAGTACAAATTCCTTCTTAAACAAGATAGTAAAGCATTGCCGAGCATAGACAGTGCTTTCGGAGGAAGTCTTACAAAATCTGAACTTGCTATGATTCCGACTCTAAATCGAGGCGAAGTTATACTGAATATTTCAGGTGATAAAAATGTTGCGTTTAGGGTTGAGGCAAGCGACGATGAACTGGCTGTGTTTGGCGGTGGTACATAATAGGAGGATGTTATGGATGACTATAATGATGAGGCACAATTAGCAGGTGTTGGTGGTTCTGCTTTAAGAGGTGCCGGGAAAATAGCAAATGCGGCAACAAGACGATTGCGGGAAAAGGCTATAAAAAAGGCGAAAAATGAAAGTGCCGCTGCAGTCAGAAAAGTTGCACATTTAGTAAAAATGGTTATAGCAGGTCTTATATCAATTTTAGGTCCTATCGGAATTATTGTGCTGAGTTTCGTGGTCATTATTTTTATGGCGTTTGGTGCGACAGCCGGAAGCAGTTCGAGTGCAAACGGAGTTTCTGTAGGCGGATCATCTCAATTTGTTCCACGATTAACCGCACCATCCACAAGCAGCAGATACTATTACAGTACAGATAATCCGTTTTATCCGGCATACGGTATGCCAAACTGTACGGCATATGCCTTCGGTAGAATTTACGAACTTAACGGTTCAAGACCTAACCTATGCACAGGTAATGCAGAAATGTGGTATGACTATAACAAAAGCCATAACTATTACCCATACGGAAGCACGCCAAAACTTGGTGCTGTTGCAGTTTGGGTTCATCCGGGCGGAGGTCATGTTGCGGTTGTCGAAAAAATTGAAAACAATACAGTTACATATTCTAACTCAGCGTATAACGGTACTAATTTTTATCTTAATACTGCACCGTTATCCGATCCGGGCAATGTTGGAGCAACTGATTGGACTTTACAGGGATATATATACGCATATACACCGCCTATCAGTAATACAAGTTCCGGAATTGTTAATAATCTTTCTGCACCTCAGTTTGAAAGACAATTTGCCACATATTTTGAAGCTAAGGGATTTAATAAGGCAATGATTTGTGGAATGCTCGGCAATATTTTTAGGGAAACCAGCTATTTGCCTTCAAACTATTTTGCGGGCTATGTGCCTGATGCGTTTGGAGCAGTCGGAAATTCCGGTGGCATATGCATGTGGTACGGAGATAACTGTACAAGATTTAAGCGAGACTGCCCGAATTGGGGAGTTGATGTAACTGCTCAGTTTGAGTATCTATATCAAACACTAATTAAAGACGGACAGGGAAGTTACAATGACAAATATTACTATTGGTGTACAGGATGTTTGTCAAGAATGCAAGCTGTTCCAAACACGAAAGACGGAGCAAGGCAGGCGGCACGGATATTTCACGATTATTACGAACGGTCGGCAACCGGATCAGCAGACAGAATGGAATTCGCCGCAACAACTTGGGATAATTTAAGCTGAGTGATTTTTTAAGGAGCCAAAAATGAAAGAACGAATCAGAGAAATTATTACAAATCCGATTATAGTTATATTGCTGATAGCTTTTGCTGTCAGCGGTGTAATTATATATGGCATATCAAGTAATATGGCAGAGCAAAAATCTGAGATTGTCAATAGCCTTGATATATCAAGCGTATCAAGAGATAAAGACGGCAAACTTATTGTCAAACTGACCGATTATGAAGCAAGTCAGGATGAAGCATATAAAAAGGCGGAAATGACTTTGCAAAAAGCGGCAAACGGCGAAACAGAGAATACAGATAAGATTAAGAACTATTTTGAATCAAGATATAACTATGAAGGTAAAGCAAAAGATAATCTTGATTCAATAGTGAAATCCATTGAAAAGGATTGTTCTTCTGATTTCCTTGATAACATTAGATCTGATATTGAAAAATCAAATAACGATGGAAGTAAATGCGAAATAAAGCGTATTTATGTTACCGGAACGGATATTAAGGAGTTGAATGCTTACTCGACCAATATCTATTACATTTTTGATGTACAAATCAATGACACAGAAAGCTTGTATAAAATTACAATGGTAGTGTCAGACGGTACTTGGGTGATAGATAAAGCAGAGAAAATATCCGATTTGGAGGATTGATTATGAGAGAAAGATTTGAAAAATTGCACGATATTCTGTACGCACATTATAACGGCGTTTTGATTACATTATTAGCTTGTGTTATGGTAATTGGCACGGCAATTGTAATCACTATACAGCCTATGCAAACATTAATATCCTGTCAAAACATCATAAATGAAGTTGGAGAGGATAAAGTTGCCGGTTACCAAAAATCAACAGGTCCTTCTGATTTGTTTGATAATCAAAAAGAAACGACCTATAAGGACACAAATGAGTATAAAGAAAAACAGTCTGAAATTGATTGGATGAACAAAAGAATAAATGAAATTGATAACCACCTTATGACAACACTTACTCGTGCAGTTTCTGATTTTGCAGACGCATATACAAGCTATTCTGTTGTACAGAATCCGGCTAACAAGGAAGCACTAAGTCAATATACTACCGATGATTTTTATAAAGATTTATGCGACAGAAAAGTAAAAAAAGATAATTACTTAGCTTATAATTGTTGGTTTGCTGATTTTGACAAAGACACGGTACATATATTTTGCGAAACAAGAGACGGTTTGAGCTATACGGTATCTCTCGTCGAAACAGATACAACCGGTTGGAGAGTTAACGGGTTTGACATTTTAGACAAAGATTAAGGAGAAAAAATATGTTTAAAAACTTATTTAAGAATACGGTTGAAAATTCTTCCGTAAAAAATGAAAATCATACATTTGAGAGCGAAAATGACATCGAAAAATACAATAACAGAGGTCATTATAACAACAATTACAAAAGCAATCGGCAAAATCAAAACCCCGAAAAAGATAATAAAAACTGTTATGACGGCGTTGATGAGAGTAACAACGGTGGAAAGAAGGTTAAAAAAGAGCCGTATTATCTCAAAATGTATATCAACAACATTAACTACAGCAAAGAAGCAAAAGCTGTTATGAATCCTGTGTTAGTTGAAGTTCTGTACAGGGTTGAGCCGACAACAGAGGACGGCAAAGGTCAGATTATTGACTTAAACGATAATGTAAAAAGCGAAATTGCCCAAAGCCTCAGAATCTCTGTAAGACAGGTCAAAGAACAGATTAGTAATTTAGTTGAAAGCGGTATTCTGCTATACAGTCAGAAGCAGATATATAAGCTTAATTATCGCTATTTTGCTAAGGGGTATTTTTATCGTTGGCGGAGGTATGATGAGTAATGCTTGTTGAGGTTACCGACGGCAGACGAACCACATATAGGTATCGTCATAAGCTTTCGTATTTCGGCTTGAAACCAAAAGGCAGAAAATGGACTCTTACTACATCCGATAATGATATAGTTGACTATATTAACTCGTTTTGCCGCAGAAAGCACCTTACAGTTAATATTATTGAAAACAAATACATACGCAGCAGTAAGTATAGAAGTGTATATTTTCACGCTTATCCAAGTGATACAGGAGTATATCGCTGTGTGTACTGCGGTAAAAGAATGAGTAAAGATAAAATAACTGTTGATCATGTTATTCCGATTCAAAAGGTCCAACAATCTGACTTTTATAAAAATCTTTTGGTCACTTGCGGAATAGATAGCGTTAATGATCCAAAAAATCTTGCTCCAGCCTGCGAAAAATGCAATAAGAAAAAAGCGGGTTCATTTTCGCTTAAATACTATTTTCTTGCCAAATCCGGAAAACAACCACACGGAATTGCTTTCAGAAGATTTATAAAATTTATATGTGTATTGTGCATCACATTTGATGTACTGTGGATAATCTTTTTAATACTAATGAAAATACAAATACTTTCCTAAAAGGGGGAATTGATTTGTCAGAAGCTAATACTATGAAAAAAGCTATAAAAGGAAATACAGCGATTATAGGAATGCTTGCAGTAATTGTTTTTGGATATGCTTTTTTCTTTCTTTCACCTCGCATTTTTCTGCCGAGTGAAGATAGTTTGCTTTATACCAACCTAAGGACACCGGTAGTAATAAATTCAGATCATAGTGTAACAATCGAAAACTGGATTTATTCTCAAAAAGAGAAGCAAATGCAGATAATATTAAGCTTTGATAATACAGCAATTGACGCATCGGAAAAATATATCTTTCAAGCTGTATCAAGAAATGTTGTAAAAGAAAGTAAAGAAGTTGAATATGAAGTTACATATCAATCAAGCAGTTTTGTTAATGTTATGCTGTACAATATTCCTGATGACTTTAATGAGCTTGCACTTAATGTAGGATATGTTGCAGATGACGATATTCTTACCGATGAGTCTGCTAAAAAAGGTGAAAACAAAAATGCGGCTTATACTACAGTTTACACTAATAAATATAAGGTCGAAAATGCAGATAAAATTGAGCCGTTATCTGTTGTAGAAATGTACATAAACAAGCTTAATGACGAAATAGACGGTTATGAAAGCGATATTGAAAATCTCACTCAAAAAATTTCAGATGCAGAAGAATCCCAAAAGGAAATTCTAACAAAGGTTGATCAGCTTAATAAGGACAAAGAGTATATGACTGTCAACGAAGTAAAAAAGATTGACGAACAAATTTCTGCATACGAAACAAGCTACAAAAGTTATACGGATAAAATATCCGGATATGAGGAGTCTATTGATGAAAAGAATGACGATATTTCTACAGCCAAGGCTAAAATCAAAGAACTCGAAAATATTATCAAAGAGAAAGGAAGTAGCAAGTAATGAAAATATGCTATATAGGAACACATGATGAGCCAAGCAAGGCTCTTGAAGAGTTTTGTAAAGGATATGATTGTACTTTTGAATATGATGAAAGTGCAGAATCTTCTGAAAGTCTTGTGTCGGCATTAAAGAGTGCGTTCAAATACAATCTTATAGTTGTTAATCTCGATTGTTTGCATAACAAAAAAATTGATGACGACTTTCTTTATGATTGCTTTGAGCAGTATAAAAAAGTTAAATCGGAACTAATACTATATAGAAATATACCACCAAAATTCAAAGACATAGGCTATCCAATAATTTCCAATGTGAATGCCGACAGAAAAAGTCTTGAAAAGTGGTTTGCGGCATACGGATTTAAACTTCTTCCTAAAAAAGCGGAAGAAAACCTATTTTCATCATTAATAACAAGTGATACTCCTAATCAAAAGGTATCAAATAATTTTTTTGACGATATAACAATCATAAATGAAGAAGATGAAAACGCACAAACAGTAAGACAGAATAAACAAACTGATTCTTCAACAATAAATCGCAGTAAGCCTCAGACACTTGAATCTCTTGTTAAAAAGTCCGATATATCAAAAGATTCTAAAAAAACTTCTGAAGAAAAAAGTGAGGAAAAAGTTAAAACTAAGCCTGTAACACTTTCAGACTCATTAGATTCTATTGATCAGATATTTGGAAAAATGCCTGTTCAGCTAGAAAATATAAAGAAATTAAATGATGATACTACACAGGAAAAGCCAATATCTAACTCTCAGGATAAACAGCAGAGGGTTGAAAATATTCAACCTACTACGCTTACAATGAATACAGAACCTATTGAAAATACTTCTTTCCCTCAGAAACAGAACTCTGAATTTGCTACATACACTCAAGTCAAACCAGAGTCTTTCGATAATAAAAAGGATTTTGATATTCCTATTCAAAAACGAACGATTGGTGTTATCGGTTCACTTGATAGAATTGGAACCACAACTCAAGCAATACAGATTACAAGATTTTTAAGTAATATTGGACAAAGTGTATGTTATGTTCAAGATAACAACAGCAATTTTCTTGACATGTTGATAAAATATTATTATGATGTAAATGTAGATACAGGAAGTGAATGTATACTGTATGATGGCTTGTATCTTAATAGGAAGAAAAATCTTGTTTATGACAAAGAATATGAAGTAGAGGTGTATGATTATGGATGCCCTGTAAATATACCGTCGGATTTTTTTGAAAAGAATATCCGTATTGTTGTATGTGGGGGATCCCCTGATGAAATTGACAGGCTTACTGCAATGATTTCTCAATTATATTCAGATGATAAGATATACTATGTATTCTCATTTGTTGCCAATCATGACAAACAAAATGTGCTTGATATAATGAGCGAAAGAAAATCTAAGTGCTATTTTGCTCCTTATTCACCTGATTGCTTTGCTCAAATATCTGATGAGAATGCCGATATGTATTATGATATACTCGGAATAGAGAAACCCAAGAAAAAGAAGGGCTTGTTTAGAAGGGGAAACAAAGATGCCAAAGTATAATAATAATGCCGGATTCAAAGGATACGATAATAAAGATAATTCTGATAAAAGAACTAAGGTGTCTCCAAAGATGATTTTTGTAATCGGTGTCGGTGCCTTTATTGTCGTGTTCATTGTAATAATTCTTATTATATCAATGAGTGGTAATCCTGACTATGATATTAAACAATCAACAACACAGACAACAACTGAAGAAAGCCTAAATTATGATGATGTTTTTGGGCATGATGAAGATGAGGATGACACATCGGAATCAGAACTTGATAATTTATATGTAGGAACAATGTCGCCTGTGCCGCAAATGACAAATTCGGATTCAAACAAAAATTCTTCCAAAAGCAGTTCACCATCATCTTCCTCAGAAAAAGATGAGAAAAACAGCAATTCATCTAAGTCATCAAAATCTACGAAAAGCAGTTCTTCAAATGCAAGCTCGAATAATGCTCAGTCACATTATAATGACGGAAATAATTACAGCAATAACAACAATTCGGGCAATAATGGCACATACTCAAGTAATATAAGCAACAAGAGTAGCAGTCAGAGTCATTATGAATACAAAGATAAAACCGTATCGGTCACAAGTGTAAGCATTTCCCGCAGCAGTATATCGCTGACTGTGGGGGAGAGTGCTAATCTTAGTGCAAGTGCATACCCCGGTAATGCGACAGATAAAAGCATTACTTGGTCAAGCACTAACAACTCTATAGCCTCTGTCAGTAATGGCAGAGTTAGTGCAAAGTCTGCCGGTACTTGCACAATTGTAGCAGGCACAAATAACGGTGTTAAAGCTTATTGTACGGTTACAGTCAAGAATAAAGCTGTGACACCAACTCCTGTCGATAATTGCAGACTTAATGTAACTTCAACAACACTTTATAAAAAGCAACAAAGTACAATACGCTTGGAAGGAGCTAAAAAATGCAGTTGGGAGATTAGTAATCCTTATGTTGTAACGGTTGTGAAAGAATCAGGAAATTATATTATAGTTAAGGCAAAAAAGACAGGACTCACAAATGTTGTAGCAACATATAATGGAAAAACTTACAAATGTAAGGTAGAAGTAAAGTAAAAAGGAGAATTTATATGTATGGTTTAATTATATTATTAGCAATATTAGCATTGGTGATAGCTGTTGTATCAACTAATATCCGCATTGTTCCTCAAACTGAGGCATGGGTAATTGAAAGACTTGGAAGTTATCAGACAACTTGGCAGGCAGGACTACACATTAAGATTCCTTTCATTGACAGGATTGTCATAAGGGCAAACCTTAAAGAAAAAGTTTTCGATTTTCCTCCTCAGCCGGTAATCACAAAAGATAATGTAACGATTATGATTGATACAGTAGTATATTCACAGGTTACAGACGCTAAGCTTTATGCTTATGGTACAGACAATCCTACAAGAGCAATCGAAAATCTTACAGCGACAACTTTGCGTAATATAATAGGCGATATGGAGCTTGACAGTACACTCACTTCAAGAGATGAAATTAACAAAAAGATGTGTCTTATACTTGATGAGGCTACTGATCCTTGGGGAATTAAGGTAATTCGTGTTGAAGTCAAGTCTATTGATCCGCCAAAAGAAATCAAAGATGCTATGGAAAGACAAATGAAAGCAGAGCGTGACCGCCGTGCAAAGATTATCGAAGCTGAGGGTAATAAGGAAAGTGCAATTAAGATAGCCGAAGGTAATAAGACGGCAAGAATACTTAATGCTCAGGCAGATAGAGAAGCTATAGTTCTTGCCGCCGAAGCGGAAAAAGAACGACTTATAAAAGAAGCCGAAGGTAAGGCTCAGGCTTTACTTAGAACTCAGGAAGCCGAAGGTAAGGCTCTTGAAATATTAACGAACGCAAATCCATCTGATAAGATAATCAAGCTTAAAGGTTATGAAGCACTTGTACAGGTTGCCGACGGCAACGCTACCAAACTGATTATTCCTACCGAGTTGTCAAATATAACAAGCCTTGTATCTGCTGTGACCGAGAGTGCCGAAACAGCAAAAAACAAGGCAGAAAAAAAGCCTATTATCAAGAAGAATACTCAGAAATCATTGTTTGATGATGTTGACGAGAATTTTCGTCCTGAGGGATAAAGGAACTATGCATGAAAACCATAAACAATGAAGAAAGATTAGAACGAAATATCAATGAGTGCAACGAATACAATAAGAGATACGGCAAACATCTAAGTTACGGATACTATACAGCTTATAAGGCAAATCGTTGGTTAGAACAGGAATGGCTTGATATTCTTTCGCAACGAAGAAGAAAACAAATTAAAGAAAGCATGAAATAATATGCAGGGCTATCATTTCGCAATTGAGATTGTGAGATGATAGCCTTTTTGTATTTAAGAGCAACAAAATCAATAATTACAATTCTGCAAAATTGATATAATATAATTGTGAATAGTAATATTTACAAAAAGTGCTTGTTTAAATTATGTAATTGAAAGGAAAAAGAAAAATATGAAAATGCATAAACTAAAAACTGAAAGGCAATACTGCGATAATATCCTGTATGAAGTAAAAAGTTTTGAAATTCGGAAAAACGATGAAAATTTTGAGGTGGGGGATAAGATTATATATATCCCCGTTGTTAACGGTATTGAAGTAGAACATAAAATCAGCAACGCTATTTTTGAAATCACATATTTACTTAAAGAGATTGAAGGTCTGAAAGACGGATATGTGGCATTTACCGTTAGAAGATATTAAGCTAGGAGTCAAAATGCATAAAAAGAAGAAATCTGTCGGTGATAATAAGAAAAGCATAATTGCAGTATTATTTATTGGTGCGGGATGTGCATTAGCAGCGGCAATTGCTTGTTCGTTTTTTCTGTCCGATTTATCCAATAATAATAGAGAGTCGGAATTTGAAAAAGCCAGAAGTATTACTGCAACAACATCATCAGTTCCGAGTAGTTCCGATGATAATTCCGATAATGTAAAATCTTCATCAGATAATCAAAAATCAAAGAGTGCTGATAATTATGTTAATGACAATGATAGCAGTAAAATGACCGTTGATTCTCAAAAACTGTATGAAGATAGTGTTGCATACAACCGAAAATTGAAATTAAATCAGAGCAACTTACTGACAAATAAGGAGTCATACACATATTCAGCGTTAAAGTTAACTGATTATGGCATTACAAACGGCGTGTATGCTTACATAACTGCTGATTCAATTGGTCTTAATGTTCCTGTATACCTTGGTGCAAATAATAGTAATATGGCATATGGTGCGGCTCATCTATGCTATACTTCGTTGCCAACCGGCGGAAAGGATTCTAATGTGGTTTTGTCGGGACATACAGGATATATCGGCAGATGGATTTTTGACAGCATTCCTTCGCTTAAAACAGGAGATACGGTAACTGTAAAAAACTACTGGGGCGATGTAAAATACAAAGTTGTCAGTAAAGTCACAAGATCTCCAAATGATGGACAAGATATGTACATAGATAAAGGAAAAGATAAATTAACATTAATAACCTGCGTATCGGATGGTAAAGGTGGATTTAATCGGTGCGTAGTAATTTGTGAAAGGTAAAAAACGAGGTTAAATATGAATAATAATGATTATACAGTAGTACCGCTAAAAAAAGCGGTAGTAAATAAATATATCAATTTTGCAAAAAAACAATATGACGAAGATAATATCAAAAAGCAGAAATTCATTAAGAATTTTAAATGGAAACTACTGGCGGTTCTGCTTTCAATTTTTCCTATGTCCTGCCTATCGGCAGCGGTAATTATGATGTTAATATGGAGTAATGACCTTGCATCACTTATTGCATTATCATTGCTTGCAATAACTATAGTAAGTGTTGGAATATATTCGATTTCAAATGAGTTGTTATCATTACTGAAACGAAAAAAAGAAATTATAGCTGACAGCAATAGTTTCTCGGACTACTATGAAAAAGAGGCTTGGATTAGTGATGAAGTGAGTATTGATGAGTATGTTAAAATTCACAGGATAATCCAGTTAAGTCTGATGACAGACAGCAGAGTTAAAAACAGAAATTTTGAGCAGTTGATATTTGAAAAAATGGTAGGAAATCAAGCTGTTTTTAGATTGTATTACAGTTCTGAGGACCAACACAAACACAACAATTATCTTTATGTGTTGGAGTCAGAAGTCAGGGATGATGTAGAGAAGGTAGAAATAGATCTTAATCGTAACAGTATAAGAATCCCATGTAAAAACGACAGCTATTTAAAAGGAATTAACATAACAAAGAAAGATATTTTTCAAACTGCGTAGGAACACAAAAGCGGGTATGTGATTAAGACACATACCCGCTTTTAGTGAGAAAAGTATTAAGAAAAAAGTTTATTAAATTGTCAGTATTAAAGAAGCATGCATCATAATACGAGCAGCTCGTATTAATTTAGATTTGAACTCGTTTATTTCTAAATGAGCTACCCGTATATATGTGCATTGCTAAGTTAAATGCTTTATTATATTATATCACTAATATGTTGTAATGTCAATTAGAATATGAATAAATTGAATAGTTGAAGAATTGTCAGGTAGGAGAGAGTGCTATCTATTCAGTATTTGTATATGCACATAATCCTAATTTCACGCAGGGGGGGGAATATACACATATGGGTATAAGCCTAAAAGTCGCTATAAATTGTCAGTTTTTGATTTTATGGTTGTTCGTCAGACTATTCCTCGCTTTTTCATTCAGAAGATTTTGCTTATCCTTGTTCAAATAAACTGCATATTGCTAAGACTCTTAATGTCGTATAACTTAAATAGTCACAATTTAAAAGGTATATACCTTTTTGTGGCGATGTTATCTTTACTTATTCAATACTTATTCAATAAACACTCAAAATGTAAAATTGCAAATTCCTGTATCAATAAATGCTTTTAAACATTTGAATATTTAATTCAATATTTATTCGGACATTCTTCAATAAT
>ERZ1034917.639-NODE-639-length-30072-cov-7.848253_pt1 | contig 30072 bp, 23 predicted proteins | sample MGYA00520605_ERZ1034917 | MGnify/ENA primary metagenome ERZ1034917 (study PRJEB33766, sample SAMN09781784) | gut metagenome | biome: gut microbiome | host: Homo sapiens | place: Madagascar | study: EMG produced TPA metagenomics assembly of the PRJNA485056 data set... | reverse complement strand
GCATGGTGCGCGGCGGCGGCCGTAAGATCTATCGCCAGAAGGGCACCGGCAACGCTCGCCATCATGGCAACCGCGCGCCTCAGTTCGCGCACGGCGGCGTTGGGCGAGGCGGGCGCGGGCGTCGCCGCGGCGCTGGGCGAGACGTGCGCGGCGACGGTGTCGATGTCGCTGGTGTTGTCGCTGCTCACGTGGCCCTCCCCTCGCCGGCGCGCGCCGCTTCTGCTCGCACGCTCGTTGCTCTGCTCGCACGATTCTATCGCGCCATTGGTTTTACACGTCCCGGGGCCGTCAGACGTGCACAACCGATGGCGGTTTGCCGCAGACGTGCAAAACCGATGGGGAGACGCGCCCCAAACGTGAGCAACCGATGGAGAGATGCGAGACGCGCGGACACGACACGTCCCAAACGTGCGCAACCGATAGCTCGCCGCGCCTTCGCCGCCCCGCCGCACGCGCCGTTGCCGCCGTACGCCCCGCCACACGCCGCAGCAGCGCATGCGCCGTTTGTATGGGAACGCCTGCAAGCCGCGGTGCCGCTGCGTGCGAGCCCGTAAACTATACGATTGCACAAAAGCCAACGGTCAGACACAGGAGCATCCGTGATCGAAGCCAAGGAAATCACCCACAACGAGCTCGAGGCCCGCGCCGAGCAGCTCGGCATCAACCTGCCCATCGAGCAAACGGCCATCTGGGCCGCCTACCAGGCAACCATCGAGGGCCGCATGCCCTGGGGCTGCGTCGCGCTCGAGGAGGACGGCCGCACGCTCGCGCTCATCAGCCTCATCGACTACGAGACGCACGGCTACCACTATCTGCGCGCAAACCACGCGCCCGTCTGGGCCGAGCAGCCCAGCGAGGCCACCGAGGCGGCCGCAATCGACGCGCTGGCGGCCCACGTGCGCGGGCGCGACCGCAAGCAGAAGTTCATGCGCATCTCGATCCTGCACGAGCTGGAGAGCACCACGCCCGTGCTGTCGGGCATCCCCTACGACAACACCGTCGTGATCGACGTCACGGGCGGCGACGAAGAGATCCTCGCCCGCATGAAGCCGCGTGGCCGCCGCGACGTGCGCAAGGCCCTGCGTGAGAGCCCCGTGACCTGCGCCGACGAGACCGACCGCGCCGCCTCCGACTTCTCGGAGTACTACGCCGTCATGGTCGAGACCGCCCAGCGCGACGGCTTCAACCCCGCGCCGCAGAGCGACTACGAGGACATGATTCGCCTGCTGGGCCCCGACCACTGCCGCGTCTTCGCCGGCCGCGACGAGGAGGGCCGCGTCGTGACGTGGTCGATCGTCACCATCAACGGCACGCGCGCCGTACGCTACTACGGCGCAAGCCTCAACGAGACGATGCGTCAGCACGTCACCGACAAGCTCGTCTACTTCGAGTGCTGTGACCTCGGCGCCAACAAGGGCTGCCTCGACTACGACATGATGGCCATCGGCAGCGACTTCTCGCCCAAGCTCCTGGGCCTCAACGAGTTCAAGACCAAATTCACCAAGCAGGTCACTGCCGTGGCGCCAGACCGTGACGTCCCCCTGCACAAGACTTTCTACAAGGCCCTCACCGCCGCCAAGGACCTTCGTGACCGCAAGGCCGAGAAGGCCGCGGCCGCCAAGCCCGCAAAGCCTCGCGAGGACCTCGTGCCCATCGTGCTGGGCGGCGACATCGGCGCCTACGCCCTCGCCCGCGAGTTCCACGAGGCCTACCACGTAAAGCCGCAGATGCTCGCCTCGTCGCCCATCGCGGCCGTTGCCCACTCGCAGATTCTGGACGTTCACCCCGTCGAACGCCTGAGCGAGGAAGAGATCACTCGCGTCATCTGCGAGATTGCCGAGAAGAACGCCGAGAAGACCTGCGTGGTCGTGGGCAACACCGACGCCCTCATCAAGGTCCTCTCGAACTGCCGCGACAACTTCCCGGTCAACTGCGTCACGCCCATCCCCGATGCCGACGTCATCGACCAGGTGTCCGACAAGATCACGTTTGCCCAGCTCTGCCGCGAGCACGGGCTCGACACGCCCCTCACCGAGGTTGTCCACCTCGCGGGCGACGGCAAGATTGCCCCCAGCGCCATCCCCTTCCCGCTCGTGGCCAAGCCCGCCCGCTCATCCGAGTACGCCGTGCACATGGCCCATGGCTTCAAGAAGGTCTACTTCGTTCACGAGCAGGCCGAGCTCGACCGTCTTTGGGACGCCTTGCGCGAGGACGGCTTCCATGGCGACTTCCTCGTCCAGGAGCTCATCGAGGGCGACGACACCTACATGGACAGCCTCACGCTCTACATGGGCACCAACGGCAAGGCGCAGCTCGCCGGATCGGCCCAGGTGCTGCTCGAGGACCACGCCCCCTCCATGCTGGGCAACCCCGTCGTCATGGTCACGCGCCCCATGCCCGAGCTGTGGGAGAAGGCCGCCGAGCTGCTCGAGTCCGTGGGCTATCGCGGCTTTGCCAACTTCGACATCAAGCGCGACAAGAAGACGGGCCGCACCCTTTTCATCGAGGTCAACCCCCGCATGGGCCGCAACTCCTATTACGTCTGCGCCGCGGGCGTCAACCCCATGCGCGCGCTCGTGACCGATGTGGTCGACGGCAAGGGCAAGCGCCTGCTCAAGGCCGACGAGACGGTCCTCTACACCCTCGTTCCGCTGAGCCTCGCCAAGCGCTACGTGCTCGATCCAGCCCTCGCCGCCGAGGTTGACGGGCTCATTGCCGCAGGCAAGGTCGTAGACCCTCAGCGCTATGCGGCCGACATGGCGCCCCGCCGCCGCCTTGCCGTCGAGCTCACCGAGAAGAACCAGATCCGCAAGTTCGCGAAGTACTATCCCGAGCCCACCGAGACCTCGTTCTAGCGAGTCTTCCACAGGCGCCACGCCGCCTCATGCGCCATGCGCGAGCTCAAGCAAACGGGCTCCCCATGATAGCGTGGGGAGCCCGTTATCCATTCGGCGCCGCCCGGTCTACTCGGCATAGGTAAACCTATAGACGCACAGGTCAACGCTTGGGTCGGCAGAGCTGGGACCAAGGTCCTCGACCACGCTCGCCAGGACCTCGCGTCCGGAGCGCTCGGCAAGGTACGTGCGGATGAGCTCCATGTTCGTGGGGTTGAGAACCGCCACCATGTTGCTCTTCTCGGGAAGCTGCTGGAGCAGGTCGCCGCCCTCGATGCCCCAGCGCTCGAGCAGGGTGGCCCAGGGCGCGGTGTGGTTCTCCCAACCACCCACCTGAATCATGTTCTCGGGATACTCCCAGCCCTCGAGGTCAAAGGCCGTGAGCCCGCGAAACATGATTGTCTGGGTGCGGCCAAAGACAACGAGCTCGTTGGGGTGGTCGGCCACGTAGGAACGGGCCGCCTCGGTTGTCTGGGCACTGCCGCGCGTGGCCAGGGGACGAATCGAGGCATACCAGAACGCACCGCAGACGCCCAGGGAGAGCACCACGGACGCAATAACGGCGAGAAGCGCAGGCGAGGCGGCGACATCCGGCATCGGGGCAACGTGACGCCCATGGACCCGCTCGGTCTTCCCAACGGTCGAGATCAGGGCGAGAACCGCGACGACAATGAGCGGGATCACGACGTGCAAACGCACGCGGGCGCGCAGGATGAGCAGGACGCAGCTCGCCGCGAACATGACCACGATGCCTGCGACAAGCGCATGCACGCCACCACGCTCCCCACGGTGGAGCAGCCACCCGTAGGCAGCCACAACCGCCACCATGCCCACGAGCAGGTAGGTGGTCTTGGCGCGCAGGGAAGCGCCAACGTTAGAAAGGCCCAGGTGATCCGAGGCGGGGGCAAGGCGCTCGAACAGGTCGGTATCAAAGACGGAATCATCGGCAAAGAGCCAGCTCTGGAGCACCGCGACATCGTTGTCGGACAGCTCGGGGGCAAGCTCCCGCACCTGTTCGACCGTCATGTCGGGATAGTCGAGGACGTTGCGGCCGGCATCGAGGTAGGAGGCATAGCCCTCCCAGCCAGGCGTGTGGTCATAAGCGAATCGACCGGCAAACGCGCAGGCGGCAATGAGAAGAAGGACTACCGCACCTCGAGCGATCGAGGCAAGATTGCGATTCTTCGCAAGGACCCACAGGGCAAACGGGGCAAAGATGGCAATGGTGGCAAGGCCGCTCTCGGGGCGCAGGGCATAGCCCAGAACAACGAGCAGGACGCCCAGGATATCCGAGATGCCAACGGATTGCGGGCCATCGAAGGCGGCGCGGCGTATCACAAGCATGAGACCGGCGGCGCAGGCAAGAAACGCCACGATGGTGTACGTGAGGTAGAGCGTACAGATGACCTCGAACACGAAGAGGATGGCGAGGCTTGCCACACAGAGGTTCGCGCTCATGCGCGAACGCAGCACCTCGTCATAGGCAGCCCAAAACGAGGCAACCGTAAGCAGAAGGAGGAGCAGGGCATACCAAGGCACCTGCGGAAGAATCGAGTAGAGCGCACCGAGCGGAGCGCTCACCAGCACGAGAGAGTAGGGCATGAGCAGGCTAGGACCCGCGGCAAGAAACTTTCCGCTCGCATAGAGCTGCTGGACAAACTCGTCCGGGCACATGGGATAGACTGGCGTAGCGAGCACACAGAGGAGCACCACGGGCACGAGGGCGGCGAGCAACCCTCCCCCGATTCGAATTCCGGGTTTCCTCAGCCTAGCCAGCAGGCTCTCCTTAGCGGGCTTCTCGGCGGCGTTGGCTCGGGTCATTGCCCCTCCCCTCAAAACGGTTACATGTTTTAAGGATAGTTCAAAGACTCATTTTTCTCCGCCACAAGGAGCCACCATGAACACGCCGCTCGTCGACTGCCACACGCACACGTCGTTCTCGGACGGCACCTCGACGTTTGAGGAGAACGTGCGGGCCGCCGCGGCCGCGGGGCTCTCCGTGCTAGCCTGCACCGACCACCTGACGCTGCCCGCGAGCATGGAGCGCGTGGCAGACGCGCAGGTGCCCCTCGGCCAGCTGTGCGAGCGCCGCGCCGCCTTCGAGGCCGCCCGCGAGCTCGCCGCCGAGGTGGCGCCCAGCCTCACGCTCGTCTATGGCTTTGAGTGCGACTGGTACCCGGGGTGCGAGGACAACGTGCGCGCGTGGAGCGCGGGCGCGGCGTTCACGCTCGGCAGCGTCCACTGGATCGGGGATGCGGGAGACGTTGCCGCGGGTGCCACGGGACAGGCGGGGACCGAGCACGTGGCGAGGGCGGGCCTGCCCGGCAGCGGCGCCGGCTGGATCGACTTCTCGGGAGACATGCACGTGTGGGAGGAGCTGGGCGCAGACGAGCTTTGGCGTCGCTACGTGGACGCCTGGTGCGCGGCGTGCGAGAGCCCGCTTGCCTTCTCGTCCATGGCGCACCCCGACCTGCCGGCGCGCTTCGCCAACGACGGGTGGGCGCCCGCCATCGACCTGGCGCCGTTATGGGACCGCATGGCCGAGTGCGCCCGCGAGACGGGCCGCCACGTCGAGGTGTCCACGGCGGGCCTGCGCAAGTCCACGAGCGCGTTCTACCCCAGCGCGGGGCTGCTGAGGCGCTTTGCCCGGGCCGGCGTGCCCATCACCGTGGGCAGCGACGCGCATCGCGCGGCCGACGTGGCCCTCGCCATCCGAGATGCCTACCGCTACGCGGAAGCCGCCGGTTACGCGAGCGTCGACGCCCCGCGCGCCGACGGCGACTGGCAGACGCTCCCGCTCGCGTGACAAAGGTGACAAAGGGGACGGGTTCCCTTGTCACGTGCCAGAGGAACCCGTCCCCAATGGCATGCCAGAGGAACCCGTCCCCAATGGCATGCGGGCGTCACTTCATGCGGGCGTTGAGCTCGCCGGCGAGCTCGTCGAGGCCCACGCCGTAGCGCTCGAGCGTCACGAGCAGGTGGTAGAGGAGGTCTCCCGCCTCGTAGCGGATGTGGTCGTGGTCATTGTCCTTGGCAGCCATGATGACCTCGCTGCTCTCCTCGGCGAGCTTCTTGAGCAGCTCGTCCTCCACGTCGGTGAGCAGGCGGGCCGTGTAGCTCTCCTCGGGCGAGGCGTCGCGGCGGCCGTGGATTGTGGCGGCCAGGCTCTCGAGCGTCTCGCCGATGTTTCCGGGCTGCACGTTGGCGGTGCGCACTCCCATGTCTAGTCCTCCTCGGCGCCTTGCGGCGCATCGTAGATGCGGTTGAAGAAGCAGCTGCGCGCGCCCGTGTGGCACGCGGGGCCGGGCGAGTCGACCCGGACGAGCAGCGTGTCGGCATCGCAGTCGGCGTCAATCGAGATGACGCGCTGCATGTTTCCGCTGGTGGCGCCCTTGTTCCAGAGCTCTTGCCTGCTGCGGCTCCAGAACCACGTCGTGCCGGTCTCGCACGTGAGGCGGTAGGACTCGGCGCTCATCCACGCCACCATGAGCACCTCGCCGGTGTCGTACTGCTGCACGACGGCGGGGATGAGCCCGCGGTCGTCGAACTTGAGGTCCATGCATGCCTCCCTGGGCCGAACTTAAAAGTCGAGGCGCACCGGAATACCCTGGCTCGCCATATACTCCTTGACCTGGCGGATCGTAAACGTGCCAAAGTGGAACACGCTTGCGGCGAGCACGGCGTCGGCCTCGCCCTCGATGATGCCTTGCGCAAAGTGCTCGAGCGTGCCCACGCCGCCGCTCGCGATGACGGGGATGGGCACGGCGCGCGCCACGGCACGCGTGAGCGCCAGGTCGAAGCCCTCCTTCGTGCCATCGCGGTCCATGCTCGTGAGCAGGATCTCGCCCGCGCCCATGCGCGCGGCCTTCTCGGCCCAGGCGACGGCGTCGAGACCGGTGGCGTTGCGACCGCCGGCCGTGAACACCTCCCAGCGGTCGGCACCGGGAGCCCCCGGCTCGCCCACGCGCTTTGCGTCGATGGCCACGACGACGGCCTGGCTGCCAAACGCCCGGGCCGCGGCGCTGATGAGCTCGGGGTTCCTCACGGCCGCGGAGTTGAGCGAGACCTTGTCGGCGCCCGCCGCCACCATGCGGCGCATGCCCGCCAGGTCTCGGAAGCCCCCGCCCACGGTGTAGGGAATCGCAAGCTCGCCGGCCGCGCGGGCGGCCATGTCGACCGTCGTGGCGCGGTCGTCGCTCGTGGCCGTGATGTCGAGGAAGACCACCTCGTCGGCGCCCTCAGCGTCATAGGCGGCCGCAAGCTCCACCGGGTCTCCGGCGTCGCGCAGGTCGACGAAGTTCACGCCCTTGACCACACGGCCGTCCTTGACGTCCAGGCAGGGAATGACGCGCTTCGTGAGCATCAGGCCTCCCCCCTCGCCACCGCAAGGGCGTCGGCGAGCGAGAAGCTCCCCTCGTAGAGGGCGCGGCCCGTGATGGCCCCCTCGATGACGTCGTCGCCGGCCTGGGCAAGCGCGCGGATGTCATCGAGGCTCGTGATGCCGCCGCTTGCCACCACGGGAAAGCCGGCGACCTGGGCCACGTGGCGATAGGCGTCCGTGTCGATGCCCATCTGCATGCCGTCACGTGCGATGTCGGTGTAGACGAGGTGACGAAAGCCCAGCCCGCGCAGGTTGCCCACGACGTCATCCAAGCTGCGGGAGACGTCGTCTCGCCAGCCGTTCACCTTGACCTGGCCGTCCTTGGCGGCAACGTCTGCCACGAGGCAGGAGCCGAACCCCTTGGCGACGACCTCGGCAAACGCAGGCTCGCGCACGAGCACGGTGCCCAGGGCGATGCGCTTGGCGCCCATGGCGCGCAGCTCGTCGATGCGTGCGAGCGAGCGAACGCCGCCGCCCACGTCCACGGAGAGCCCATCCACCTCGCAGATGGCACGAATGGCCTCGTCATTGGCGGCGCGGGCCGCCTCGTCCTCCTCGAAGGCGCTCGAGAGGTCCACGACGTGCACCCACGTGGCGCCCTGCTCGGCGAAGTAGCGCGCCACCGCGGCGGGATTGTCCGAGTAGACCTTGCAGCGGTTGCGGTCACCACGCTCGAGGCGGACGACCTTGCCGGCGATGAGGTCGATGGCAGGGAACAGAATCATACGAAGACGTCCTTTCCGCGCGCGCTCGCAGCACGCACGACGTTCACGTAGTTGCGCAGGATGACAAGGCCCGTGCCCGAGCTCTTCTCGGGGTGGAACTGGCAGCCGAACACGTTGCCCTCCCACATGACGCCGGCAAAGCTGCGGACGTAGTGCGTGCGCGCCGCCACCTGGCCGGGGTCGACGTCGTCGGAGGCGGCGTAGGAGTGCGTGTAGTAGACGTTGGCGCCCTCGGGCACGCCGGAGAGCAGCGGGCAGGAGCGGCCCTCGCCACTCACGTGGATCTGGTCCCAGCCCACGTGCGGCACCTTGAGGCGCTCCGACGAGAGCCTCGTGCAGCTGCCTTCGAGAAGGCCGAGCCCCGCCACCAAGGGGGCGCCGGGCTCGTCTTGCGGCACGCCCTCGTCGCCACGGGCAAGCAGCAGCTGAAGGCCCAGGCAGATGCCCAGGATCGGCGTGCCGGCCCGAACCGCGTCCACGATGGCCTGCGCCTGGCCGCTGCCCCGCATGAACGTGATGGCGTCATAGAACGCGCCCACGCCGGGCAGCACGAGGCCGGCCGCCCCGCGGATGGCCGCCGGGTCATCGGAGACCACAACGTTGTCCCAGCCGGCGCGCATGAGGCCGCGCCGCACGCTCGAGAGGTTGCCCTTGTGGTAGTCGATGACCACGATGGGCGCGGCGTCCGAGCGCGACGACGCCTCCCCCACGCTCGCAGCGTCCACGCGCGCCTCGGCGCCGCAGCCGCCCATCACAGGCTTCCCTTCGTGGAGGGCACGCCCATGACGCGCGGGTCCAGCTCGGCCGCAAAGCGTAAGGCGCGCCCCAGCGCCTTGAACGCCGCCTCGATGATGTGGTGGGAGTTTGCGCCCGCAAGCTCGCGGACGTGCAGCGTGAGGGCCGCGTCGCGCGCGAACGCGATGAAGAACTCCTCGGCAAGCTCGGTGTCGAACGTACCCACCTTCTGCGTGGGCAGCGGCAGCTCCACGTAGGCCTGGCCGCGGCCCGAGACGTCGATCGCGGCCTGCACAAGCGCCTCGTCCATGGCGATGCAGACGTCGGCAAAGCGCGAGATGCCACGCTTGTCGCCCAGGGCCTCGAGCACGGCCTGGCCCAACACTATCCCGACGTCCTCCACAGTGTGGTGGTCGTCCACGTAGATGTCGCCCGTGGCGCGCACCGTGAGATCGAACAGGCCGTGGCGGCCAAAGGCCGAGAGCATGTGGTCGAGAAAGCCCACGCCGGTCTCGACGTCCACGCATCCGGTGCCGTCGAGGTCGATCGTGAGGGTGATGTCCGTCTCGCCCGTCTTGCGGGAGACGGTGGCACGTCTAGTCATGGGCAGCTCCTTCGTCTGCGGAAAGCTCGTCTGCCACGAGCGCCGCGAGCGCGTCCATCACGGCGCCGTTCTCCTCGGGCGTGCCCACGGTGATGCGCAGGCACCCCGCAAGCCCCGGCGCGTAGCTGAAGTCTCGCACAAGGATGGAGTACTCGTCGCGCAGACGCTCGCGAACGCGGCTCGCGGCCGGCACGCGGACGAGGACGAAGTTGCCCTCGCTGGGCCAGACGCGCACGCCCTCGATGCGGGCCAGCGCCTCGAACAGGCGCGTGCGCTCGGAGCGGATCTGATCCACCACCGGCGAGAACTCACCGCGGCACTCCACGGCCACGAGGGCCGCGGCCTGCGTGAGGACGTTCACCGAGTAGATCTGCCGCACGGCGGCAAGCGCGTCGATGACGTCGGGCGCGGCGATGACGTAGCCGCAGCGCGCGCCCGCAAGCGCGAACGCCTTGGAGAGCGTGTGCAGCACGAGCAGGTTGTCATGCTCGGCAAGCAGGGGCTCGGCACTCGTGCCGGCCTCCGCGAACTCGCCGTACGCCTCGTCCACGAGCACGAGTCCCGGGCACGCCTCGCACACGCGGCGCACGAGCTCTGCCGGCGCCACGTCTCCCGTGGGGTTGTTGGGGCTCGTGAGCACGACGAGGCTTGCCTCGCGTGCGGCGGCAACGAGGGCGTCGGCATCGGGCAGCAGCGTGTCCGGGTCTCGCCAGACGTCAACGACGCGCGTCTGGGCGAGACCCGCGAAGAACGCGTACTCCGAGAAGCACGGCGGCACGTTCACGAGCGTGCGGCCGGGGCCGCCAAAGGCCAGCACGAGGTTGTAGAGCAGCTCGTCTCCGCCATTGCCCACGATGACGTTCTCGCGGGCAACGCCGTGCCAGGCGGCCAGGGCGTCTCGCAGGTCGTTGCTCATGGGGTCGGGGTAGCGGTTCGTGGGCGTGGCGGCGAGCGCCTCGTCCATGGCGGCGCGCACCGCAGGCGGCACGCCGTAGGTGTTCTCGTTGGCCGAGAGGTTCACGCGCGTGGGCGTGAAGTTGGGGTCATAGGGCTCGAGGCTGCGCAGGTGGGGCTGCACGAGCTCGCGCATGCGGTCTGAGAGCTGCGCCACGGCTAGGCCCTCCCCTCGTATCCGGGCAGGTAGGGCACGCCGGGGGCGTTGAGCGTGCGGGGCCATGCCGTGACACCGGCGCCCTTGCAGGCCGCCGCGGCATCGGCGAAGCGATCCGCGCCCTCCTCGACGAGCTTGCGACGCAGGCCCACGGAAAGCGCGTGAGCCCACAGGCCCTCAGACTGCGCGAGCGCCTGGACGGCCGGGCCGTCTGCCGCAAGACCCTCGGGCGTGTAGCAGATGACGCTCGAGCGCTTCACGAAGTCGTAGACGCCCAGGGGGTTCGAGAACTTCGCCGTGCCGCCCGTGGGCAGCGTGTGGTTGGGTCCGGCCACGTAGTCGCCGAGCGGCTCGGAGCTCCACGGGCCCACGAAGATGGCGCCGGCGTTCTCGATGGACCCGAGAAGGGCCATGGCGTTGTCGCAGTGAAGCTCGAGGTGCTCGGGCGCCACGACGTTCACGGCGGCCACGGCGGCGGCCAGCGTGTCGCAGCTCACGATGACGCCGTGCTCGAGGCTCGCGCGCGTGACGTCCTCGCGAGGGCTCTGGACCACAAGGCGCTCGGCGGCTGCCTCCACGGCGGCCCCGAGCTCGGGCGCGTTCGTGACGAGGTAGCACGTGGCCATGGGGTCGTGCTCGGCCTGGGCCATGAGGTCGGCGGCCACCACGACCGGGTCTGCCGTGGCATCGGCCAGCACGCAGACCTCGGAGGGGCCAGCCACCATGTCTATCCCGACGTCTCCCATGACGTAGCGCTTGGCGGCGGCCACGTAGGCGTTGCCCGGACCCGTGATCTTGGCCACGCGCGGGATGGACTCGGTGCCATAGGCGAGCGCGCCGATGGCCTGGGCGCCGCCCACGGCGTAGACCTCGTCCACGCCGGCGACCTTTGCCGCGGCGAGCGTGTAGGCCGAAAGCGACCCATCACGCTGCGGCGGCGTCACCATGACGATACGGCGCACGCCGGCGACCTTGGCGGGCACGGCGTTCATGAGCACGGTGGAGGGGTACTGGGCACGCCCTCCCGGCACGTAGATGCCAACGCTGGGCAGCGGCGTCACCTTGACGCCGAGCAGCGTGCCGTCGGCACGGGTGGTGAACATGGACTGGGAGACCTCGCGCTCGTGGAAGGCGCGGATCTGAGCGTGGGCGCGCTCGAGCGAGGCGAGGAACTCCTCGTCCACCATGGAGGGCGCGGCGTCGAGCAGCTCGTCGGGGACGCGGAAGGCCGTGGGGCAGCTGCCGTCGAACTTCTCGCAGTAGGCGCGCACGGCGGCGTCGCCGTTGGCACGGACGTCGTCAACGATTGCCTCGGCCGCGTCCATCACGCTGCGAGGCAGGGCGCCGGAGCGCTTGATGTCGGCGTCGGTGAGCTCTCGGCCACCGGTGAGGTCCACTTTGATCATGGGTTACTCCCCCTTCTTGGACGTCGCCGCCACGAGGCGGCTGGCGAGGTCTCGGATGCGTGCGTCACAGCGGTAGGCGGCGGGGCCGGCGAAGAAGCGCGCCGTGCACTCCATGACGTCGTCCACGATGACGAGGTTGTTCTCGCGCAGCGTGGTGCCCGTGGCCGTGATGTCCACGATGCGGTCGGTCATGCCCACGATGGGTCCCAGCTCGATGTTGCCGTGAAGCGCCAGGATGTCCACCTGCTGGCCGATGCGGTCGTAGTAGGCCTGCGTGATGCGCGGGTACTTCGTGGCCACGCGCATGGTGCCGCGCCAGGCGTAGGCGCGCTCGGCCTGGCCGGCGCGGCCCGCCGGCTCGGCCACGATGAAGCGACAGGCGCCATAGCCCAGGTCTGCCACCTGGAGCAGGTCGAGGTCGGCCTCGATGAGCGAGTCGGAGCCGCAGATGCCGCAGTCGGCCCCGCCGTGGGCCACGAAGGCCGGGGCGTCGGTGGCGCGCACGATGACGTACTCCACGTCTCCGGCAGAGATGATGAGCTTGCGCCCGTAGTCGCGCAGGTCGTCGACGGGAAGGCCCGCGGCCTCGAGTGCCTCGAGCGTAGGCGCGAACAGCGACCCCTTGGGCACGGCGATGCGTAAGGGGCGGTTGCCCACGCAGACGTTGGGGGCACCCTCAGCAGACGCGCCGAGCACCTCCTGGAGCCGCTCGAGCGACAGGGCAAAGCCGCAGGCGGCGGTGCCGGGCATGCCAAGGTTGGCGAGCACGGCGTCGTAGCGGCCGCCCGAGGCGAGGCTCGCCGACAGGCCGTCCACGTAGGCCTTGAAGATGATGCCCGTGTAGTAGTCGAAGCTGTTGATGATGCTGAAGTCGAAGGAGAGCGCAGGCGCGGCGTCCGTGGCGGCCAGAGCGTCCACAAGGGCGCGCAGCTCGGCCGTGCCGCGACGCTCGGCGGGCACGCAGGCGCCCTCGAGCAGCTCGTCGACCCGGTCGATGGCCGATGCGTCACCGTGCAGGCGCGGCAGCTCGTGCAGGGCCCGGGCAACGGGCCGGGGCAGCGACGCCGCGTCCACGGCCTCGTCGAGCGCCACGAGGTTCGAGGCGTGCACCTGCGCGAGGACCTCCTCGCGCAGCGACTCGTCGGCCACGTCGGTCTCGAGCAGGGCCAGAAGCGGCCTCACCGAGCCGGCGACGATGCGCGCGCCCGGCACCCCGAGGGCCTCGAGCGTCTCGGCCAGAAGCGAGACGACCTCCACCTCGGCGTCCACCTCGGCGCCGCCGATGAGCTCCACGCCCAGCTGCGTGAACTGGCGGGGCTCGCCGCGAAGCGCGCCCTGCTCGCGCACGACGGGCGCCTCGTAGCGCAGGCGCAGCGGGAGGTCCGCCGAGCCCAGGCGCTGGGCCGTGAGGCGCGCGATGGGCAGCGTGAGGTCGGGGCGCAGCATGAGCAGGCGGTTGTCGGAGTCGAACAGCTGGAACGGCGAGCCCTTGATGCGGCCCGCGCGCTCGAGCACGGAGCGATCCTCGAGCAGCGGCGTCTCGACCGGGACGTAGCCATGGGCGTCGAAGCAGGCGCGGACGCGGTCGCGGATGGACTCGCGGGCGCGCGCCTCCCTTGGCAGGATGTCTCGAAATCCCCTGGGCGTGCCTATGACCACGGCGTCCTCCTCGCCTCGTGCCTTGCTGGCTTTGCTCCGCACACTTTAGCACACTAAAGTAGCGACGGGCCGTTCACTTTATCAGGCTAAAGTAAACTTCGCGTTTCGCCGCGCGCTCGGGTGGCCGCGATCCGCGAGCGCTGCAAATCGGTCACTAACGGGGCTCCGGAGGCGTCGAAAGTGACCGATTTGCAGCGCTCGCGGTTAGGCGAGGGAGGGACGAGGCGGTCGCGTGAAAGGCGAGCACCGCTACGTGCGGGAATAGCGCCAGACGCAGACCTGCTGGGAGGGGTCAATCGAGCCGCCGCCAAGCACGCGTTCGGCCGTCTTCTCGACGCAGCCGCCCAGGCGCTCCTCGACAAACGCGCGGACGGTCTCTGCGGTGTCCTCGGTCGTCACGAGCGTCATGTCATCCCTCTGCGCGAGCTGCTCGAGCGTGTCGGCGTTCGTGAGGCCCTTCGAGGCGAGGTAGTCCGTCCAGGGGGCCGTGTAGATGACCCAGCCGCCGGGGATGAGGGCGTCCGTGGGAAAGTCCCCCTGCTCGAAGGCCAGGGCGTCGTGCGCGATGAACGCCGTCTGGGCCATGCCCTGGATGACGATGTCGTCCGTCTCGCGCAGGTAGGCATCGTATGCCTGGGAGGTCTCGCCGGCGCCGGCCACGCTGATGGGACGCACCACCTTGAGCCAGAAGCCCGCCGTGACAACGACGCACAAAAGGCAGACGGCCACGGGGGCGAGACGCGCCACCGCAGAGGTCGCGGGAGCAACCCCCTCCCTCTCGTGGGCTCCGCGTTGCTTCTCGGGAACGTGGCAGCAGGCGATAAGGGCCATGAGCGTCGAGGCCATCATCGGCAGCACGACATGCAGGCGCACCCTGGCCCTGAGCGCGATGAAGGCGCAGCCCACGAGAGTCATGAGGCATATGCCAAGCGCAAGGGGCAGAGCTCCGCGCCCCGCCCGAGCGCTTGCCAGCAGGACGCGCGCCATGACGGCAAGCAGCGCGATCGAGGCGATAAGCAGCCACGTCGTCTTAGCCTTAAGCGCCGAGACGAGATAGGCGGCCGTCATGTGGGGACGGCTCTGCCCCAGGTCCTCGAAGAACTCGACGTCGAAGGGGTCGCTCTGGATGAAGATCCACTTGTTGAGGATCGAGGAGCTCGCGTCGGTGATGTCCTCGTTTATCTCGCGCATCTCGTCTGCCGTGAGCTCGGGATAGTCGAGAGACGCTCGGCCCGCCTCCAGGTAGGCGCTGTAGCGCTCCCAGCCGGGCGTCGTGTCATAGGCGACGCGCCCCGCCACGGCGATTGCCGCGACGGCCGCGACCGCCACGACGCCCCTCATGATGCAGGCCACGTGGCGGTTGCACGCGAGTACCCACACGGCAAAGGGAGCAAAGATGGCAAACGCGCCCATGCCAGACTCGGGACGCAGGGCAAAGCCGAGGCAGACCAGGGCAGAGCCGAGAACATCGGAGCCCCTAAGGCCCGTTCGGGGTCCCATGGCCCGGATGACGAGCAGGACGAGGCCAGCCGCGGTGGCCACGAACGCCACGACCGTATAGGTGAAGTACAGCACCGAGAGCGCCTCGAGCGTCGCGAGCAGGGCCAGCACGCAGACGACGGCACGGGTGCCCAGCCGAGACCGGAGCGCGGACACGGCGCACACCCAGAAGGAGACGACGATGAGGGCGAGCAGCGTGATGACGTACCAGGGAATCGCGGGTGCCACCTGGTAGAGCACGGACAGCGGCCAGCTCACGAGCGACAGCGTGTAGGGCATGAGGCGGCACGTGCCGCGCCCCAGGATGCGGCCACTCGCGTACAGCTGCTGCACGTAGTCGTCCACGAGGGAGTAGCGGGGGCGCACGAGGGCGAACAGACCCAGGGCGAGCACCAGCGCGGCGAGCAGGGCCAGACCAGACGCGAGCGCGGAAGCGCGGCGACCGTGCGGGGTCGAGGGGGTTCTGGTATGCATCTCATGCTCCGCTCGTCGGGGCCGGCCGGAAAGTCGAGCGTGAGCCCCACAAAAGAGGGACCCGGCGCCACATGGCACCAGGTCCCATAATAAATCTAACCCGTCGCTTGCGTCAGCCGCCGAGGTAGGCCTGCTTGACGCGCTCATCGTTCGCGAGGTCGGCGGCGTCGCCGCTCATGGACACGTGGCCCGTCTCGAGCACGTAGGCGCGGTCGGCGATGGAGAGCGCCATGCGGGCGTTCTGCTCCACGAGCAGCACCGTGGTGCCCGTGTCGTGCAGGCTCTTGATGATGTTGAAGATCTCCTGCACCAGGATGGGCGCCAGGCCCATGGAGGGCTCGTCGAGCATGAGCAGGCGCGGCTTGCTCATGAGCGCGCGACCCATGGCCAGCATCTGCTGCTCGCCGCCCGACAGGGTGCCGGCGCTCTGGCCCTCGCGCTCCTTGAGGCGCGGGAAGCGGTCGAACACCATCTCGAGCGAGTCGGCGACCTCGGCCGAGTCCGTGCGCGTGAAGGCGCCCATCTCGAGGTTGTCGCGGACGCTCATCTGCAGGAACACGCGCCTGCCCTCGGGGCACAGCGCCATGCCGCGGCTCACGATCTTGTGCGGCGGGATGCCCAGCAGGCTCTCGCCCTCGAACTCGATCTTGCCCTCGCGGGGCTTCAGCAGGCCCGCGACCGTGTTGAGCGTCGTGGACTTGCCGGCGCCGTTCGCGCCGATGAGGGTGACGATCTCGCCCTCCTCGACGTCGAAGGAGATGCCCTTCACCGCGTGGATGGAGCCGTAGTAGACGTTGAGGTCCTCAACGTGAAGGATGCTCATGGGTTAGGCCTCCTCATCCTGCTTGCCGAGGTATGCCTCGATGACCTGCGGGTTGCTCTGGATCTGCTCGGGCGTGCCCTTGGCGATGATCTTGCCGAAGTTGAGCACCGCGATGCCCTCGCAGATGCCCATGACGAGGTCCATGTCGTGCTCGATGAGCATGACGGCGATGTGGAACTCGTCGCGGATCCTGCGGATGTTGTCCATGAGCTCGGCCGTCTCGGACGGGTTCATGCCGGCGGCCGGCTCGTCGAGCAGAAGCAGCTTGGGGTTCGTGGCCAGGGCGCGGACGATCTCGAGCCTGCGCTGGGCGCCGTAGGGCAGCGAGCCCGCCGTGTGGTTGGCATACACGCTCATGTCGAAGAAGTCGAGCAGCTCGAGGGCGCGCTCGTGCATCTGCTTCTCGGCCTTCCAGTACGAGGGCAGGCGCAGGATCGCGGGCGCCGTGTGCTCCTTGATCTGGTTGTGCAGACCGATCTTGACGTTGTCCTCGACGGACAGCGACGAGAACAGACGGATGTTCTGGAAGGTGCGGGCCACGCCGGCACGGCTCGCAGCGGCGATGTCCATGCCTGCCGTGTCCTGGCCGTCGAGCATGACCATGCCGTGCGTGGGGTTGTAGACCTTGGTGAGCAGGTTGAACACCGTGGTCTTGCCCGCGCCGTTGGGGCCGATGAGGCCGGCGATCTCGGTCTTGCCCACCGTGAAGTTGAAGTCGTCGACGGCCTTGAGTCCGCCAAACTCGATGCCCAGGTGGCGGCACTCGAGGACGGGGCGCTCGTTGACGTCGCGCTCGGGGACGATGGAGTCAGAGGGCAGGGGCACCATCTTGGTGCGCTCGCGACGCTCGGCCGCGTGGCGCTCGGTGGCGGTCATGTTACTCATCGGCCTCGCCGCCCTTCTCGGATGCGGGCTCCTCGATCTTCGCCGGACGCTTGAACTTGCCCTTGAGCGTCTCGACGAACTGACGGAGCGTGGGGTTGTTGGAGACGATCATCACGAGGATGAGGACCACGGCGTAGATGAGCATGCGCCAGTCGGCGATGGCACGCAACATCTCGGGCAGGACCGTGAGGATGGCCGCGGAGATGACGGAGCCGCGGACGTTGCCCATGCCGCCCAGCACGACGAAGACCAGCACGAGGATCGACGTGTTGAAGTCGAACTTCTTGGGGACGATCGAGCTGTAGCCCATGGCGTAGAAGCAGCCGGCGGCGCCAGCCAGGGCGGCGGCGACCACGAAGGCGACCATGCGGTACTTGGTGACGTTGATGCCCACGGACTCGGCCGCGATGCGGTTGTCACGCACGGACATGATGGCGCGGCCCGTGCGGCTGTTCACGAGGTTGAGCACGACCGTCACCGTGATGAGCACGAGCACGATGCCAATGGCGAACGTCGACATCTTCGTGATGCCGGCGGCGCCCTGCGGGCCGTTGATGAGCAGCGACCCTCCCTGCATGCCGAGCGACTTGGCGTCGGTCAGGGAGAAGTGCAGGCCGCTGGCGTCCAGGCCCACGTAGAGGTTGTTGAGGATGTTCTTGATAATCTCGCCAAAGGCCAGCGTCACGATGGCGAGGTAGTCGCCGCGCAGGCGCATGACCGGGATGCCGATGAGGAATCCCGCGACGGCGGCCAGCACCGCGGCGATGAGCATCGCGATGACGTAGGCGAGAAGCCCGTTGCCCACGGCGCCGCCCACGACGGAGAACGCGACGACGCCCGAGAAGGCGCCCACGCTCATGAAGCCGGCGTGGCCCAGCGACAGTTCGCCGGAGATGCCCACGACGAGGTTGAGCGAGACGGCCATGCACACGTAGGCGCAGATGGGCACGAGCTGGCCGGAGAGCGAGTTCGTGAGGATGCCCGTGGCGTCGAGCACGGTCATGATCGCAAAGAAGCCAACGATGATGCCATAGGTGACGAGGTTCGACACCAGGCGCTTGCTCATGCGGCGAGGGGCCGCGGGAGTAGAGGTGGTCTTGTCTGCCATGTCACTACACCTTCTCCCTGACGGTCTTGCCGAGAAGGCCAGACGGCTTCACGAGCAGCACGACGATGAGCACCGCGAACACGATGGCGTCAGCGAGCTGGGTGCCCACATAGGCCTTGGCGAAGATCTCGATGACGCCGAGCACGAGACCGCCCACGAAGGCGCCGGGGATGGAGCCGATGCCACCGATGACGGCGGCCGTGAAGGCCTTGATGCCCGGCAGCGAGCCGGTCGTGGGGATGAGCGTGGGGTACGCGGAGCACATGAGCACGCCGGCGACGGCGGCCAGGCCGGAACCGATGGCGAACGTGAGCGAGATCGTCGAGTTGACGTTGATGCCCATGAGCGTGGCGGCGCCGCGGTCCTCGGAGCAGGCGCGCATGGCCTTGCCCATGCGGGTCTTGCTCGTGAACATCGTGAGGCACACCATGACCACGATGCCCGTGACCACCGTGACGATCGTGATGGCGCTCACCACGAGCTGGCCGCCGAACAGCGAGACGGACGGCAGGTTCACCACGGACGGGAACGACTTGGTGTCGGAGCCCCAGATGAGAAGCGCGGCGTTCTGCAGGAAGTAGCTCACGCCAATGGCGGTGATCAGGACGTCGAGCGAGGGAGCGTTGCGCAGCGGCTTGTAGGCCAGGCGCTCGATGACGATGCCCAGGACGGTGCAGGCCACGATGGACAGCACCACGCCGATGCCCGTGGGCAACCCCAGGTAGTTCACGGCACAGAAGCACACGTAGCCACCGACCATGATGATGTCGCCGTGGGCGAAGTTCAGCATCTTGGCGATGCCGTACACCATGGTGTAGCCCAGGGCGATGATCGCGTACACGCTGCCGAGCGAGAGACCGTTGATGAGGTTCGTCAGAAAGCCCATGTCTTGCCGCCTCCTTTCCTTTCATGTTGCGAGAAACGCTCCGATAACCGCTTGGAAGTGCCCTCGCAACCTTTCTCTCCTACCGACAAGCGGGGACCATCAAGCCGATGGCCCCCGCTCGCGTATTGATGTCTTATGGACGACGCATCGTGGCTACGTGCTGCGAAGGCACGGCGCCACGCACCTGCTGGCTAGTCCAGCGGCTGGTACACGCCGTCCTTGATGACCATGCCCTTGGGCTCCTTGGAGACCTCGCCGGTGTCCTTCCAGCTCATGTTCTCGCCGGTGAGGCCGGAGTAGGTGTAGCCATCGACGATGGCGGCCTTGAGCTTGTCGCAGATGTCGGAGGCGCTCATGTCCGGGGTGCAGCCCGTCTTCTCGAGCAGCTCCTTGATGACGTAGACGCAGTCGTAGGCGTCAGCGGCAAACTGAATGGGGTCGTCGCCGTAGGCGTCCTTGTAGGCCTTGGTGAAGGCAGAGGTCTTCTCGTCGGTGGCGGTGGCGACGAACGGGGTGAGGAGCATGAGGCCCTCGGCGAGCGAGGTTTCGAAGCCCTCCACCGTCAGGATGCCGTCCATGCCGTCGCAGCCGAAGAACTTGGGCGTGTAGCCCATGCCGTTGGCCTGCGTGAGGATGAGCGCGGCGGGCGTGTAGTAGATCGGCAGGAAGACGAGGTCGGCGCCGTTGTTCTTGGCGTCATTGAGCTGCACGGAGAAGTCCGTGGCGTTGTCGTCCGTGAACGTGGAGGTCGAGACGATCGAGAGGCCCTGGTTGGCGGCCTCGGCCTCGAACTTCTTGTAGATGCCCGTGGAGTAGGCGTCGGAGTTGTTGTAGATGACGGCGATCTTGGTGCCGAGCTGCTTCTTGGCAAGGTACTGAGCGGAGGCCGTGCCCTGGTTGGGGTCGGTGAAGCACATCTGGAAGACGTTGTCCTTGCGGGAGGTCGTCACGTTGCCGTCGGCGTCCGGCTGGCCGCCGATGACGTCGTTGGACGAGGCGGACGGCGTGAGCTCGAAGACGTTGTCGGAGTTGGTCTCGGCGGAGACGGCCACGCAGGGGTTGGTCGTGGTCGGGCCAACGAGGACCTGCAGGCCCCAGTCCTTGAGGTTGTTGTAGGCGTTGACGGACTTCTCGGAATCGTGCTCGTCATCCTGGCAGTTGTGCTCGAACTTGATCGAGCCGCCAGCGGCGTTGATCTCGTCGACGGCGAGCTGGGCGCCGTTCTTGGTGGCGTTGCCGTAGATGGCGGCGGCACCGGTCAGCGGGCCGATGTTGCCGAGCTTGAAGGTGGAACCGTCGCTGTTGCTGGAGCTACCGGCGCTCGAGGAGCCGGAGTTGCCGCAGGCGGCGAGACCAGCGACGCTTAGAATGCCCGTGGCACCAGACAGCTTCACGAAGTTCCTACGGGACATGCCAAAACGCTTGGACTCCATCTTTCATCCTCCTCGTGCGGGCCTTTAGCTATTGACGGTCACGCGTGGGGAAGGCCTACCCCGCTCGTGGTGGTTGACTACAATAACGGCTCATTTAGGCCATATGTCTGACGTTTTACACTCGGAATCACGTTTTAACGGCGCCGAAATAAACGTACTTGGCGGCGGATGGCTTGCGGAAAGCGGCAGGCGGCAATTTGGCGTAAATACCGGGCAATTGCGTAATCTACCGTACTGACTTGACCTGACAACTTAATCTGCGACCGGACACCGACGGGAACATGCCAGCCTTTGTGCACCATAGCGTTGTTAACACCACTGATAATCGACATCGTGGCTAGGCAGCCGAGAAGCTCCAGACGCCGTACTCGATGGCGCCCGAGCCCAAGCCAAGCGACTCGTCCATGTGCGCCTGGACCTGAGAGCCTGAGTGCTCCGTGAGGTAGGTGGCAAGCATCTGCGCCTGGTCGGCGTTGGCGACGGCGACCATGCGGCTGCTCTCTAGGAGGTTCATGAACAGGCCGTCGAGCTTGAGGTTGTTGGCGGCAAGGAACGTCTGCCAGGGTGCAGTGTACTGCTCGTAGCCACCCACGAACATGACGTTGGCGGGCATCCTCCAGCTCTCGAACGAGAGGCAGTCCGTGTTGGTGAGTAGGCCCTGCGTGTGGGCGAACATCACGATCTTGTTGGGGTTCTCGTCAACGTAGGCCTGGGACGCGGCGCTGGCCTCAACGCGCATGGACGCCTGGTTGGGGCGGGCGTACTTGAGCTCGACGAAGACCGCGACGGCAAGGACGCACAGCGCGAGGAGGACCGGCGCAACAAGGCCGCGCCTGCCCGTGCGGAACGCCTCCGCCTCGTCGCCGTTGTTGCCGCCACGCGGTGCGAGGCATGCGATGACGAGGACGAAGATGGCCACGGCGAAGGCCGGGAGGACGACGTGCATCTTGGGGCGGGCGCGCAGGAAGATGATGAGGTACTCGAGCGCGAGCATGACGGGCGCGGACCACATGAGAGCGCGGACGCCGCCGCGGAGGCACAGGGCGTGGACGAGGTAGGCCGCAAGCGCCGCGACGATGACGACGAGGCCGACAACGAACGCGGTGAAGGACTTGCGGGAGAGGACGGCGGCCTTGAGCGTGGAGATGCCATAGCTTTGCACCTGCTCGTCAAGGGCAGTGAAGGTATCGAGATCGTAGGTCGAGGTGTCGGCAAGGAGGAACTCGTAGATCATCGAGAGGTCGTTGTCGGACATCGTAGGGACGGCCTCGCGGGCCTCGTCGCCCGTGAGATACGGGTAGTCGGCGACCTTCTGCGCCACCTTGAACGTGGACTCGTAGGTCTCCCATCCCGGGGTGATGCCATAGGCGATGTGTCCCGTGAGGTAGGAGGCGCCCATAAGAGCGACGACGGAGAGGGCGAGCAGCGCGGTGCGCACATTGCGGTTGCGCAGCAGCGCCCACGCAAGGAACGGCGCGAACATGAGAGCGGCGCCAACGCCGGACTCGGGGCGCAGAGAGAACCCCTCGAGTACGAGAATGAGGGCGAGCGTGGTCGAGAGGCGGAAGCCTTCGGGGCGCTTGAAACAGCCTTGCTCGAGCACGAGGGCGATGCCCGCCGCGCAGGCGACGAAGGCAACGATGGTGTAGCTGAAGTAGACGCAGGTCATGAGCTCGGCGGCGGCGAGGGCGATGAGGAGCAGGCCGCGGGCCTGCTTGGGCGCATTGAGCTTGCAGACAATCATTGCCAGCGCGGCAAAGGAGACCGCGAGCATGAGGAACATGACGGCGGGAAACCACGGAATGGCCGGGACGAGTCGATAGAGGAGCGAGACGGGCGCGGTGAACGGGAACATCGAGTAGAGGTTGAGCAGACTTGGCGTGTCATAGAAGGCGCCGCGTACGTAGAGGTCCTGGACGAAGTCGTCGGGCGTGGCATATTTGGGGCACTGGAGCAGGCAGACGGCGAGGACGATGAGAGCTGCGACAAGCGCGCAGACGTGTGCGGCGTGCGGGTGCACGGGGGGTGCTGCGCCCGGCGTCATCGGCAAGCTTCGCTGCGGGTGCGCCCGTTTCTGCCTTGAAGTGTTTTGCTGCCATACACGTCTCCATGTCTATCCGTAGCAGTCTTTTAAGCCCAATGTGGGGCAGCTCGGGCAAGTACGACGGAAGCGTCACCAATTTAGCGTAAACAAACTGTTGACACGTAGTAGCTAGTTCGCTCGCTTCCCGAACCTCACTACAAGGCGGTTGACGATACCGGACACGAACGATGCCTCCGGCATATTGAACTTTACTGCCAGACCAAACGTAACAAGAACGGCGGGAAGGCCACCACACACGAGGACGACCAGGGCGCGTCCGACCGTAAGGGAAGGCTGCATTCCACCCAGGGCAAATGCAATCGCACCACCAGCGGCGGCGCCAAGGACGCCAAGTCCCAGCGCACGGGCCGAGGAGAGCAACAGGGAGCGCACCTCAATCCCATCGACGGCGCGAGAGACCTGCGCGAGCGAGATGACGTCGAGCAGCACCATGTACAGCACGCTGCCGAGCGACACCGCATGTATGCCGAGCACGGGTGTGAGCGCCACCGTGAACACGACCTGTGCGGCAGACGCCACGATGTTGGAGAGCGCGAACAGCACCATGCGCCTCATGGACGAGAAGACCTTCTGGAAGAAGGTCGAAAGGCCATAGAACGGCAATGCGAGGGAGAGTGTCGAGAGATAGGCAGCCGTGAGCGAGGCGCTCTCTGCCCCGAACTGGCCTATGCGCAAAAGCGACATGAGGGGCCGGGAGAACACGATGAGGAAGAGCGCAAACGGGATGAGCACGAACATAACCTGGCCCATCCCCGAGCTGACCTGCTTTGCAAAGCGCCCGAGCCTGCCCTTGGCAAACGACTCAGACATCTCCGTGAAGAGGGCCACCGTGATGGGAACGGCAAACACGGCATAGGGAAGCGTATACCACAGGCGTGCATAGTACTGGATGGAGCTCCCCTGCTCGGGAACGGCAACGAGCGACATGGAGGTCATGACAGACGTGGTCACGAACGAGCAGACGGTGACGACGAGCGTCGGCGCACCGATGGAGAGCGTCTCGAGGATGGCCGGGTCATGCAAGTCGATGCCAAACCTCAACCGCACGCCATGGCGCCTGAGGCTGGGCAGCTGCATGATCACCTGCACCGCAACGCCAAGCGGATTGCCGAGCGCGAGCGCGAGAAAGGCCATGCCAGGGTTGCTTGTCCTCAACAGGGCATAGAGCAGAAACGAGGAGATCGTGATGACGTTGTTGAAGATGGGGGCGGCATTGCTCCAGAAGTAGTCCCTCTCAGCGTTGAGCACACCAGACGCGATGCTCGAGAGGCAGTAGAGGACCACCTCTATCGAGAAAAACCTGAACAATGTTACGCCGTCCGTCATCTGGGACTGGTCAGTTCCGGCCGACTGCACCCAGATGAGCGGTGCCGCGAAGATAAGGCAGAGGATGAAGCAAGCCCCAAGGATCACGAGCAGAATGGACAGGAGATTCGAGATGTAGTCGTTGGCGCCCTTGCGGCCCTTGCGTTCACGCACGTCGAGATAGACCGGCAGGAAGGCTGTGATGAGCATGCCGCCAACGACGAGCTCGTAGAGTTGGTTGGGAAGGTTGTTGGCAACCGTGTAACAGCTAGACAGCAGAGTGGTACCGAGCGCAAACGCCTGGCCCCAGGTACGCACGAACCCCGTGAGTCTGCTGATGATAACGAGCACGCTCATCATCGCCGTGTTGCGGCCGACGGCCTCGTCAGAGGCTGCCGGCTGGCTGCCCCCGGCGTCGACGGCATTGGGGCCTAGCCCGCTCTTCTCGTTGGAGCTGCTTGTGGTACTAGTGGTTCTTGCCATGTGATCCTTCTTGAACTATACGGGGAAACATCTACGATCGGCAGATGTCCGCGAGCGTGGCGCCGAGGAAGGCCACAAGCTCCTCGGGTGCGAGCTTAAGCGTGAGACCCAGGCGGCCGCCCGAGATGTAGATGTCATCGAACAGCTGGGCCGTCTCGTCAATGAGCGTGGGGAACTGCTTCTTCATGCCCACGGGCGAGCAGCCGCCGCGCACGTAGCCGGTCGTGGGCTCGAGGTCGCGCACGTGCATGAGCGCGAGGGACTTCTCCCCCGCCGCCGCGGCCGCCTTCTTGAGGTCGAGCTCATCGCCGGAAGGCACGCAACACACGACGTGGCCGCCGGCGGGCGTCACGCACACGAGGGTCTTGAAGCCCTGGGCCGGATCGTAGCCGAGCATGTTTGCGATGCGCACGCCCAGGTCGCTCACGCCCGTGGGGTCGGGCTCGACGAACTCGATGGCCTCGTAGGCCACGCCGCCGCGCTCGAGCTCGCGCATGGCGTTCGTCTTCTGCACGCGCTGTTTCTTAGCCATCCCGGCATGCCTCCATACAAAACGGGTCATGGCCGGAAGACCCGGCCATGACCCTAGAAGTCTATCTCACCTATACCCACCGACATGGACGGGGCGTGAAGACCTACTCGTCCGTCTCGTCCTCCCCCGGCATGACGATCGGGGGCACCCACTCGCCCTGGCCGCTCTTGTCCAGCCTCTCCTGCAGCTCGCGCGTGCGCTCAAGCACGGGCGCGAGGAACCTGCCCGTGTAGCTCTCGGGGCAGGCCGCGACCTGCTCGGGCGTACCGGAGATCACGACCGTGCCGCCGCCGTCACCGCCCTCGGGGCCCATGTCGATGAGGCGGTCTGCCACCTTGATGACGTCGAGGTTGTGCTCGATGACCAAAACGGTGTTGCCGGCGTCCACGAGGCGCTGCAGGACGTCGAGCAGCTGGCGGACGTCCTCGAAGTGCAGGCCCGTGGTGGGCTCGTCCAGGATGTAGAAGGTCTTGCCCGTCTGCTGGCGGTGGAGCTCCTTGGCCAGCTTCACGCGCTGGGCCTCTCCGCCGGAGAGCGTGGTGGCGGGTTGGCCCAGGTGGATGTAGCCCAGGCCCACGTCGTGCAGGGTCTGCAGCTTGTTCTTGATGCGCGGGATGTTGGCGAAGAACTTGAGCGCCTCGGTCACACTCATGTCCAGCACCTGCGAGATGTTCTTGCCGTGGTAGGTGACCTCGAGCGTCTCGCGGTTGTAGCGCGCGCCGTGGCACACCTCGCACGGGACGTAGACGTCGGGCAGGAAGTTCATCTCGATCTTGATCTGGCCGTCGCCCTTGCACGCCTCGCAGCGGCCGCCGCTCACGTTGAAGCTGAAGCGCCCCGGGCTGTAGCCGCGCGCGCGGCTCTCGGGCGTGCTCGCGAACAGGGCGCGCAGGTCGTCCCACAGGCCGATGTAGGTGGCGGGGTTCGAGCGCGGCGTGCGGCCGATGGGGCTCTGGTCCACGTCGATGACCTTGTCGATCTCATCGACGCCCGTGAGCTTCTTGTACTCGCCCACCGGACGCTGCGAGTTGTGGATGGCGTTCGTGAGCGCGGGGGCGATCGTGTCGGTCACGAGCGAGCTCTTGCCCGAGCCCGAGACGCCCGTCACCACGGTGAGCGTGCCGAACTCGATGCTCGCCGTGACGTTCTTGAGGTTGTTGTGCGAGGCGCCCATGATCTTGAGCGCGCCGCGTCCCGGGCGGCGACGCTTCTCGGGCACGCGGATGAGGCGCTTGCCCGTGAGGTAGGCGCCCGTCGTGGACTCAGGGCACTCGCAGATCTGCGCCGGGGTTCCCGCGGCCACGACCTGGCCGCCGAGCTCGCCGGCGCCGGGGCCCATGTCGATCACGTAGTCCGCCGCGCGGATGGTGTCCTCGTCGTGCTCGACCACGATCACGGTGTTGCCCTGGTCACGTAGGCGCTCGAGCGTGTGGATGAGGCGGTCGTTGTCGCGCTGGTGCAGGCCGATGGAGGGCTCGTCGAGGATGTAGAGCACGCCCATGAGGCCGGCGCCGATCTGCGTGGCCAGGCGGATGCGCTGGGCCTCGCCACCCGAGAGCGTCGCCGAGGCGCGCGCGAGCGTGAGGTAGTCCAGGCCCACGTCCACGAGGAAGCGCAGGCGCTCCACGATCTCCTTCACGATGCGCCCGCCGATGAACTCCTGGCGCTCCGTGAGCTTGAGGTTGCGGAAGAACTCGAGCGACTCGCGGCAGCTCATGCAGCACACGTCATAGATTGACTTGTCGCCCACCGTCACGGCGAGCATCTCGGGCTTCAGGCGCGCGCCGTGGCACGTGGGGCACGGGACCTCGTGGATGTACTTCTCGAGGCGTGCCCGGAGCTTGTCGTTGGTGGTCTCGCCGTACTTCTCGAACAGGATGGAGCGCACGCCGGCGTAGGTGGTGAGCCAGTGGGTGTCACGGCCGTCCACCGTGTGGTAGTCCACGCGGACCTTCGTGGCGCCCATGCCGTCGAGAAGGGCGGTGCGCACCTTCTTGGGCAGCTTCTTCCACGGGGTGTCCGGGCTCTCGCCAAAGTGGCGGCACACGGCGGCCAGGATCTGCGGGTAGTAGTTCGAGCGGCCGAAGAAGCTACCGAACACGCCGTCTGCCACGGAGAGCTCGGGGTCCTCGATGAGGGCCTCGGCGTCCACGACGCGGCGGAATCCCAGGCCGTCACAGTCCGGGCAGGCGCCGTAGGGCGCGTTGAACGAGAAGTCTCGCGGCTGCGGGTCGTCCATGGAGTGGCCGTGCACGGGGCACGCCAGGGCAAGCGAGTACTGGAGCAGCTCGTCGGGCATGCGCTCGGGGTCATCGCGGTCTGCGAGCAAGAAGACGCCCACCTTGCCGGCCGCGAGGCGCGTGGCCGTCTCCACGGCCTCGGCGATGCGCCCTAGGCTCGTCTCGCGGATGACGATGCGGTCCACGACGACCTCGATGGTGTGCTTGAGCTTCTTGTCGAGCTTGATGTCCTCGTCGAGCTGGCGCACCTCGCCGTCCACGCGCACGCGGCTGAAGCCCTCGCCACGCAGGTCGTCGAAGAGCTTCGTGTACTCGCCCTTGCGGCCCACGACCACGGGCGCCAGCACGAGGGCGCGGCGTCCCTGGCCGGCGGCGAGGACCTTGTCTGCCACCTGGTCGGTGGTCTGGCGCTCGATGACCCGACCGCACTCGGGGCAGTGGGGCGTGCCCACGCGCGCGTAGAGCAGGCGCAGGTAGTCATAGATCTCGGTCACGGTGCCCACGGTGGAGCGCGGGTTCTTGCTCGTGGTCTTCTGGTCGATGGAGACGGCCGGCGACAGGCCGTCGATCGAGTCGAGGTCGGGCTTGTCCATCTGGCCCAGGAACTGGCGGGCGTAGCTCGAGAGGCTCTCCACGTAGCGGCGCTGGCCCTCGGCGTAGATGGTGTCGAACGCCAGGCTCGACTTGCCCGAGCCCGACAGGCCCGTGATGACGACGAGCTTGTCGCGAGGTATGGAGACGTCGACGTTGCGCAGGTTGTGCTCGCGCGCGCCGCGGATGACGATTGCGTCGGAGGCCATGGACCGCTCCCCTGTCGTGTGCTGTTCTCGGCCTCCCAGTTTAGAACATTCGTTCGAATGTTGCTAGGGCGCCGGCCAGAACCGTGCCAGCGGAACCCGTCCCCAATGGCATGCCAGCGGAACCCGTCCCCAATGGCGCGGCTAGGCGCCGTACTCCTCGCGCAGGCGCCTCGTGAGGGCCATGTTCTCGGAGTAGTCGACGCGCACGACCACCACGCTGGGCGCGTCGTCGTGGGAGAAGGCGTCCTCGAGCGTGGGCACGAGCTCGTCGGCCGCGCTCGCCTCGTAGCCGTGGCAGTGCATGGCCTCGGCATAGGCCTTGAAGTCGGGGTTGGAGAAGCTCACGCCAAACGTGTCGCCGAACTGCTCCTCCTCCTTCCAGCGGATGAGCCCGTAGTGCTCGTCCTCCCAGATGAGGACCACGATGGGCACGCCCTCGCGCACGGCCGTCTCGAGCTCCTGCGAGTTCATCATGAAGCCGCCGTCGCCCGTGACGGCCAGCACGCGGCGCTCGGGATGGACGAGCTTGGCGGCGATGGCGCCGGGCACCGAGAAGCCCATGGAGGCAAAGCCGTTCGAGATGAGGCAGGTGCGCGGCTCGTAGCAGGGGTAGTCTCGGCCGATCCAGATCTTGTGGGCGCCCACGTCGGAGACGAGGATGTCGGAGCGGCCGAGCACCGAGCGGACGTCTGCCAGGATGCGCGCGGGCTTCATGGGGTAGGCGTCGGAGGACGAGAGCTGCTCGAAGTCCTCGCGCAGGCGTTGGCCCACGGCGAGAAGGCCGTCGGGCTCGGGCTTGTCGTCGCGGCGGGCGGTGCGAAGGATCTGGTAGATGCTGTCGGAGATATCGCCCGTGACCTCGACGTCGGGCTCGTAGAGCTGGTTGACGTCGGCCGGCAGCCCCGAGATGTTCACGATCTTCATCTTGTGGGTGTGCCACTTCTTGGGTGCGCACTCGATGAGGTCGTAGCCCACGCCGATGACGAGGTCTGCCTGGTCGAACGCGTCGATGATGTAGTCGTGCTGGGGGATGCCCACCACGCCCAGGCGCCATGGGCAGTCCCACGGCACGATGCCCTTGCCCATCATCGTCTGCACCACGGGGATGTGGAGGCGCTCGGCCATGGAGCGCACGGCCTCGGCGGCACCCGCGCGCACGGCACCGGCACCCACCAGGAGCAGCGGATTTCTGGCCTCGGAGATGAGACGGGCCGCCTCGATGACGCTCGCGGGGTCGGCGTAGAGCGCGGGCGGCTGCTGGCGACGCATGGGGCGAGCCGTGCTGGGCATGTGCGCCACGTTCTTGGGCAGGTCGATGTGCGTGGCGCCGGGCTTGGGCGCCTCGGCGTACTTGAAGGCCAGGCGTGTGATCTCTGCCACGGTGTCGGGGCGCATGACGACCTTGCTGCGCTTCGTGATGGGCGAGAACATCGCCGAGAGGTCGAGGTACTGGTGGCTCGTGAGCTGCATGAGCTCGCTGGAGACCTGCCCGGTGATGGCCACGAGGGGCGCACCGTCAAGGAAGGCGTCGGCCACGCCCGTGACGAGGTTCGTGGCGCCCGGGCCAAGCGTGGCCAGGCACACGCCGGCGTGGTCCGTGAGGCGGCCGTAGACGTCTGCCATGAAGGCGGCGCCCTGCTCGTGGCGCGTGGGGATGAAGCGCACGCCCGCCTTCTTGAGCGCGAACATCAGGTCGAGGTTCTCCTCGCCCGGAATGCCGAACACGATGCGCACGCCCTCGGCCTTGAGGCAGTCGACGAGCACCTCCGCCGTGGTCTTCTCGGTCGTTGCGTTCTCGGGCTTCTCGGCCATGTGAGCTCTCCCCAACGTTCGCTGTCTGCTTTGTTCCGCCCGACAGTATGGGACGAGGCGGGCGCGGCGGGCCGAGCCGTTACCTATTCGTCACGCGCGCGAAACGTGCCATTGGGGACGGGTTCGTTTGGCACGGCGACGCCGGGGCCTGCCATTGGGACCCGTCCCCAAT
>ERZ1034917.632-NODE-632-length-30352-cov-14.226590_pt1 | contig 30352 bp, 28 predicted proteins | sample MGYA00520605_ERZ1034917 | MGnify/ENA primary metagenome ERZ1034917 (study PRJEB33766, sample SAMN09781784) | gut metagenome | biome: gut microbiome | host: Homo sapiens | place: Madagascar | study: EMG produced TPA metagenomics assembly of the PRJNA485056 data... | reverse complement strand
ACAAGTTGGCTCCACTTTTTTCACCCCTTCAAAAGTTTGTTAGGACAGGTGTGAAAGCAATTATATTTTAAGGAATGGAAAGATGTGATGATAATTTCAAAATATCCGGAATAATGTAGAATGATGACTTCAATTACTTCGCGCTGCGGTTTGCGGTGCGATGCGTGCAGTTTCAGGGAAAGTTGTAACTGCGGCGGTTGTATTGCCACGGCGGGAGTGCCGTTCCATGGGGAATGCACTGTGGCGAAATGTTGCCAGAGCAGAGGATATCTCCATTGCGGAGAATGTCCGGAGTTGCCTTGCAGGCAACTCTACGCTTATTCATGCGAGGACAAGGAACATGGCGATAATCCGCCGGGAGCACGGATTGAACAGTGCCGCCGCTGGGCTTTGCAGGGGATTCTGCGTAAATTCGCCCAATCCGACTGGAAATCGATTGCTGCTCCGGCACAAGCATATCTTGACGGTCAAAGCTCTCCGGAAACTCTGATCAAAGCGCTCGGCCAAGCTGATCATGAGGATGGTTTCTGCAGCAGCGAGTTTGATGTGCTGTACAGGAAAGCGCTTGGCTTTCTGAAGAGATAAACAGGAAATGGAAAGTAACGCCTTCCGCCGGTTTCTGCCGGATCAGCAGGATGACGGAAGAAGGTGGCCTGAAATTTCCAGACGCCATTCGGCGAACGTCAGGCCGCGGGCGCCGAGATTGCGCATATCCGTCAGGTTGGCTTCCGCAATCTCCGGCGTCCGGGCGCTGCAGCAGTCTGAAATGACGGTGACTTGATAATCCAGCGAAAGCGCGTCGGTCACCGTGGCGCGGATGCAATTCGGATATTGCGTCCCGGCTATCAGCAGGGAATCGACTCCAAGGCGGCGCAGGCATAAATCCAGCTTGGTCTGGAAAAAAGCGCTGTAACGCGGTTTGACGATCACCGTTTCTCCCGGATGCGGCTGAAGTTCGGGGACGATTTCCGCACCGGCCGTCCCCCGGATCGCGCCGGGAACGCGGTGGAATGACTCCAGACGGCAGCGTTCGAGGTCCGTTCCATCCGGTTCATACTCCCTGACGATATGAAAAATCGCAATGCGGCCGGAGTTGCGGCAATCCGCCAGCAAAGAGGCGATGACCGGAACCGTCGCCGCGGCTCCGGCTACGCACAGCGGCGTTCCCTCCCTGACAAAATCCTGCTGCATATCGATAATCAGAAGTGCGGTATCTTTTTGAATCATTATTGATCACCTGTTTTCCGGTAATTTCCATATTTTCTGAACCACAACAGCAGGAAGAAAGTTCCTGCCGGGAAAAAAGCGCCGAACAGCAGCCCGGAACGCAAGCCGAACTGCTCGGAGGAAAGCCCGCCGGCCTGCTGCAGCTCTTTCAGCAGCGGGAATCCGGCGGCACGGTCGGTGACGACGCCGAGCAGATACGGCCGGCTGCCGTACCGGTCCGCGGGCCAACTGAAAACGATATCGGAGAGTACCTGCGTTACATAATTGACGGCGAGCAGGATGCCGAACTGAGTATAACTCAGTCCATACAGCATTTTCAGTGGGATGAATAGAATCGGGGTCAGGTTGACCACCAGCGCGCCGATGAAATTGGCGGTATAACAAGCCAGCACAGTCGCCCGGTAAGATTTTCCGGCTGCCGCTTCCTCTGACTGTTCCTGCACTGCGTTCATCGATGAAAGTTCCTTTTCATAATATTCAGGCGGAAGTCGGAAAATAGATAAAACCGGCAATTCAATAAACAATCATGAAGCAAGATGATAAATAAAATGGCGGAGAGAGAGGGATTCGAACCCTCGATACCCGTGAGGGTATAACGATTTTCGAGACCGTCGCCTTCGACCACTCAGCCATCTCTCCGCTGGTGATATTGCTAATATAACCTCAAAATTTCCAAAAGGCAAAACAAAAACAGGGAAGTTTTATAAAAAAGTCACGTTTTTTTTTGTATTTTTCGGGTTCTCCGGGTAAATTATAGCATGTTATGATTGTTTACCGGATTGAATCTTCCTTACACAGGAGCGTGTGCGGAAGCCGGCCGGATATTTAAAAATCGGAGTTTTTCATGGATTTGCAGTTTTTCAACACAATGGACCGCAAAGTCGTTCCGTTCCAGCCGATCGACGCCAAACTGGTGCGCATGTACACCTGCGGCCCCACGGTCTACAATTTCGCCCATATCGGCAATTTCCGCGCCTATATGTTCGAGGACCTTCTGCGGCGCACGCTGGAGTATTTCGGATATCCCGTCAGGCAGGTGATGAACCTGACCGATGTGGACGACAAGACCATCCGCGATTCTCGCGCCGCCCGGCTGCCGTTGCGCGAATTCACCGCGAAATACAAGCAGGCTTTTTTTGAAGACCTGAAAACGCTCAATATCGAACCGGCGGAGGTTTATCCCGCCGCCACCGATCATATTCCCCAGATGATCCGGCTGATTTCGGTGCTGATGGAGAAGGGGTTCGCCTATCAGGCGGAGGACAAATCGATCTATTTTTCGATCGACAAGTTCCCGGATTACGGCAAGCTCGCCAAAATCGACCGCGAAAACCAGCGCTCCGGCGTCCGCATCAAAAATGATGAATATGCGAAGGATTCCGTCGCAGATTTCGCGCTCTGGAAAGCATGGGACGAAAACGACGGCGACGTTGCCTGGGATTCGCCCTGGGGCAAGGGCCGCCCGGGATGGCATATCGAATGCAGCGCGATGTCCAGCGAATACCTCGGCGATCAGTTTGATATCCACACCGGCGGCATCGACAACATGTTTCCGCATCACGAGGACGAAATCGCCCAGAGCGAAGCCGCTTCCGGCAAGAAGTGGGTGAACTACTGGCTGCATTGCGCCCATCTGATGGTCAACGGCGAGAAGATGTCCAAGTCGCTCGGCAACTTCTTCACGCTGCGCGATCTGCAGCAGAAGGGCTGGAAGGGGCGCGAAATCCGCTGGGTGCTGATCGGCGCCCATTACCGCAAGAAGCTGAACTTTACTTTCGAGGCGCTGGAGCAGGCCCGGGAAACACTGGGCAGGTTCGATGAATTTTTCCAGCGCATGCGGGAAATCGCCCAAACGGGCGACGGCACGGAGATTTCACAAACCGTCGCGGGGGCGGAACAGGCATTCGCGGCGGCGATGGGCGATGACCTGAATATCTCCGAAGCGCTGGCGGCGATGTTCGACCTGCAGCGCGCCGCGAACCGGCTGGCGGATGCCGGAGAGCTGACCGCCGCTGGCGGGGCCGAAGTTCTGGCGGCATTCCGCAAGTTCGACCGGATCATCGGCTGTTTTGAAGTCGACGCGGTCAAAACGGAAGAATTTCCGGCGGAAGTGACCGCATTGGCCGAAGCCCGCATCGAAGCACGGAAAGCGAAAAACTTTGCCGAGAGCGACCGGCTCCGAGATGAGATTGCCGGACTCGGATTCATCGTGGAGGATATTCCGGGCGGCAAGTACCGGCTCAAAACACTTTCCAAATAGTATTCTTGCACAGCCCCGCCCGAAATACTCCGGACGGGGCTGTTTTTTACGGATTCTAACAGGAATCTAACCGGTTGCGTATTTTACCCGAACATTTCCATGGTACATTAACTTCCATAACAAGTTGGAGGCTTTCTGATGGGTAAAGAAAAAATATTGGTCGTCGAGGACGAAGAGGCGATTCAGGAGTTGATCCGTTACAATCTCAACAAGGATGGTTACGATCGCGTCAGATGCTGCGAATCCGGTGAGGAGGCGCTTGCCGCCGCGACTGAATTCGCACCCGATTTGATCCTGCTCGACCTGATGCTTCCCGGAATGGACGGGCTGGCGGTCTGCCGCCGGCTGAAGAGCGATACCCGCACCAGTGCGATTCCGATTATCATGCTGACCGCGAAATCCGAGGAGAGCGACATCGTGATCGGCCTTGAAATGGGGGCGGACGACTATCTCCCCAAACCGTTCAGCCCCAAGGTGCTGATCGCCCGGATCAAATCGGTGCTGCGGCGGGTGAAGCCCTCCGACGCCGAGGCCGCCGCCGGGACCATCAAGCGCGGTCCGCTGTGCATGAACCGCGGCACCCGGGAGGCACTGCTGGACGGACGGCCGATGACGCTGACCTTCTCCGAATTCGAAACGCTTTATCTGCTGGCGCGCCGCCCCGGCTGGGTCTATACGCGCGGCCAGATCGTCAATGAGGTCAAGGGCGACGACTACCCGGTGACGGAGCGTGCCATCGACGTACAGATGGTCAGCATCCGCCGGAAACTGGGCACGCACGGCGACCTGATTGAAACGGTCCGCGGCGTCGGTTACCGGTTCGTACAGGATTGAACCGCAACTCCGGGAAGAGAATATGAAAAACAGTTTTATTCAGTCCTGGCCGGTGATTTTTCTGGTAGTTATCCTGGGGGTGGTGATTTTCCTGTGGCGTCAGTCTACGTCGTTGGAGCAGCTCTATATTACCAGAACGGAGATGGAGCTGCAGACCCGCGCCCGGCTTCTCTCGCGCGAGTCGCGGAAACTGATTCAGGATGACCGGCGCCGGCAGCTCCAGAGATTCTACGAGGAAGAGGGCAAAGCCACCGAAACCCGGATCACCCTGATCGCTCCCGACGGCGAGGTGCTGGCGGATTCGGAAGAGGAACCGGCCAGAATGGACAACCACCGGATGCGCCCCGAAATCATCGGTGCGATCAACTCCTTCCGGGACGGCCGCCCGTTTTATGCAACGATTCGGCACAGCTCCACGCTGGGGCGCCGCCTGATCTACTGTGCCGCGCCGATCGAAATCGACGGCAAAACCTACGTGCTGCGCACCGCTTTCTCGATTCATAATCTGGATAAGGTGGTGCGGCAGGCGCGTCTGGATATCCTGCTGGCGATAACCGTGACCGCTTTGGTGGCCGCGATCCTGTGCTATGTGATTTTCCGCACCGTCAGCCGCCCGGTATGGGAGCTTTGCCGGGCGGCGGCCCGCATCTCCGGCGGCGATCTCGACACCCGGCTGCCGATTCCGGAGCGCGGCGTACTCCGGGAATTGGGCGAACACCTGAGCCGGATGGCCGAAGAGCTGAAAAAGCGGATCAATGAAATTTCGCGAGAAAAAAGCGAGCGTGATGCGATCTTCGCCGCGCTTGCCGAAGGGGTGATCGTACTCGACCGGCAGGACAATGTGATCGATATCAATACAGCCGCCCGGCAGATTTTCAAGCTGAAAGACGAGCCGTGCGGTCTGCCGGTGAGCGGGATTATCCGCAATCTGGAAATCTCCGATTTCATCGAAAAGCTGAAAAAAGAGGGGGCTCCGGTCGAAGCGGAATTTCCGGTCCAGCTTCCTTCCGGCGATAAGCAGCTCCGGGTGCGCGGCACCCGGCTGAAATGGTCCGAAGACAAGGCCTCCGGCATCCTGCTCGTGATCTACGATATGACGCAGCTGCGCAAGCTGGAAAACTTCCGGCGCGACTTTGTCGCCAATGTGTCCCACGAGATCAAAACGCCCCTGACCGTGATCCGCGGTGCGGTGGAAACCCTGCGGGACGGGGCGATCCACGAGCCGGAGAGCGCCGAACGGTTCATGCAGATCATTGAGATGCACTCCGAGCGGCTCAATGCGCTGGTTCAGGATATCCTGAGCCTGTCGCAGCTGGAGTGCCGCGCGGTCGGCGACGGCTACAATATGGTTCCCGTGAATGTTTCCACGCCGATTTCGACCGCGGTGGAGCTGGCGCAGGCCAGGGCGGACGCCGCCGGCCTGAAGCTGGTGGTGGAAACCTCCGCCGATCCGGAGGTGCTGATCGATGTCCAGCTCGTCGAACAGGCCATCCTGAATTTGATCGACAATGCGATCAAGCACAGCGGCGAGAAGTCCGAAGTCAGGATCACGGCCCGGGAGGAGAGCGGCGAGGCGGTGATCGAAGTGGCCGATCACGGCTGCGGTATTCCGGCGGAACACCTGCCGCGCGTTTTCGAGCGGTTCTACCGGGTGGACAAGGCGCGCAGCCGCAAGGCCGGAGGAACCGGTCTCGGGCTGGCCATCGTGAAGCATGTGATGCAGTTGCACCACGGTTCCGCGGAAGTGCGCAGTACCGTGGGGCAGGGGAGCACATTCACGCTCCGGCTGCCGGTCTGCCGGCCGAAAGTCTGAGGCGGGCCGCCCGTTTACCAGCCGGAAAAACGGGCGGCATTTTCTTTTAAAAACTGCTGCCGCGCTTCGTAATCCGGACACATGCGCCGGACCGCCGCCCAGAAGCGGGCCGAGTGGTTCAGCTCCAGCCGGTGCGCCAGTTCGTGAGTTACCACATAATCGACCACCGGCTCGGGGCACTGAATCAGCTTCCAGGTGAAATTGAGGTCGCCGTTGCGGTTGCAGGAGCCCCAGCGGGTCGATGCTCCGCCGATCCTGATGGTGCGGTAAGTGAGGTTGAACCGGTCGGCCTGCTCGCGGACTTTGCGCCCGATCATCTCCCGGGCCAGCCGGCGGTAGAGCTTTTCCAGCGCGTTTTTGACCGCTTCCCCGTCTCCCCGCGGAACGATGAACGCATCGTCGAAAGCGAGAATCCGCCTGCTGAAGCGCAATTCATACTCCAGGCCCAGCAGCAGGAAATGTTCCCCTTCAACGAAGCGGAAGCGCGGAAGCCGCGCCCGGTAATGCTCCGTGCGGCGGTAAAGATCCTCGATCACGGCGCGGTTCGCCGCCGCGATCTCCAGCAGCCGCTTTTCGGAAACTCCCTGCGGCGCCCGGATCTCCAGCCGGCCGTCTTCGGGACGGACGGAAAAGGCGATCCGGGTGCGGCGGGGCGAATAGATGATCAGCGGTTCCTGCGTAAGTCACTCCTTCGATTCCAGATAACGCTCGGCGTCCATGCCGGCTTTACAGCCCATGCCGGCGGCGGTGATCGCTTGCCGGTAGTGCGGGTCCGCACAATCTCCGGCGGCAAAAACGCCTGCCAGCGTGGTCCGCGACGAGTCGCCGGAAAGGACCACGAAACCGTGCTCGTCCAATTGAATGAACTCCTTGAAAGGCGCCGTATTCGGAATGTGGCCGAGCGCCGCAAAGTATCCCTTGCAGGCGATTTCGGAGGTCGCGCCGGTTTTCAGGCTTTTGACCCGGATTCCCTCCACCGACTCCTGCCCGAGGATGTCCTCAACCACGCTGGACCACACGAATTCGATCTTCGGATTGGCCCTGGCGCGTTCCGCCATGATCGGCGACGCGCGCAGCTCGTCCCGGCGGTGCACCACGTAAACCTTGCTGGCGAACCGGGTCAGGAAGGTCGCCTCCTCCATCGCGGAATCGCCGCCGCCGACCACCACCACCGGAACATCCTTGAAGAACGCGCCGTCACAGGTGGCACAGGCGGAAACACCGTGGTTGCGCAGCCGCTCCTCATTGGGCAGGCCGAGGTAGCGCGGACTGGCGCCGGTCGCAATGATCAGCGCCTCGGTTTCCACCACATCGCCGGAAGGCAGGATCAGCTTCTGGATGCCACCGTCGGTAAGCTCGAACTTCTCCACCGCGTCATATTCGATCCGGGTGCCGAAGCGTTCCGCCTGCGCCTGCATGGCGGTGACCAGATCGAAGCCCTGGACGCCCTCCGGAAAACCGGGAAAATTTTCGACCTCCGTGGTTTGGGTCAACAGGCCTCCGGGCAGCATGCCGGAATACAACAGCGGATTCAGGTTGGCCCGCGCCGCATAAATCGCGGCGGTGTAACCGGCCGGTCCGCTTCCAACAATCACCAGTTTTTCCTTCTGCATCTTGAACTCCTCCTCTTCATTTGTTGCGATTCAAGAACATCGATAAAATCAGCAGGCCCCAGAGCAAATAGCCGTGGTCGCGGCGTCCGCTCTGGTGGGCGGCCCACAAAGTATGCAGTGTTTTCGGCTGGATGAAGCCGTCCGAAACGAGCGTGCCTTCAAACAGCTCCGTCGCCGCCAGGTCGCGCCATTCGCCGCGCAGCCAGAGCGACACCGGTACTCCGAAGCCTTTTTTGGGACGCTCCGCCAGTTCGGCGGGGACCAGATCGGAAAACGCCGCTTTCAGGATGCGTTTCCGGCTGCGCCCGTGCAGCTTATAATCGAACGGCAGCTTGGCGGCAAACTCCACCACCTCGCGGTCGAGGAACGGGGAACGCACCTCCAGCGATGCGGCCATTGAGGCGATATCGACCTTGGGGAGGATGTCATTCGCCAGATAGGCGTGCAGATCAAGCTCCGCGAGCCGCTCGAAGCGATTGGCGCTGGTCAGTTCCCATTGCAGCGAATCGAAAAGCTCCGCCGAATCATGCTGCAACACACCCCGCAACCGTTCGCCGAACAGCGCCTGCTTCATCGGATTCGGGCAGTGGTCGAGCATATCGAAGTAGCGGCGTTCCGGCCGGCTTGCCAGCATGTGCAGCAGCCGGCGGGTCCGGCCGAGCAGAGTGCGTTCGCCGCGGTCCGGCAAGGTCTGCACCAGTACGTGAAACAGCAGCTTGCGCACCGGCCCCGGCAGCGCATCCACGCGGGCCGCATACCGCATTGCCAGATACCGTTCGTAACCGGAAAACACCTCGTCCGCTCCGTCGCCGGAGAGAGCCACGGTGATGTGTTCCCGGGCGAACCGGCTCAACAGGTAGGTCGGCAGCATCGACGCATCCGCATAGGGTTCGCCGTAGTGGGCGGCGAGTTTTTCCAGCAATGCGAAATCGCACGGATCCACCACCTGTTCAAAATGGCGCAGCTTTCCGCCGGTCCGGCTGTTGATCGACCGTGCCGCCGCCGAAGCCCATTTGCGTTCATCGTAAGCGGCGACTTCAAAGCCGATGGTGAATGCATCGGTTTCCGCCGGAGCGCGAAATCTTGCCGCGAGGCCGGCCACGATGGTCGAATCGAGGCCGCCGGAAAGAAACGTCCCGAGCGGCACATCGGTCATTAGGCGTTTTTCCACCGCCCGTTCCACCAGCCGGCGTAACTCGTGTGCGGCGTCATCAAAGCTCAACTCATTCTGCTTCAACGAATAGTCAAGGTGCCAATAGCTGCGGATCGACACGGTTCCTTCGGAGAAACGCAGTTCCAGCTGATGGGCCGGGGGAAGTTTGCGCACATTGCGATAAACCGTGTTGGGGCAGGGGATGTAGTGCAGAGACAGAAAGTCGCTGATCGCCGTTTCATCCAGCTCCCGCGGCATTTGCGGGTGGCAGCGCAAGGCGTTGAGTTCGCTGGCGAAAATCAGCGTATCGCCGGTCATGAAGTAGAGCAGCGGCTTTTTCCCCATTCGGTCCCGGGCCAGCAACACCCGGCGGGTCCGGGAATTGTAGACGGCGAAAGCGAACATTCCGTCGAGCATGCCGACGCATTCACTGCCCAGCTCCTCATACAGATGAACGATTACCTCGGTGTCGGTGTCGGTTTTGAATTCGTGTCCGCGCTTCTCCAGCTCCTGCCGGAGTTTGCGGTAGTTGTAGATTTCACCGTTCAGAATCACGACTACGCTGCCGTCCTCGTTGGAGATCGGCTGCGCCCCATGCGCCGGGTCGATGATCGCCAGGCGACGGTGCCCGAAGGCGATTTCGTCGTTGCAGAAAAAGCCTGAGCCGTCCGGTCCGCGATGGGCCTGCTGGTTGCACATCTTCCGAACGATCCGTTCGACGTCCGGCGTGGCATGATGATTGATGATTCCGGCGATGGCACACATAAATGAACTCTTACTCCTCAAGATATGAAACGCGAAACTCCGGCGCTCCGGCTTCGGCGCGCCCCCGGCAATATATTACTCTCTTCAATTTAATATAATCTTATGCCGATGATTTACAAGGGAAGCCGGGACGGCCTTTCCCGTTTTTTGGCCGGATAAGCCGCTTTTTCCAGTTGCAAAACGGAGATTTTCAACTATATTTGACTTCATCATGATGAACGAATTAAAAATCCTGAACCGGCTGCTGCCGACATTGACGCAGACTCCGGATGTGGTGACCGGCCCGGGAGATGATTGTGCCGTATTGAAAGCCTCCGGCGAGCTCCTGTTGCTGGCCGCGGTCGATCAGGTGATCGGCGGCGTCCACTATTACTCCGGCATCACCAGTCCGGCGGCCGCCGGAGCGAAACTGATGAAGCGCAATCTCAGCGATATTGCCGCAATGGGGGGAACTCCGAAGTGGGCGCTGCTGGCGCTGGCGGTGAACGGGCGCTCCGAGGAATGGCTTCTGGAATTCTGCCGGGGAGCTCATGAGGCGGGAGCCGCTTTCGGCGTGCCGGTGGTCGGCGGCGATCTCGCTGAATTGGAAAACAAAGGCGAAGCCGGCAGCCTGACGATTCTCGGCGAAATCGCCGCTTCGGAAGTGATTCTGCGTTCGGGAGCGCGGCCGGGAGACCGGCTGTATGTGACCGGCGAATTCGGCAACTCCCTGACGAGCGGCCATCACCTGAATTTCACTCCGCGCCTCCGGGAAGGGCGGCTGCTGGCGCGGAAACATTTCGCGACGGCGATGCTCGATGTCAGCGACGGGCTGCTGCTGGACGCGGTCCGGCTGGCGTGTGCGTCGCAGGTCGATCTGGTGATGAATCCCGGGAAGGTGCCGCTTCGGGCGGGGGCCGTCCGCGAGACGGCATTCAGCGACGGCGAGGATTACGAGCTTTTATTCACGGTTCCGCAGGACCGGTGCGGAGAGCTGGAACGGGACTGGCCTTCGGATTTTGCGCCGCTCCATTGCATCGGGACGGCGGAGCAGGGGAACGGCGAAGTGCGCACCCCTGCCGGAACTATACTTTCCCGGAACAGGAAAATCGGTTATGAACATTGATCGGAAGTTGTTGAGTCATTCGGAATCGGAAACGGAAGCCTTTGCTGAAACACTGGCGAAAGAGCTGCCGCGGGGCAGGGTGCTGACGCTGGATGGAGACCTCGGGGCGGGAAAAACCGTTTTTTCACGCGGCTTCGCCCGCGGCCTCGGGATCACGGAGCCGGTTTCCAGCCCCACTTATACCATCATTCAGGAGTATCCGCTGCCGGGCGGAGGAATGCTCTATCATCTGGACCTTTACCGGATCGTCGGTTCCGCGTCGGCACTGGCGTTCGGCGTCGATGAATTTCTCGACGACCCGGATTCGCTGGCGTTGATCGAATGGCCGGAACGGATCGCGGATATCATCCCCGGCGATGCGATCCAGGTGAGGATCCGGCATATTTCCGATACGGAGCGGGAGATCTCGGTTACCGGAAACTGCTGAACTTCAAGGAGGAAAACGGATGCGACGTCAGTTGTTCCCGGCCAGAATTCCCTGGCGGCGCCGGGTTTCTTTGCCGATCGGCATCGGAGCGTTGATCGCCAGCGCAATCGGCTATTTCCTGATTCCGTTTCCGGTTGTATTCTTTCTGATGTCCAGCGGACTTTGCGAACGGGATGAAGCAATCTGGACCGGGGCGTTGACGGCTCCGGTCGGAGCGTTGAGCATTTATCTGGCGTTTCTGGGCTTTGACTGCCCGCTGCGTACTCTGGGCGCCCGCTTGGGAGTCCGCCGCCTGAAATGGCAGGATCTGTTGTGGAGCCTGCTGGGCTTCTGCGTGATCCTGACCGGCAGTATTCAGCTGAATTTCATCTGGGGGCGGATTCTCAAATTGTTAAAGGTCTCCCATATCGAAAAGCAGAACCTGCTGGAAATGGCGGAAAAGACCGGGTGGGGAAGCTTCTTCGCAATGGGAGCGGTCGTGATAATCCTGGTGCCGATTTCGGAGGAGGTTTTCTTCCGGCGCGGCCTTTACGGAGTGCTGCGGCCGCTGGGAGCATGGACGGCTCTGATTGTGACCTCGCTGCTTTTTTCCGCCGTTCACTTTTTCCTGCTCGGTTTTCCCTCTTTGTTCCTGATGGGACTGGTCTTTCAGCTGGTTTATCTGAAAACCCGCAACCTGGCGGCCGCAATAACGACTCATGCTCTGGTGAATCTGCTGGCCATGTTCGGCGCGTTTCTGGTTCGTCTGGGCGTTCCGGTGGAATGACCGGGCTTTACCGCGACACATGCCCTTGGCGGCGGATTACCAGATACCAGAAACAGAGCCAGAATATCATCATTCCCACGCAGATCAGCCAGACGGTCAGGTTGCCCTGCGTAATTACCAGCGGCAGCGCCAGCGAGGTCCAGATACCGCCACCCATAATCGGTTCGTGCAGCAGCTGTTTGTAACCGAACGCGGAGGCCGCCACGGTCTTGTTTTCCGGGTCCACCGTGCGCAGCAGCAGCAGACCGGTCGCGGTCACGCCCATCGACTGGCCGAACTCCGCGATGGCCCGTTCGAACCATGCGTCCCTGAACAGGCGAGGAGCGATGAAGAGCACCCCGAATACGTTCCACAGCGTTCCGGCGACGATCAGAATCAGCAACGGCATCCAATACGCCGCCACGAAGTCGAGGCGGATCGACGCGACCGCCGCCACCACCAGAAAATCGAGCGCCGCGCCGCCCAACCGCTGGATCTGACCATGATCGACCAGGGCGTCGAGGCGGATCGATATCAGCAGTTTTTGCAGAATCAGCCCGCCGATCAGGCAGAGCGGAAACAGCGGGAAGCTTTGCAGCACCTGAAGATTCTGCACCGAAGCCGGCATCACGGTATTGAGTGCGACCAGCAGTACTTTGATTCCGTAGCCGATCAACACCGCCATACCGATCGCCGCGATATGCAGCGCCAGCGAATCGACGGAGTCGCTGAACACGGTCTGGCGCCCTGCCGGAGGTTGTGCTTTCCTGGGATAAATACCGCGCCGTTCATGGATGGACTGCTCCGAAAATTGCCGCACATTCCTGACCCAGCCGCGTTGCACCGCAAGATTGATCAGCGCCATACCGATCACGATTCCGAGCACCATGCCCGCCGTCGCGGTGGTATAACCGAGGTCACGTCCGACCGGCCAGCCGAAATGGTCGAAGGTGGCGCTCAGGCCGCCGACCGTGCCGTGCCCGCCTTCAAAACCGATTTCCAGCAATGTGCCGAACGCGCGGTCCACATGGAACACCGGAATCAGCAGCACCGCCGCGAGACCGAGTCCGATCACATACTGCCCCCATGCGACCAGCTGGCCGTAGCAGAACTGCGGCGCGGCCAGTTTCCAGACATCGCCGATTCTGGGAAGTTTCGCGCCGATGAACAGCGCGGCGAATACGATGTTGATCAGAAAGCCCGGAATATCGGTCCAGTAGGCGTACCACTCCTGTGGAATCCGGCAGAACGGCAGATTCAAACAGAGCAGCCCGATCAACCCGCCGATTACCGAAGCGGGCAGATAAAGGCGCTGGAGCAACGGAACCAGCGTCCGGAGCACCTTCCCCAGCACCAGCAATACGCACAAACCGCAGAACGAAGTAACGACAATAGACATAAACGGACAGCTCTCCCGGGATGAATGGATTTATCATTTGAGTTATCTGTAAAAAATAACCTGTTTCCCGGTTAAATTCAAGCAAAAGCAGGATTTTGAGCTGAAAACGACACAAAAAATCCGGATTCTATTCGCGGAATCCGGATTCTAAGGAATACAGGCCGACAGCTATTTGCCGAAGCAGCGCTTCAGCAATCCGGCGAACGCGGCGCCGTGGCGCGCCTCGTCCTTGCACATCTCGTGAACGGTGTCGTGGATCGCATCGTAACCGAGCTCCTTGGCGCGCCTGGCGATCGCGAGCTTGCCGGCGCAGGCGCCGGTTTCGGCTTCGACGCGCATGGTCAGGTTGGTTTTGGTGCAGGGGACGACCACCTCGCCGAGAAGTTCGGCGAACTTGGCGGCGTGCTCAGCCTCTTCAAAAGCGATGCGCTTGTAGGCCTCGGCAACCTCGGGATAACCTTCGCGGTCGGCCTGGCGGCTCATCGCAAGGTACATGCCGACTTCACAGCATTCACCGGTGAAATGAGCGCGAAGCCCTTCGAGAACTTCTGCATCGACATCCTTGGCGACGCCGATCCGGTGTTCGTCGGCAAAGGCGATTTTTCCTTCCGGGGCCTTTTCGATGAATTTACCTTTCGCGGCGCCGCACTGCGGGCACTTTTCGGGAGCATCATCGCCTTCGTGAACATAACCGCAGATGGTGCAGACAAATTTCTTCATGGTTTCAAAATCCTTTTTTCTGTGTTATCGGGCGGCTGTTTTGGATGCCGCCTCTTTTCGGGTGATAAATAAATATAGTTACTATTACTGAAAAATGCAAGTCGGAAATTATGGAAATACAGTTGTTTTTTCAGCCTCTTCTCCGTGCCGTAAAAGCACGGACCTTCTCCCGGAATTCCTGATAGGAAGGGGGAGGGGTCACGCCGGAGAGCCGTGGAAAGTAAGTGCGCAGCACCGGCGCAATGCCGAAATAGGAGACGCACAGACACAGGAACGTCCACAGCAGCACCATCAATGGAGTGGTCAGCGTCACGGAAACGCCGATCACCGAGAGCAGGCTGGTCAGCAGCAGCACGACCAGCTGCTCCGTCCCGCACAGAATCAGGGTGGCGCGCCCCAGGTCGGCCAGAAACCTGATTTTACCCAGCGCAACTGAAATCAGGATGAAGCCGTAGATCAGCACGATCGCATTCAGCGTTGCAATCACCTGATGCCAGAAGAAAACCGAAGTCTGCGGATAAAACCAGTGATAGTGTTCGCTGCCCGTCACTCCCATCAGGGTGATGCTCAAAGCCGCCGCCGCCGTCAGCAGAAAAAACACTTTTGCGCCCGGTTTCAGCGCGGCGAAGCGGAACTCCCTGAAAAAGGGGAACAGGATATGGCCGGAAGCGAAGAAGATCATATAGCGGCAGGCCGCATTGACTCCCCACAGATCGCCGGCATTTTCCTGAAGGACAATGGGCTGCGTCAGGGTTCCGACGATATAGAGCAGGATCGAAACCGCGATCAGGAAACGGTTGGCGTGGTTCCCAAACCGGCGGCTCGCAAAGCGGTAAAGGGCGCTGTAAAGCACCGACAGCACGAACAGACAGGGAAAGAACCAGAGAGAGGCCGCGAAAATCCGGTCCCGCATTCCCAGAATCCCCTGAAGCAGGCATTTGGGGAAGTTCGGATGATACATCTGCGTATCCAGCGACATCGGAATAAAATAGAGCACCAGGAAAAACGCATACGGAATAATCAGCTGGCAGAAGCGGCGGAATACGAAATCCCGGAACCCCGCGTCGCTCTTCTTGCAGGCGAAGAACCCGGAGATGAAAAAGAAGAGCTCCACACAGAATGTATGGACCACCGGATGAAGCACCACTGCGCCGTCCCCGGTGTGGCTGATGTAAACCGCCCAGATGCCGAAAAATTTCAGTACGTCGATCCAGTCATATCTGACTTTGGTGGGAATTTGAAGTGTTTCCGCCATAAGTTCCTCGTCCGTTTACTGTTCCTTGCGGCGATAATTGATCGCCTCGAAAATATGCTCGTCCCGGATGTCAACACATCCGGCAAGGTCGGCGATGGTACGGGCCACTTTCAGAATGCGGTCGTATGCGCGCGGACTGAGCTTGAACCGGGTGATCGCCTGACGCAACAGCAACTGACTGCCCGCCGACAGGCGGCAGAACTCCTGCAGGTCGCGGCTGGAAAGCTGGGCGTTGCAGTAGAGTTTGCGTTGTCCGAGCCGTTCCTGCTGAAGCTGCCGGGCCCGGATGACCCGTTCGCGGATCTTTGCGCTCGGCTCCCCGTCCGGGGCCGCCAGCAGTTCGTCCTGGCTCAATTGCCGGACTTCCAGCTGAAGGTCGATCCGGTCAAGCAGCGGCCCGGAGATCCGTTTCTGATAGCGCCGTTTTTCCTCGATTTTACAGGTGCAGCCCAATTCGACTTCGCCCCGGCCGCAGGGGCAGGGATTCATCGCGGCGCACAGGATGAAACGGGCCGGGAAGGTGCACGTCCCCGCCGCCCGGCTGACGGTGATCCAGCCGTTTTCCAGCGGCTGGCGCAGCACTTCGAGTACATTGCGCTTGAATTCGGGCAGTTCGTCCAGAAACAGCACTCCGTTGTGGGCGAGGCTGATCTCCCCCGGCTTCGGATCGCGGCCGCCGCCGATCAGGCCGACATCGCTGATGGTGTGGTGAGGACTGCGGAACGGGCGGCGGTTCAACAGCGGCCTGCCGCCGGAAAGCAGTCCGAGCACACTGTGAATCCGGCTGGTCTCCAGTGTTTCTGCCATCGTCATCGGCGGCAGGATTCCGGCCAGCCGCATGGAAAGCATCGACTTGCCGGTTCCCGGCGGACCGGTGAGCAGGCAGTTGTGACCTCCCGCCGCCGCGATCTCCAAAGCGCGCCGGGCCATCTTCTGTCCCTTCACATCCGCGAAATCCGGCTCGTGCTCCCGGTTGCGCTCCGTGTATTCCGCCAGGCTGGTCCGATAGGGCAGGGCGCCGCCGCGGTTGATCAGTTCGACCGCCGCCGTCAGGCTGGCGACCGGATAGACCGCCAGTTTTTCCCCGCCCGCCAGCGCGGCTTCCTCCGCATTCTGCGGCGGCACGAGCAGCATGGCAAGGCCGGATTGCTCCGCCAGTCGCGCCGCGATCGGCAACGCTCCCCGGACCGGCCGGACCGAACCGTCCAATGCCAGTTCGCCGACCACCGCCACCGAGGACAGGGCTTCCGGATTTACCGCGCCGGTCGCCGCCAGCATGCCGAGCGCAATGCCGAGGTCGAAGGCGGCCCCCTCCTTGCGCAGATCCGCCGGAGCAAGGTTGACCACGGTAAAGCCTTTGGGCGGAATCATCCCCGAACTCAGGATCGCCGATTTCACCCGGTCCCGGCTCTCCTTGACCGCCATGTCGGGCAAACCGACGATGGAGACGACGCTGTCGGCGGCGCCGCCGGAGCTGCTTCCAGTCACATTGACTTCGATTTCAACCGGATAAGCATCAATTCCGATCACGGATGCGGAGAAGGTTTTGGCCAGCATGTCGCACTCCTTATACGTAAAGCCGGATCAGGTCGAGGTTCCACAAGCTGATCCGCCCGAATTCATCCTTGCCCCAGTCGCGGGTTTCGGAGTGAATATCCAACGCATTCAACCGCTCCTGATAATCCGCAGCTGCCGTCGGCACAGTGGAGGAGGAGATTTTTTCCAGATAAACCTGCCGGTTCCGGCGATCCAGCGCCAGCACCCGCCGGTGCGGGATCTGGGCCAGCTGCAGGAAAAAGTGACTCAGGAACAGCGATTCGACCAGTGCGCTTTCTCCCTCCAGCACCTCGTAATTTTCCAGCGGAACGGTCCGGCGCAGCGGATCGACCGTGCGCAGCAGAGAACCGTCCTGCACCGAAAATTTTGGATATCCGGCCAGCGCCTGTCGCCGCCGCCTGGGCCACTCGTGCCACAGCGCCGCCGATTCCCGGACCAGCGCCTCCGCGTAAAATTCCTCCGGATCAGCGATGCCGAGCGCCGCCAGCAGCTTCAACATCTGATGACGGGTCCGGGAAAAGCGGAACTCCATTCCGATACGTTCCATCGAATACCGCCGGAACCAGCGGTCGAACCAGCCGGCCTTCCGGACCCCCTGCGCATCCACCAGCGCAAAGCGGTTCAAGCCCGGCGAATACAGGACGTTGCCGATATGAAAGTCCGGATGGTACAGACGGGATTCCAGAACCTTTCTCGCAAAGTGCACGAAATTATTCAGGAAAACGGCCGGCTCTCCGGGCTGTTCGATATAGGTGCGGTAAAAATAGTCGCTCACCGCTTCCGCTTCCGGGAAGGCGCGGGTAATCAGAATGCTGCCGGCGGAGGATTCCCCCAAGGCAAGATGTTCAACCAACTGAATTCCTTCACGCTCAATCAGTTGGGCGCAGCTCCATTCGGAGCGCAGCCGCCTGCCGCTCCGCCTGTCGTACTTCAGAAAGTAATCGCCGCACCGGAAGACCTGCCGGACGGGATTGGACTTGACCTCCCGGCCCGCTTCCAGCAGCAGTTCGGGGCGGTCACCCAGCTCCGCGGCAATTGCGGGAGTCGCAAAGCGCCAGTTCCAGTTGCAGTTCTTCACGGCCGCACCTTTCCCAGCAGGAAGGAGGTGCTGCCGAATTTGCGAATCTCCATCTCCGCCGGCCCGGAGGCTTCCAGGAACAGGCCGACCGCGCCGGGGGTATCCGGCAATTCCCAGACCAGCCGGGCACCGGCGAAGTGCATCCGGAAAAATTCGTCCCGCATCAGCCGGCCGAAAAATTCCGCAGAACGGGGGTAGGGGGGATCGGCCAGAATCAGGTCAGGCGAACCGGCGGGAATGGAATAACGTCGCGGTTCAAGGGCGCTGCAATTGAGCAGGTTCGCCTTACACTGCACGCCTGCTTTCTGCACTCTGGCCAGATTTTCGCCGATCACCCGCAGATGGCGCGGCTCCAGTTCCACCATGGTGATCGCCGCGGCCCCGCGGCTGGCGGCTTCCAGCGCCAGTGCGCCGGAACCGGAAAACAGATCCAGCACATTGCATCCGGAAAAATCTCCGAGGCTGTCAAACAATGCCTTGCGGGAACGCGCCGCCGTCGGCCGCACTTCCAGTCCGGCCGGCACATTCAAAACAATGTTCCGCGCAATTCCCGCAATAATCTGCATATAATCCCTGTTTCCCCGCAGCCCAAATAATAATCAATAAAGATAAGCCGGAGCTTCTCCGCTGATGCGGAGCAAGCTCCGCTTATTCCCACTCGATCGTGCCCGGCGGCTTGCTGGTGATATCGTAGACCACCCGGTTCACGCCGTTGACTTCGTTGATGATCCTGCTCGAAATCCGCCCGAGCAGGTCGTAGGGCAGTTGCACCCAGTCGGCGGTCATGCCGTCGGTGCTTTCCACCGCGCGCAATGCGATCACATAATCATAGGTGCGTTCGTCGCCCATCACGCCGACCGTCCGGATCGGCAGGAATACCGCGAACGTCTGCCAGATGCAGTAGTACAGTCCGGCCTTTTTAATCTCCTCCACGACGATTTCGTCGGCGTCGCGCAGGATGTCGAGCGTCTTTTGGCTGACCGCGCCGAGGTGGCGGACCGCCAGGCCGGGGCCGGGGAAAGGCTGGCGCATCACCACGTCTTCCGGCAGGCCGAGCTGGCGGCCCACCTCGCGCACTTCGTCCTTGAACAGGCGGCTCAGAGGCTCCAGCAGCTGAAATTTCATCTCCTTCGGCAGACCGCCGACGTTGTGATGGCTCTTGATCATCGCGGCGGGATTGCCGTCGATCGGAACACTTTCAATCACATCGGGATAGGTGGTGCCCTGCGCCAGAAACTCCGCATGTTCGATCTTCGCGGAAGCGTCGTCGAACACCTGCACGAATTCATTGCCGATGATCTTGCGCTTCTTCTCCGGCTCCTCGACTCCGGCCAGTCTGGTCAGGAAGCGCTCCGTCGCATCGACGTAGATCAGCTTCATGTCGAATGCCCGGCCGAACAGATTCCGTACCCGCTCCGCCTCATTTTTGCGCAACAGGCCGTTGTTGACGAAAATACAGTTGAGCTGCTTGCCGATCGCCTTGTGAATCAGCGCCGCCGCCACAGAGGAGTCGACGCCGCCGGAAAGGCCGAGGATCACATTGGCGGAGCCGACTTTGGCGCGGATCTCCCGAACCTGCTGTTCGATAAAGGATTCCATCGTCCAGTCGCCGACGCATTTGCAGATGTTCTTGCAGAAGTTGCCGATGATGGTTTTGCCCTGCGGCGTATGCACTACTTCAGGGTGGAACTGGATGCCGTAGAGATTCCGCTCCGGCATATGCACCGCGCAGAACTCCGTGTTGCCGCTGGAACCGAGGATTTCAAAACCTCCCGCCGGCATTTTCGCGACTTTGTCGCCGTGGGACATCCACACCTGGATTTCCCCGTCCAGACCGAGGAACAGATTGCCGGATTTGACGATTTTCAGCATGGCCTTGCCGTATTCCCGGGCGTGGCCGCGGGTGATCTCTCCGCCCAGCGTGTGAATCATCAGCTGCAATCCGTAGCAGATGCCCAGCACCGGAATGCCGAGTTCGAAAATAGCCGGATCGCATTTGGGGGCATGCTCGGAGTAGACACTGGCCGGGCCGCCGGAAAGAATGATGCCTTTGGGATTCTCCGCCCTGATCGCTTCGGCGCTTGTATAGTACGGCATGATTTTACTGTAGACCCGGCATTCGCGGATCCGTCGCGCAATCAACTGACTGTACTGTGAGCCGAAATCAAGGACAACGATCGTTTCGCTCATAGAGTCCAATTCTTTGTGAGGGGTTGTTTACCTGTTTGCTTTCCTAATATATCACGAAAAAAATGTTTTTTAAAGTCGCGGCCTTTGATTTTTGCCGGATTCGGTCTAATTTATAAAGATAATTTTTGAATAAATCAGGGAATGAGATCATGGATGAGATGCTTTATTGCGTGAAACTGCAGGATAACTCCGGCAGCTTCGATCTGGCGGCTGAAATGCTTGCGGCGCTGGAACTGGATTTCAGCAGTTGGGAAGACCGGGAGAACCGCCGGGTGCTGCACACCGTCTATGCGCTCGATCCCGATACCGCCCGAAACAATCTCGACCGCATCCGGCAGGCCGTCGCCGACTGGACGCCGCTCGGGTTGGAAGTGGGCGATATCGAATATTTTGAGATGAAGAAGGAGGACTGGTCCGAAGTCTGGAAAAAGTATTTTCATCTGCTCCCGATCTCCGACCGGCTGATCGTCAAACCGAGCTGGCTGGAGTGCCGGCCCAAACCGGGTCAGAAAGTGCTGGAGATCGATCCCGGCATGAGTTTCGGCACCGGCCAGCATGCGACCACTTTGTTCTGCCTGAAAACCATCGACAAACTGGCCGGGAATCCGGAGGTGCACAGCCTGTTGGACGCCGGATGCGGCTCCGGGATTCTGGCGATCGCCGGCGCCCTGCTCGGATACGGGCCGGTTGACGCTTTCGACTACGATCCCGACGCGGTGATGATTGCCGGAGAAAACCTTGCGCTCAATCATATCTCTTCGGTAAAGCCGGAAGTCGCGGATGCCGCCGTTTATGCGGGACGCCCGGAGAAATACGATCTCGTCTGCGCCAATATCCTGGGCCACCTGCTGAAAGCCTACCGCCACAATATCGCCAACTGGGTCCGTCCCGGCGGCTATCTGGCGCTGGCCGGAATCCTCGACCGAGAATTCGACGCGCTGAGCAAGGCGTTCGTCGAAATCGGCTTCGAGGAGCTGGAGCGCGAAACGCTCAAAGAGTGGACCAGCGGCCTGTTCCGGAAAAACTGATCAATTGTTCTGGCGGGGATCGAGCGCATCGCGCAGCGCATCCCCGAGCACGTTCAGTGCCAGCACCAGCATGAACATGAAGCCGGTGGCGGCGGCAATCTCCCACCAGATGCCGCGCCAAAGCCGCTCCTGTCCGTCCGAAATCATCACTCCCCAGCTCGGGGCGCTCTGCACGCCGAAGCCGAGATAGCTGACGATCACTTCGAGCATGATCGCACCGGCGAAGGAAAGCGTGAAGTAGATGATGACCAGATGGAACACATTGGGCAGGATGTGCCGGAAAATAATCACCGGGCTGCTGACGCCCGCCACCCGCGCCGCCGCCACATAGGGCATCGAACGCAGCCGCATCGCTTCGCCGCGCACCACCCGGCAGAGCGTCACCCATCCGGTCAGGCCGATCGCGAAGTAGACTGCCAGCATTCCCGGCTCCGCCCGCAGCACTGTACCGGCCAGCCGGATGGCGCCGACCATTCCTTCCGAAAGAAAGTTGCGTGAAACCAGCAGCGCGAATGCAAGGATGAACAGCAGCGTCGGCATCGACGCGAATGTACTGTACGCCCACACCACCCAGTCATCGAACTTGCCGCCGTAAAAACCGGCGATCGCCCCAAGAGTCACGCCGATCACCGCAGCAATCACGCTTGCAATCACGCCGACCTTGACCGCGGTGGCGCTTCCGGCCATCGCCCGCAGAAATACATCGCGCCCCTGATAGTCGGTCCCCATCCAGTGAGTAGGGGAGGGGGGGGCGTAACGGGCAAGGTCGTCGGTTTGTTGGTAAACCGGCACAATGCCGCTATGTTCACAGTAGATGTCGTAAAGTTCGGTGCCGACCGCCAGTAAAAGGTAGATGCCGACCACCGTCAGTGAAATCACCGCCAGTGGATTCCTTTTCAATTTGCTCCAGACCGAAAGGGGCCTCATGTTATTTCTCCGTCGCTTCACGGTTTTTGCGTGAGAGTGCGACCTGCAATAGAGCGATGTCCGCCGGAGTCACGCCGTCGATGCGACCGGCCTGCGCCAGAGTGGTCGGCCGCACCTTGAGCAGTTTACTCCGGGATTCATTGCTCAGGCCTTTGATCCTGTCGTAATCGAAGTCTGCCGGAATCTGAAGCGTTTCCAGTTTGCGGAGGCGGCTGATTTCCGCAGCTTCACGCTGAAGATAACCGTCGTAACGCGCCTCCACCAGCAATTCGCGCCAGATCCGCCGTCCCTGACGGTCGTTGTTCAGCTCCGGCAGCAGCCCGGCGGGGAAGGGGAGGCGGACCGTCGCTTCGGCCAATGGAGTATTGTCGGGCAGGTCTTTCAGATGAACCAGCAGAGATTTCCCGGCATGGCGGCGGCTGCGGCAAAGTTCCAGCACTTCAGTCAAGGCGGAACGGTAAGCGCAGAACTCCCGGTATTTGCTCTCCGGCAGCAGGCCGGTTTCATAAGCGAATTCCGACAGCCGCAGGTCGGCGTTGTCCTGGCGCAGCACCAGCCGGTATTCGGCGCGGCTGGTGAAGAGCCGGTACGGTTCGATGATATCCTTGGTGGTCAGGTCATCGATCATCACGCCGATATAACTGGAATCTCGTCCCAGTTCAACCGGACTTTTGCCTTGTGCGATACGGGCGGCGTTGAGTCCGGCCAGCAGCCCCTGTCCCGCCGCTTCCTCATAACCGCTGGTGCCGTTGATCTGGCCGGCGGTAAACAAATTGTCACAGGATTTGATCCGCAAAGTCCGTTCCAACTGGTCCGGAAACACAAAATCGTATTCGATCGCATAGGCGTAACGTGAAAGCACCGCGTGCTCCATTCCCGGAACTGAGTGGATCAGCTGCCGCTGCACCTCCGGCGGCAAACTGGTGGATAATCCATTAATATAATACTCCTCCGTCTGCGCTCCCTCCGGCTCGAGGAACAGCAAATGGCGCGGATGCTGCGGGAAACGAACCACCTTGTCCTCAAACGAGGGACAATACCGCGTGCCGATTCCCTTGATTATGCCCTGGTACATCGGTGAGTATTGCAGATTGCGCCGGACAATCTCCGCGGTTTCATCCGTGGAATAAACCTGATAGCACGGCAGATCGTGACGCACCGCTTCCGGCAGGGCAGGGGAGTGGCCGGCGGACCAGCAACTGAATCGCTCTTCCTCGCTGTCACACTCCTGACGCGCCATCTGGGAAAAGTCGATTGTCTTGGCCAGAATGCGGGCAGGGGTTCCGGTTTTCAGCCGTCCCAGCCGCAATTTCAACTGCTCGCCAAGCGCCGCCGACAGCGAATTCGACGGAAAATCACCAGCCCTTCCGCCGGGAAAATTGCGGAGTCCATAATGAAGCTTGCCGTTCAGAAAGGTTCCGGTCGTAACGACCGCCGCGGCGCAATGGATTTCATCACCGAACTGGTTCGTAACTCCGGTGATTTTACCGTTATCCATCAGGAATGCAGTTACTTCCGATTGCAGGACATCAACTTGCGGCATCTGCTCCAGCCAAAGTTTCATGCCGCGCTGATAGCAGACTTTATCGCACTGTGAACGCGGCGACCAGACCGCCGGGCCTTTGGTGCGGTTCAGCATGCGGAACTGAATGGATGCCGAGTCAGTCACAATCCCCATCGCTCCGCCCATCGCGTCGATCTCCCGGACGACCTGTCCCTTGGCAATGCCGCCGATAGCCGGATTGCAACTCATCTGGGCGATATGATCCATATTCAAGGTAATCAGGAGCGTTTTGGCCCCGATTCGGGCGGAAGCCATTGCGGCCTCACAACCAGCGTGGCCGGCTCCGATCACGACGACATCATAAAAATTCATCATAGATAACGAATAGAAAATTGAATAAGTTGAAATGTATTCCTATTAAAATACGACTTCCGGACAACTTTCGCAAATTAAGAAAAAAAGATACCTCGAAAAAATCTTCTCAAAATATTCACAGAATTATCGTCAAGTTATTAACAACCCGACTGATCACAAGTCATATCATTTTAACATCAAAATAGTTAGATCAATCCATTCCCCCTGCTCTACAAGTATTAAAATTAACATAACATACATTATGCGACGTTATAAAACCGTCTGGAACGAACGCTAAGGCCCGGATAACTCCGGCCCATGCAACAACCCTACCCGATCATTATCCCGGCCTCTATGTTGTTTCCCGACCAACAACGGCAATTGGCTTTTCCGAAGAAGTTCCGAAAATCTTCGCGCCGCCGTTTGTCCGTCCGTCCGCTGCTCGTTTGCAGGAACGAGGCAGGCGGGCCGGGCCGGAACAAAACAACGGCGCTTCGATTCCCCGTTGCGCATCCGGAAAATCAAAAGCGCCGCTATTGGATCAGAGAAGCAACTCAAGATTTGCGAAGATGATTTTTAGCCACTTCGACAATCTCGGAAACAAGTTCTTGAAACAAAGCATCTCGAAGCCCATAGGAATTATGAACCTCTATAAATTCATACCGGCAAGAACCCTGCAACAACAAAAAAATCTGCCAATACCCCAATCCCGAATCAACAACTTGAATATCGTTAACTGAAAAACACTTGGTCTTGTGCATTCCCCTACCCTCCTTTACTTCCAGTATTCCGCGCCGACCCTATCCAGAAGCGCCGCCGCATGTTCAAAATCATCAAACGCCGCATAATTCCTCAATAATGCCTTTTCCGAGGCCGAAAGGAACTTGAACGCATCGGAGATCATATCAAGGAACTTCGTTAATTCCGGCTGCGCGGCACCGTCTGCAATCTCCTGATCTGAGATATCACCAATGCCAAAATAGGCTTTCAGACCGCGCGACCAGCAAAGAGAGTGCATCCCCTTAACCGCCCGGAAGAACTCAATATAGCGATCTGTGGCCCAGCCGGAACCGTCCGCAGCTTCGGCAAGCAATTGCATCGGCGAATAATGCCCGGAACCCCTGCCCTGTTTCAGATTGCCCAATGCCATCTCGGAGGATATCTTTGTGAGATAGTTCTCCGCACTCCTGGCTTCGATCAGATCGAGCGCGATATCAGACAACCCGGACAGGCCAACCGTTTCCAAAGCCCGCAGCCAGTACCCCCGAAGGGCCGCCAGGTCAAAATCCGTCTTTCGACAGAAAAGCAAGATATGCTGGTGCGGATGATAGCCGTTAGTTTGGGAGTATTGAATCTCCGTTGCAGTGATCCGCCCTACCCTGCCGCAAGCGGAAAGCAAGCGTTTCAATGAACCATTACACCAAAAAGCCTCAAGAGCCCTCTTGAAAGCTATCAGCAGATCAACAAGCCGATCCTCCAACCTATGAGCAAAAGTCAGAGTAATCATATAGCAGGTATTCAATACATTTTCATTAAGCCACTGGTGAACTGCTTTTTTTATCTCGGCTGACCGTTTCCCCATGATCCGGGCAGAGCATACCGGGCAGCACATTGCATTAGCGCAGGTGACCACATTGTTATAATATGCCCTGCTTGTTTCAGCATTGCGGACCAGCGAAATGATCGAACCGATACTTGCCCGATGACACTTTGAGAAATTCCCATTATACGGAATTACGGAACGTTCCACCAGTTTGTTTTGAATGAAATTTTGAAGCTTGAACCGAGTAAAAGTATTGATAAAATACTCTTGATCCTGCTGTAACTTCGACTTGACATTTGAAGAAGAAACATGTAGATTAAAACTGTATCTAGTGTTTGAGCCTTGCTTCTCGGTGGCCTCCGAGTGCAAGGCGCTTTCTTTTTCGTTCATAAAAGCCCCCTGCCCCGTTGCATTACTTCACCAAACCAAGAAACTTCACCGCTTCAAAGATCGAAACGGAGCGACCGAAGCGAGCAATACCAGACGGTTTCATCTGGAACGATGCCAGTACTTCCGAACCTTCCAGCGGTTTCAGCGTATCAAATGCCGCCTGATCCACTGGAATACTGATGCTGCCGCCAATGAAAAGAAAGTCGGCATAGTTACTGCTTTTTGCATCCTTCGCGGCCTTGACCGACACCACAGATACCGGAATCGTCATTTTTAACATCTTTTTTCTCCTTTTTTTGATTATATTCGTACTCAGTTATAATGAGTACATATTTACAATCTACATGAAAAATTTAAACTTGTCAACCCATCCTAAGTAAACTATATTTAAAAAAAGGAGGAAAAATGGACAAAAACTTTATCGACTGGTATAAAAAGACTGAAGAAGAAACTGGAAGCCTCGTAACTCCCGCCAGTGCAGCAAAAATGATAGGAATATCCCGACAATATCTAGAAAAAATTATACTTGCTGGAAGAATAAAGAAATACTATTATAAAGATATTCCTTTTATTGGAATGAACGATATCAACAAAGAATACGAAAGAAGAAAAGAAAAAATCCAAAAGGAAAACGAAAAAGAAACAATTCTCTTCAAGTCAAGAGAAGAAGAATTACTTGCTCAAATAGAGCAATTAAAAAGAGAAAAAGAAGAAATCATAAGACAACAAGAATTTAAAGAATTTGCCAAAAATAATCCTGATCAAGTAGAATGGATCGAAGATGAAACTGGAGCTTATATACCAGTAAGAAAATATGAAACTAACACTACGGAATTGAATGAAGAATAATAACAATTCCTAGTTTGGCCTGTAATCTCGCGTTATTACCAAGAGGGGAAGCCCTCCGGGCGCTTTTGATGGTGGACGATAGACCACCGCCAGAGGCGCCCTTTTTTCTGCCCTGATTATCCGCCGCAACATTGACCAACCGCGCGCTGCTGCTTAAGGGGCTCCGCCCCTACAGCTTACCCCGATCCGCTTCGCTCCACTCCCTTTCCATGCTTTTTCGCTTCGACCTGGATAACGTTACGGTCGGCGCTTTACAGCCCTCCGGGAACGCCTCCCCGCATAATGTCCACTATGCCACGGCGTGCGGCTCATGGGATTTCTCCACGCCTCACGCCGTGACATAGCCCGATTCATTATGCGACGTTATAAAACCGTCTGGAACGAACGCTAAGGCCCGGATAACTCCGGCCCATGCAACAACCCTACCCGATCATTATCCCGGCCTCTATGTTGTTTCCCGACCAACAACGGCAATTGGCTTTTCCGAAGAAGTTCCGAAAATCTTCGCGCCGCCGTTTGTCCGTCCGTCCGCTGCTCGTTTGCAGGAACGAGGCAGGCGGGCCGGGCCGGAACAAAACAACGGCGCTTCGATTCCCCGTTGCGCATCCGGAAAATCAAAAGCGCCGCTATTGGATCAGAGAAGCAACTCAAGATTTGCGAAGATGATTTTTAGCCACTTCGACAATCTCGGAAACAAGTTCTTGAAACAAAGCATCTCGAAGCCCATAGGAATTATGAACCTCTATAAATTCATACCGGCAAGAACCCTGCAACAACAAAAAAATCTGCCAATACCCCAATCCCGAATCAACAACTTGAATATCGTTAACTGAAAAACACTTGGTCTTGTGCATTCCCCTACCCTCCTTTACTTCCAGTATTCCGCGCCGACCCTATCCAGAAGCGCCGCCGCATGTTCAAAATCATCAAACGCCGCATAATTCCTCAATAATGCCTTTTCCGAGGCCGAAAGGAACTTGAACGCATCGGAGATCATATCAAGGAACTTCGTTAATTCCGGCTGCGCGGCACCGTCTGCAATCTCCTGATCTGAGATATCACCAATGCCAAAATAGGCTTTCAGACCGCGCGACCAGCAAAGAGAGTGCATCCCCTTAACCGCCCGGAAGAACTCAATATAGCGATCTGTGGCCCAGCCGGAACCGTCCGCAGCTTCGGCAAGCAATTGCATCGGCGAATAATGCCCGGAACCCCTGCCCTGTTTCAGATTGCCCAATGCCATCTCGGAGGATATCTTTGTGAGATAGTTCTCCGCACTCCTGGCTTCGATCAGATCGAGCGCGATATCAGACAACCCGGACAGGCCAACCGTTTCCAAAGCCCGCAGCCAGTACCCCCGAAGGGCCGCCAGGTCAAAATCCGTCTTTCGACAGAAAAGCAAGATATGCTGGTGCGGATGATAGCCGTTAGTTTGGGAGTATTGAATCTCCGTTGCAGTGATCCGCCCTACCCTGCCGCAAGCGGAAAGCAAGCGTTTCAATGAACCATTACACCAAAAAGCCTCAAGAGCCCTCTTGAAAGCTATCAGCAGATCAACAAGCCGATCCTCCAACCTATGAGCAAAAGTCAGAGTAATCATATAGCAGGTATTCAATACATTTTCATTAAGCCACTGGTGAACTGCTTTTTTTATCTCGGCTGACCGTTTCCCCATGATCCGGGCAGAGCATACCGGGCAGCACATTGCATTAGCGCAGGTGACCACATTGTTATAATATGCCCTGCTTGTTTCAGCATTGCGGACCAGCGAAATGATCGAACCGATACTTGCCCGATGACACTTTGAGAAATTCCCATTATACGGAATTACGGAACGTTCCACCAGTTTGTTTTGAATGAAATTTTGAAGCTTGAACCGAGTAAAAGTATTGATAAAATACTCTTGATCCTGCTGTAACTTCGACTTGACATTTGAAGAAGAAACATGTAGATTAAAACTGTATCTAGTGTTTGAGCCTTGCTTCTCGGTGGCCTCCGAGTGCAAGGCGCTTTCTTTTTCGTTCATAAAAGCCCCCTGCCCCGTTGCATTACTTCACCAAACCAAGAAACTTCACCGCTTCAAAGATCGAAACGGAGCGACCGAAGCGAGCAATACCAGACGGTTTCATCTGGAACGATGCCAGTACTTCCGAACCTTCCAGCGGTTTCAGCGTATCAAATGCCGCCTGATCCACTGGAATACTGATGCTGCCGCCAATGAAAAGAAAGTCGGCATAGTTACTGCTTTTTGCATCCTTCGCGGCCTTGACCGACACCACAGATACCGGAATCGTCATTTTTAACATCTTTTTTCTCCTTTTTTTGATTATATTCGTACTCAGTTATAATGAGTACATATTTACAATCTACATGAAAAATTTAAACTTGTCAACCCATCCTAAGTAAACTATATTTAAAAAAAGGAGGAAAAATGGACAAAAACTTTATCGACTGGTATAAAAAGACTGAAGAAGAAACTGGAAGCCTCGTAACTCCCGCCAGTGCAGCAAAAATGATAGGAATATCCCGACAATATCTAGAAAAAATTATACTTGCTGGAAGAATAAAGAAATACTATTATAAAGATATTCCTTTTATTGGAATGAACGATATCAACAAAGAATACGAAAGAAGAAAAGAAAAAATCCAAAAGGAAAACGAAAAAGAAACAATTCTCTTCAAGTCAAGAGAAGAAGAATTACTTGCTCAAATAGAGCAATTAAAAAGAGAAAAAGAAGAAATCATAAGACAACAAGAATTTAAAGAATTTGCCAAAAATAATCCTGATCAAGTAGAATGGATCGAAGATGAAACTGGAGCTTATATACCAGTAAGAAAATATGAAACTAACACTACGGAATTGAATGAAGAATAATAACAATTCCTAGTTTGGCCTGTAATCTCGCGTTATTACCAAGAGGGGAAGCCCTCCGGGCGCTTTTGATGGTGGACGATAGACCACCGCCAGAGGCGCCCTTTTTTCTGCCCTGATTATCCGCCGCAACATTGACCAACCGCGCGCTGCTGCTTAAGGGGCTCCGCCCCTACAGCTTACCCCGATCCGCTTCGCTCCACTCCCTTTCCATGCTTTTTCGCTTCGACCTGGATAACGTTACGGTCGGCGCTTTACAGCCCTCCGGGAACGCCTCCCCGCATAATGTCCACTATGCCACGGCGTGCGGCTCATGGGATTTCTCCACGCCTCACGCCGTGACATAGCCCGATTCATTATGCGACGTTACTTGTACGCCGGAAAGCAACGCAGAGGCAGGGTAAATCAGGATGGGTAGCACCATCCGGAATGATTCATATCCCCTGCTCTACGTCGATTTGCGGCAAAGAATCTTTCTGTACACTAGAAGAAGAATTGTCAACGTTTCCGTGATGCCGCAGATGTTACGGCATCATGTTTTGGAGCGGCGGAACGGCATCTATCAGGAAGCCGTGTTGTGGAGGATGAGGCCGTTGTTTAGGAACAGTTGGCGGCTGGAATAATTCCGGAGGCTCTGGTATTATATTGAAATTGGGCAGGGGGGATTCGGCAGACTGCCCCCTGCCCTTTGTGTACGCCCGGCATGGGCGATAACTTGACGGTGAAAGTCCGTTACAGACTTGG
>ERZ1034917.631-NODE-631-length-30362-cov-13.714224_pt1 | contig 30362 bp, 27 predicted proteins | sample MGYA00520605_ERZ1034917 | MGnify/ENA primary metagenome ERZ1034917 (study PRJEB33766, sample SAMN09781784) | gut metagenome | biome: gut microbiome | host: Homo sapiens | place: Madagascar | study: EMG produced TPA metagenomics assembly of the PRJNA485056 data... | reverse complement strand
CCGGTCGGGTTCCAAGGGCGAAGCGCCTTGGTCGCCGAAGGCGAAATCCCGGTTTGAGAGTTCAATAGAAGCGCAGGAGCGGGAGCTTGCCGTCGTCCCCGGTGACGCGCTCGGCGACCACGTCGGCTTTCTCCTCGCTCTCCTGTAACGGAAATGCGTTCAGCCAGTTCACGAAGGCATCGGCGTGGTAACAGTCGTCGCAGTCGCCGCCTCCTTCACACACCCAGTAGGGATGGTCGGCGGAGCGGTCGGCGCGCCAGGCGAAAAACTGGTCCTGCAGCTCCGTAATGCGGTCGTATGCCGATTGCGGAATGTCGATGATGTCGAATTCCCGTTTGAATTGCGTCAATAGCAGCATGATGATTTTCCTGAATTAAAACGGGGCGTCGTCGGAAGCCGGCGCGTTGCGGGCGGGGGAGGGGACGCCTGATTCAAAGTCGCTCCATTCACCCTCTTTGCCGTCATCGCGGGTCAGGAGTTCGATTTTGCGTTCCAATGTGTCGAGCTTGCCGCGGCAGGCCTTGACCAGTTGGCTGCCGAGTTCGAAATCGGTCATCAGCTCCTCAAGCGGCAGGCGGCCGGTTTCCATGCGGCCGACGAGGTTTTCCAGTTTTTCCAGCGCCTGCTCGAAAGGCAGCGCGTCGAGTTTTTCGGGGGAGAGCGGTTCTGTCATGGTTGATGGTCCTCTGATTGGGAAAGATGCAGCGACGGGTGAAATTCGGTGAAACCGCCTTTGGCGCGGTCGTAGCCGAAGAGCCGTCCCGCCGCGATGTGAAAATACCAGGCGTGCAGCGCGAGCTTGCCCGCATCCACACGCGCTTTGATCCAGGGAAAGGTGAGCAGGTTTTCCAGGCCCAGCACGAGTGAAGCTTCTTCGCAGGCGCGATGGCGGGTGTGGGGGGAAGCATTGCTTAAAACCATCGCGGCCTGTTTGGCCGGCTCGGCGAGGTCGAGCCAGGCGTCGAGAAATTCTCCGGCGGGCTTCTCCGGCGTGCGCTCCATCAGGGCGTGGATGCCGCCGCAGTCGGAGTGTCCGATTATGATGATATGTTCCACCTGCAGGCCGTTCACCGCATACTCCAGCGCGGCGCTGACGCCGTGATGGCGGGTATCCGGTTCATACGGCGGGACCAGGTTCGCGACGTTGCGGATTACGAACAGGTCTCCGGGATCGCTCTCCGTAATCAGCGCGGGGTCTACGCGCGAGTCGGAGCAGGCGATGATCAGGCTTCGGGGATGCTGCCCGTGCTTCAACTGGTCGAACAGCTCGGAGTCTCCCGAAAAATAGGTGTCCCGGAAACTCCGGAACCCATGCAGCATTTTTTCAATGGCTTCTTCCATGATGGTCCTCTGGCGTCCGGCGCTTCCTGCCGGACTGAAAACGGGAGCGGCCATCGGATGTGATTGCCGCTCCCGCCAGGAGTTTTTCCTGTGTTATTTGAGCAGATAGTCAGGCTTGGCGGTCCGGAACGGACTGGCCGGGAACCCTTCCTTGTTGTACAGGTTCGCGTTGCCCGGATAACCGGCCCACGCATAGCGCACTTCGACCGGTTCCTTCACCTTGTCGGACCAGACCAGCACCGTGTCGCCGTCGATTTTCGCATCGGCCCACACGAAGTTGCCGTCCTTGCCCGCGATCGCGAATGAAGTCGGCGCGCCGTCTCTGGCCACGAGACCGGAGCCGGTGTTTTTGAAGAACAGCCGCACCTTATTGCCTTCGACCGTCATGCGCTCATAGAGCGGGCCGGCGCTGATTTCCCTGGAGCCGTAGCAGATGCGCTCCGCTTCCTTGCCGAGCCGGTAACCGAGCGTCTGCTTGTCCGCCGGGTGGATGTCGAACGGGTTGCCGACGTCGATCGCGACCGCCATGCCGGTATTCGGAATGGCGAGCGTCGCGGTCTGCACTTCGCGCAGTTTCGGCCAGCTGCTGTCGGAGGGCTGCCGGTTCTTCCAGAAGTCCGCTGGTCCGGGCTTTGAGGGGGAATGGCGCTCGAACGCGGCCAGCTGGATGAACAAAAACGGCATCTCCGGATTGTTCCACTTGTTCCGCCAATCCTGAATCAGCAGCGGATGCAGTTTCATATACTCCTCATAGGCTCCGGCGTTGGATTCGCCCTGATACCAGATGACTCCGCGGATCGGGTACACCGTCCACGGCGCGACCATCGAGTTGTAGAGTGTGGCCGGGAAGTACGGGCTGCTCTGCGAAATGGAGAGGTCGTCCGGCGGAGTCGGGCGCGTGCCGAGCTTCTGCGTATCGATTTTGAATTCGACCTTGTATTTCCATGCTCCGTTCAGCCGGATGCGGTCGTTTTTGTCGTTGCCGAGCTGCAGGTAGAACAGGGGCTCCGGCCCCATCAGGCCGCCGTTGGAGTACATGTCCGCCACCCGCACCGCGATGGTGTTGGCGCCGGCCTTGACCAGTTTGCCCGGAATTTTGTAGACGCGCGGCACGCTCCAGTAATTCGGAGTTGAAGTGCCGGTGGCTCCGACCTTTTCGCCGTTGAAAAAGGTTTCGTCGCAGTCATCGACCGCGCCGAGGGAGAGCGTCAGCTCCTTGCCGGCCCACTCCGCCGGAATCGTGACGGTGCGGCGATACCAGAAAATCCCATCGAAATCGGCGGCGGGAGAACTCGGCACTTCCTCGCTCTGCCAGCCGGAGTCGTCAAATCCGGGATTTTTCCACGCCTGCGCCGCCGCTGTCGCGGCCGGATCGAACGCATAGAACCGCTTTTCCCAGGCGTCGAAGGCGATCTTCGCTTTTTTCTTCAGCGCCGCAATTTTCGCTTCCTGCTCCTTGCTTGGTTTGCGGGAGCTTTCGATCTTGGCGAGTTCGCCGGTGCGGTTCGCGGAGCGGTAGCCCGCTTCGCTGATCCAGCTCTGGATCGGCGTGCCGCCCCAACTGGAGTTGATCACGCCGACCGGGACGTTCAGATCCTTGTGCAGCTGGCGCGCGAAATAGTAGCCGAGCGCGCTGAAGGGGCCGACCGTTTCGGGCGAGCAGACCACCCAGCCCGGACCGGCGATCTCCTTTTGCTCCACGCCCGGGGAAACGGAGCGGCGCTGGCAGGTGTTGAACAGGCGGATGCCCGGATGATCGGCGGCTGCAACCTCCGCCTTGCCGTTCGCGGAGTTCCAGAACTGCCTGCCGCTGTAAACCGGCATTTCCATGTTGGACTGGCCGCTCGCCAGCCACACTTCGCCGATCAGCACATCCTCGAAACTGACGCCGGGAGTGCCTTCCTTGCCGGTGACGACCACGGAATAAGGCTGCATACCGGCCTTCATCGCGGGGAGTTCGGCGGTCCATTCGCCGTCGTCGCCGGCGGTGGCGTAGGCCGAGTTTTCTCCGATCGTGACCTTGACGGATTCTCCGGGAGCGGCGGTTCCGCTGATCCGGATCGGCCGGTCACACTGAAGAACCATGTGGTCACCGTAAACTTTGTGCACGGTGAAGGTGCCGGCCATTTTGTCCGGGGCGCTTATCGAGCCGCATGCTCCAAGCATCACCACGGCCGCCAGGGCCAGAAGGGCGAGGTACAGCTTCCGCATCTTGTCTGCCTTTCCTTGAATTGTTTCTGGGTGCGAAAAATCAAACACTGTAACTATTATAATCTCGTTTTTGCGATTATGCAATCATAAAAAAACGTTTTTCGACTTGATTTTTTTTTTAGCGGCGGTACTTTAATAGGACAGAATCAGGATACCTGAAACCTCAAAATTCAACCAAGGAGTCCTTTCAATGGCTACCAGCTACAAAGATCTCGGTCTTGTGAACACCAAGGAATTGTTCGCCAAGGCGATCAAGGGCGGCTACGCGATCCCCGCGTACAACTTCAACAACATGGAACAGATGCAGGCGATCCTTCAGGCCTGCGTCGAAACCCAGTCCCCGGTGATCCTTCAGGTTTCCAAGGGCGCCCGCGAGTATGCGAACCAGACCCTGCTGCGCTACATGGCGCAGGGCGCGGTCCAGTACGCCAAGGAAATCTCTCCCGACGGCAAGGGTATTCCGATCGTGCTGCACCTCGATCACGGCCCGGATTTCGAGACCTGCAAGAGCTGCATCGACAACGGCTTCAGCTCGGTGATGATCGACGGCTCCCATCTGCCCTATGAAGAGAACATCAAGGAAACCCGCCGCGTGGTCGAATACGCCCATCAGTTCGGCGTCACCGTCGAGGGCGAACTCGGCGTTCTGGCCGGCGTCGAAGACGATGTGAAGGCCGAAAGCCACACCTACACCCAGCCGGAAGAGGTGGAAGACTTCGTGAAGCGCACCGGCGTGGATTCGCTGGCGATCGCGATCGGCACCAGCCACGGCGCGTTCAAGTTCAAGCCGGGCGAGAATCCGAAAATCCGTCTTGACATCCTCGCTGAAATCGAAAAGCGCATCCCCGGATTCCCGATCGTGCTGCACGGTTCCTCCAGCGTTCCGCAGGATCTTGTGAAGATCATCAACGAGAACGGCGGCAAGCTGAAGGACGCGATCGGCATTGGCGAGGATCAGCTCCGCGCCGCCGCCAAGTCCGCGGTCTGCAAGATCAACATCGACTCCGACGGCCGTCTGGCGATGACCGCCGCGATCCGCAAGGTCTTCAACGAGAAACCGGCGGAATTCGACCCGCGCAAGTACCTCGGCCCGGCCCGTACCGCGCTCAAGGAGCTTTACAAGCGCAAGAACATCGAAGTGCTCGGCTCGGCCGGTCACGCTCAGGACTGAGCATTTCCGTCCTGAATCGAGTGATTCAACGCAAAACGGCGGCATCTGCAACGGATGCCGCCGTTTTTATTTTTCTCACAAGGAGGCGGGGGCGGTCAGGAAACCGGTCAGAGCGCGGTGAAATCTGCCGATGTGCAGTCCGTCGACCAGCGCGTGATTGAGCTGCAACGCCAACGGAATATTGTCGGAAGCGTCCATTTTTCCCCACGTGAGAATCACGATGCTCTGGTCGAGGGTGAGCGCCGCCTGGGTCAGCGACCGGAAGCCGTACCACGGTACGCAGCTCGCGCAGATGAAGTCGTTCCGCTGCCGGACGGACGGATCGAACTCGCCGCGTTTTGCGGCGGCGACCGCCGCTTCGGCCTGTCCCCGGAACTCCGCGAACGAAGGGGCGTATTCGGTCAGCGCCATTACGAATTCCTCCTCCGGCGTCATGATCGGAGTAAGTGCGGCGACGTGTTCGAATTCGATCACCTGTCCGCCGTCGACGATCCGTTGCCGGAATTGCGGCACGGAGTTGACGGCGCGCAATATCGCGTGCAAAGTCAGCAAAAAGAAGGAGAGCCGGTTCCGTTTTGCGTACCGGTACAGTTCCGCGGCCGGAAATTCCAGCGTGATGTTGAAAAGCTGGTTCTGGAAGGTCCGGTAATATTCAAAGGTTCCGCGCCGTTTCCAGGTCGCGAGATCGATCGACGTATAAGAATTCATGCATGCCTCCGCGGTTCTGGTTACAATATACCGGATCATGACGGAATTTTCCAGCCGGAATGTTGCATTATCGGGCCGGAGGGAGTATACTATTCGAAAGAATATAAGTTCCATAGGAAGGCGGGAGTTTCATGGCCGGAAAGACGGACAGGACGGCGATCAACATCAACAGCATTGCCAGACAGGCGCATGTGTCGACGACGACGGTTTCAAACCTGATCAACAGCACGGAGGTGTTTCCGATTTCCCCGGAGACGCGCGAACGGATTCTGCGGGTGATGCGCGAACTGAATTACCGGCCGCACATCGGCGGCAGCCTGATGCGGCGCAATGTGCCCCGCCGCCCGAAACTGGGTTTCGTGTTCGGCGAGGAGTGCATGAATCCGATCCTGCACACCGCCGGCAACCCGCTGGTGCAGCGGTTCCTGCGGGAGCTGGAGAGTGCGATCGAACAGGAGCTGGATTGGGAGCTGGCGATCCTGCGGGTCAATGACGAAAACTCGCGCAGCGAGTGGAACGAGCGGCTGATCGATGTGGAGGCCGTGGTGAATTTCGGCCAGCTGAACTGCCTGATGTGCGACACGATGGTGCGGCGCAACCTGCCGCTGATCAACGTATACCCGCATACGGAGGTGCGCCGCCACGGCAGTTTTGCCGGAATTCCGGATGAGTTCGACTTCGTATTCTGGCGCAATGAGCGGCAGATGGAGAATATTTTTCAGCACTTCTACGCACGCGGAGCGCGCCGTTTCCTGTTTCTGGCCAGTTGCAACATCAAAAAGAACCGTCCGGAGGGGTTCGGCTTCGACGCGGAAGCCAAGATTTCAGGTTTCGAGCGGGCGCTGGCGGCGCACCCGGAGGCAACCGGCCGGGTGCTGCGTCCCGGAAAGCCGCGGTTCTACACGATGGCCTGCGAATACCACCTGGCCCGGGAGATGATGCTGGCGGTGCGCGACGAGCTGCCCGAAGTCGATGCGGTGATGTGCCATCATGACATCATGGCACAGGGCGCGGCTCTGGTGCTGATGGAAACAGGGCGGCAGGTCGGGCGCGATGTGATGGTGTCGGGGGAGGGGAAGTTCGACGAGCTGCGCTTCTGGCACCCCGCGATCACCACGACGTCGGTGGACAGCATCAGGCTGAACGCCGAAATCTGCCGGCTGCTGAAGCTCCGGCGGACGGACCGGATTTCTCCGCCCGAGACGGTTGAGATTCCGACCATCATCTCCTCGAACGGCGAGTGAAAGGCGTGTTTTTCCCGCAATAAAAAACTTCCGGCGCTTTAAAAAGTGAAAAGTTGCGCTATCTTATTTGATTATGAGTATGAAAAAGAATTTTATCACAATCATATCGGCCGGATTCGGCGTCTGCGCGCTGCTGGCAGGGTGCGGCGAAGAACATCAGGCGCCGCCGTCGGAGCGCAACCAGCTGGTCAACCGCTTCTTCCGCAGCATGGAAAACGGGGACTCCGTCTCCGCGACCAGCCAGGGGCAGAAGCTGCTGGCGATGGATCCGGGGAACGACTATATTGCGAAGCTGGTCAATATCCAGCAGAGCAACAGCTATGTCGAACGGGCGCAGAAGCTGGTCAATGCCGGCGATGTCTCCGGGGCGCTTGCTGTGGTGGAGGAGGGACTCAAGGTCTATCCGCTGAACCGCACGCTGTCGCAGCTCCGCGGCCAGCTCCGCCAGCTCCGCCATGCGAAAATGCTGATCGCGAATATGCGGAGCGCGAAAAGTTCGTCGGCGATGACCGCCGCACTGACCGCCGCGACGACCGGACTTTCGAGCAACCGGACGGAGAAACTGGAAAACTACTTTAAAACGTACCGGCAGCGGATCGCCGAGACCGCCGCCCGGGAGCAGGCCGCCGCGGTGGCCGAGCCGGTGGTGCCGGCCAGGCCCGCGGAGCGTTGACAGGGACGCATTCATGCGAATTGCGGGAATCATCGTGTCGGCATGTATCATGCTGGCTGCGGCCGGAGCGGAGGAATCCGCTGCCGGCCCGTTTGATTTTCTGCCGGAAGTGGTCGCCACGGTGGACTCCGTGCCGATCCGGCGGGATGAACTGGCCGCGCAGTTGACGCTTTCGCGGCAGGCTCCGCCCAACGCGGACCGGGCCGTGCTGGCCCGGCTGATGCGGCAGGCGGTGGAAGAGAGAATCTATCTGGACATCATCCGGCAGCTGCTGGCGGAGCAGCGGATCGTGCCGGATGAGGCTTCCGCACTGGCCTATCTCAAAGAGATGAATGCGCTGCTGCCGCGCGGCATTCCCGGAGTTCCTCCGGCGGAATTCGCCAGACTGGCGGCTGAGCCTCAATTCCAATTGAATGCGGCGCTGCACCGCTACTTCAAACAGTGTTATCCCGACTGGGTCAAGGTGGACGACCGGGAGGTGGAAAACGCCTACCGGCTGGATCAGCAGCGTTTCCTGCTGCCGGAAAAACTGGAACTCGGCGTGATCGAGGTCGAGCGGAGCCGCGATAATGCGCGCGAAACAATCGAGGACGCCCGCGCCCGGCTGCGGCAGGGGGAGAACTTCGACCGGGTGGCCGCCGAGGTTTCGCCGGACGGAGTGAAAAGTTCCGCCGAAACGGTGATGGAGCTTTTCCGCATTTCCGGAGCGAAGATTCCGGTGCGCGGCGTCAGCGAGGTGTTGGAGTCCGGGGACCGCTTTCTGCTGTTGATGGTGCGCGAACGGATTCCGGCGCGGTTTGTGTCGCTGAAGGATGCGGCTCCTTATCTGCGGGAACAACTGGCGGCGGCCAAAGTGGGCCGGGCGCTGGAACTGCTGCTGCGCCGGGAGCTGGCGCGGCGGGATATCCGATATTTTCCGGACGTTCCGTCCGGAGGCAATTCAGTGCAAAGGAAGTGAAAGATGGGAAAAGTTGAAGTTTCCGGCGGGGCAATCCGGATCGACGGCAAGCCGGTGCAGATGATCTCCGGCACGATCCACTATTTTCGCGTACATCCCGAGCTGTGGCGCGACCGGATCGAAAAGGCGAAGATGATGGGGCTCAATGCGATCGAAACCTATCTGTGCCACAATCTGCATGAACCGCACAAGGGGGAATTCGATTTTTCCGGCATGCTCGACTTCGAACGTTTTCTCGATGAGATTCACCGCGCCGGGCTGTATGCGATCGTCCGGCCCGGCCCGTATATCTGCGCCGAGTGGGAGAACGGCGGCCTGCCGCCGTGGCTTTCGGTGGAGCCGGGGATCGACTTCCGCTGCTCCAACCCCGCGTTCCTCGAAGCGAACGACCGCTACCTGAACAAGGTGCTGCCGATGGTGAAGAAGCATCTGTATACGGCGGGCGGGCCGGTGGTCATGATGCAGATTGAGAATGAATACGGCAGTTACGGCAAGGACAGGAACTATCTGGAACATATCCGGCAGGTCTATCTGCGCAACGGGATCGATGTGCCGCTTTTCACCTCCGACGGCCCCTGCGACTGGATGCTGCACGGCGGCACGATTCCGGAGTGCTACCAGACTTTGAATTTCGGCAGCCGTTCGGAGGAGGCGTTCCGCAAAGGGCGCGAATACCGGCCGGAAGGGCCGGATTTCTGCATGGAATTCTGGAACGGCTGGTTCGATCACTGGGGCGAGAAGCACCATACCCGCCCGGCAAAGGATGCGGCCAAAGAGCTGGATGCGATGCTCAAAGCCGGGGCTTCGGTGAACTTCTACGTGTTCCACGGCGGCACCAACTTCGGCTTCATGGCCGGAGCCAACGGCAACGGTGCGGAAGCGGGGGATTACGGCCCGACCGTGACCAGCTACGACTACGACGCGCCGCTGTCGGAGTCGGGTGATCCGACGCCGAAATTTTTCGCGTTTCAGGAGGTGATCCGCAAATACCGCAAGGATGCCGCCTTCGGCACGCCGCGCCCCGGACGCAAACAATCTCCGGGACGGGTGAAGTTCATCGAAAGCGCGCCGCTCTTCGGACAGCTCGACCGGCTTTCCGCCAGACGCCATGCGCTGAAACCGCTGACGATGGAGGCGTGCGGCCAGAGTTACGGCTTCATCAACTACCGGACCGTGATCGACGGCCCGGCGGAGGAAAACCTCTACTTCCCGGAGGTGCGCGACCGGGTCAGCGCCTATCTGGACGGCGAATATCTGGGGACGGTCTACCGTAACGACGCGAACCGCCGGATTCCGTTCCGGCTGAAAAAGGAGACGGCGGTGCTCGATTTGCTGGTCGAAAACACCGGCCGCGTGAACTACGGCCCGCTGGTCGGGCGCGACCTGAAAGGGCTGCCGCTCGGCGTCTGCATCGGCTGGCAGTCGCAGATCGAATTCGATATCTGGAACCTCGAACTCGACGATATCTCCAAGGTGGAATACGGTGAATACCGCAATGCGAAAGAGGTTCCGGCGTTCCATCGCGGTTATTTCGAGGCGGAGGCCGGAGCCGACACCTTCGTACGGATTCCGGGCGTGAAGGGCGTGGTCTGGATCAATGGCTTCAATCTCGGCCGCTACTGGAACATCGGTCCGTGCAAAACCCTGTACGTCCCCGCTCCGGTGTTGAAGGAGGGGCGCAACCAGATCGTGGTATTGGAGCTGCATCAGCTCGACGTGAACTCCGTCAAACTGACCGACAAGCCGAAACTGTAGAACAGCCGGCGCGTTTTCCCGGTCGGGATCGGCCGGGAAAACACGGCAGAGCCGGTCCTATTGCCCGACGGGGCTGTTCCGGCGTTTTTGTTTCAGGTAGGCGACAATGGCGCCCAGCCCCTCCACACTGTCCCCGGCGATCGCATGAATATAGGCCCGCTGGGGCGGGAAGGGGGTGGTCCTCTCGTTTTCCCAGTGGGAGACGGAGGTGCGGGATACTCCCGTGAACTGGCCGAATATGCGCTGGGGAATTTCCAGGGCTTTCCGAAGCTTGCGGATGTCTCCGGCGGCCGGGCAGGAGTGCCGTTTCAGGATGCGCTGCGAGACATCCTGCAGAACCCGGAACTGTTCTTCCAGATCCTTGTCGGTATTCAGGTCTCCGATCGCCCGGGTCAGCATCGGCGTGAGATACGGACGCGCTTTCCCGGGAATCCGGGCCAGCAGATCCCGCGTCAGGACCTCGTCGGTGCAAACGGGTTGTGATTCAGTTTCAAAACTTTCTGTGTTCATTTTTTCCATTCTCTTTGAGTATTGGCGCTATTGAAATGTCTCGCCGCTTTCCCGCGGCGGGACTTACTTCGGATCGGTCGCCGGAGGCGCTTCGGTTTTCGCTTTTGCTTTCAGGAAGCCGTCGCGTGTTCCCGCCGAGGCGTCAAACACGCTTTTTTCCACCTGATAGGTCCATGGGGAGAGCGCCTTGTCCAGCTTGGCGGCTTTTTCCTGCCGCTCCTTGACGGTTTGGGCGAATTCGGCATCAAGCCGCTTCTTGTCCTCCGGCTTTTCTCCGGCGGGAGCCGTGCGTTTCGCCTCGCCCTTCCACGCGACGGAAACGCGCAGGAAATAGTTGTCGTCTGCTCCCGCGCCCGGCCGGACCGTATAGACCAGATCGTCGCCGTCGGTCAGCAGCAGTTCCGGCGCTTTATCCATGCCGGTTGTTCCCGGGGCGGCCTTCGGGTCGGCGACATCCGAAAAACGAATCCAGGAGTAGGCGCTTTTGAGGGCGGAAGCCTTCGTTTCGTCCAGCTCCTTATCCGCCGGAATCCCGCCGGACAGAACCGGCTTGCCGTCCTTGAACGTCAATACCCATTCGCTTTTGCCGTTCCGCCTGAGTTCGGCCCGCTTCAGGTCCGAGACCTGAAAGAAATCCCGGTTCAGCCAGTCGGTCAAAGAGGCGTCGACCTCGCTGAACCGCTCCGGCACCACGACGTTGCGCCCGTCGGCGAGCTGCAGGTAACGGCCGCTGCCGCCGCCCATGCCGTAAGGCGCGGCGGAGTCCGGCCGGTTACCGTGTTCCGAGCCGAAGACGAAGCGCTGCAGCAGTTTGACGTTTTTGTCGGTCAGCGTCATCACGGTCGCCTTTTCCGGCGTCAGCGACAGCTCTTCGAGCTGCGTCGGAATCAGCGACAGCGTCTGCGCAATCCGGGCGTCGCACAGCTTGACGAACAACTCCCGGAGCTTGGCGGTATCGGCGGGGTAGCCGTAACGCTCCTCCACCGCCCAGCCGTTTCCGGTCTGTTTCAGCGTGACGGTTTTTCCGCCGCGTTCGAGTTTGACGGCGGCGAGATTGTCGCTGCTGAAGTCAGCCGGGACCAGTTCCCGGCTGCCCGCCGTGCCTGCCGCGTCTTTGCGTTTGCCCTGCTGTGCCATATAGATGATTCCGAGAACCACCGCGATGCAGATCAAGGTAATCAGATGTTTCGGCTTCATCGATGGGCGCTCCTTCTGCGTTTAACCGCCGCAACCGTGATTCCGGCGGCCACGACCAGAATCGGCATCAGGGCGATGTTGATGAAAATCAGGGTGTTTTCCAGCGAATCGATCTCCCGGCGCAATTGACGGCGGACCTGTTTGAGTTCCTTGCGGGCCTCCACCTCCTTGCGGCGGAAGTCGGCGAGCACCTTGCGCTGTTCGGAGGAGAGCAGCTCCTTTTCCCCGGGCTTGCGTTTGCGCTGGAGTTCATCGATCTGCATCTGGACGGTGCGAAGCTCCTCTTCAAGCTGAACGATCTTGCCCTGGAACTCCTTTTCCGCCTTGGCCTGCAGGTCGCGCACCACGGTGAACGGCCGGGACGAAGCGCCGCGCGCCCGGATTTCAAAAAGATTTTCGTCGCCGCTGAGCTGGTCGACCAGATTCAGGGCGAAGCTGAGGTTGTCGTTGATCGGCTGGGCGACCGTCTGGCCGAGAAAATTACCCTGGCGCACGCAGAAGGAATCGAAGAGCATATCGGCGTCCCCGACCAGCACTACCGCGCCGGGTTGAGTTGATTTCTTCAGGCTGTCGGCTTTCTTTTGCGAAGATTGCTCCGCTTTCTTCTCTTTGCCGTCTTCGGCGGCGGGAGGTTCCGGGCTGCCGTCGGGGAAGGCGGTCGGGAAAGTTCCGGCAAGCTGGAGCGCCAGCGCAAATTCACGGTTTTCCGGTTTCAGGTTCTTCAGAATCTGTTCGCCGGAACCTTGCGCCTCGAAACTCTCGACCAGCCCGGCGTCGTCGGAAGAGTGCAGCAGGACGGTCTGCGTCAGCCCCTCGACCGGAGTGCCGGAGAATTCACCGGGGCAGAAGAGCAGCAGCGTGTTCAGCGCCGAAAGCGCCGGTATCGCCGTGTCCATTTCGGCCTTGCCCAGCGTGAGCACCGTCGGCATGGATTCGACGTTGCCGTAAGGGCCGCGCAACCGGGTGGCGAGCTTGCGGTCGGCCACGATCTTACCGCTGTTGAATTCGATCCCCCAGGCTTTCAGGAGCTTGTCGAACGAAGAGCTGCCCGGCTGCGGGTACGGCTGCTGCCTCATGCCGGAAACCGCGAAGGGATCGAGGAAAGCCAGCACCTTGCCGCCCCGCAGGATGAACTGGTCGAGTGCGAACAGCATCCCGTCGCTGAGATTCTGCGGCTGGAGCGCCAGAATCACGTCGATATCCGAAGCGATTTCGGTGCCGGAGACGGGAATTTCCACCACGTCATAGTTGCGTTTGAGTTCGGTGACGATCCACCACGGCGGATTCGGCGCGCTGTTCATCATCATCGGGGGAGCGCTGTAACCGCCCATCACCGGCAGCGAGCTCAGAATACCGAGCTTCACCTTGCGGTCGGCGGTCACCTCGGTAATCGCGCGGGCAAGGTCGTATTCGAGCTGCGCTTCGTTTTCCGGCGACAGGAACGGCAGCACCGCCGTCCTGCCTCCGCAGCTCACCGCCACGCCGAAGTAGATCGGGTCGCCGGAGCCGAACATATCGAGGGGGCGGCCGGAAACGCCGTCGAGCACCGCCGAATCCTCCTCGTCCGAATCCGGCGTCGGATTCAGCTGGCGCAGGTCGATCTTATCGCCTCCGGCCCGCTTGAATTCGCCGAGCAGATCCTCCACCCGCGACGCGTAATTCTTCAGGAATACCGGCATATCCGCCGCATCGCGGGAGTAATAGAAGCGGAGGCTGACGACCTTGTCCAGATGCTTCAGGATATTCTCGCTTCCCCGGGAGAGAGTGTAGCGTTTGTCTTCGGTGCAGTCCCAGCGCCAATTGAGCGGCTTCAGGATTGCGTTCAGGGTGATCAGAATCGCCGCGATAATCAGGATGCCCGCAATGGAGCCGATCCAGGCGGCTGTCTTTTGTTTTTTCCGGTTTGAATTCATCATGTGGTTTTCCTCCATGCGGTCAGCCTCGGCGGTTTTTCAGGGCGATGCCGGTGACGGCCAGCGCCAACACCATCAGGGACAGGAAATAGACGATGTCCCGCAGGTCGAACACGCCGCGCTGCATGCCGGTGAAGTGGTAGAATACGCTGAGATCGGCCGAGAAATCGAGGACTCCGGCGGGCGCCCCCCATTTCAACAGCAGGTCGGTCACCGGCGGAAAGCCGATCAGCACCAGCAATAGACAGAGCACCGTCGAAGTGATGAAGCTCACGATCTGGTTGCGGGTGAAAGCCGAGGTCATGCCGCTGATCGCCAGATAAGCCCCCGCCAGCAGGAAGCTGCCGGCATAGCCGGTGACGACGGGGCCGGCGTCGGGATCGCCGAGGTAACAGACTGTGAACACGATCGGGCAGGTCAGCGCCAGTGCGATGCCGAGGAAGATCCATCCGGCAAGAAATTTGCCCAGCACCGCTTCGGTGACGGAAACCGGCATGGTGAAAAGCAGCTCCAGCGTCCCCTGCCGCCGCTCTTCCGCCCACTGCCGCATGCCGACGGCTGGCACCAGCAGGATGAAGAGCCACGGGAACCAGAAGAAGAAACTGCTCAGATCGGCTTCGTTGCGCAGGAAGAAGCCGCCGATCATGAAAGTGAAAAATCCAACCAGCGCCAGAAAGATCACCAGAAACACATACGCCACCGCGGAGGTGAAAGTGCTGCCGAGTTCCCGGCGGATGATGGTCATGATGTTTTTCATGCGGCTCCCTCCTTCCGGCCGGTGCTGTCCGAGGTCGTCAGGCACCGGAACACCTCGTCCAGCTTGCCGGATTGCGTATGCAGTTCACAGAACTCCCATTTCCGTTCGTCGAGAAGTCTTTTGACGGTCAGGGCAAAATCATCCGCCCTGCCGGACGGATGGATCGCCAGTGTAAGTTTGTTGTTTTCCTGTTTCACAGTTTCGACCAGCCGGACCTGCGGCAGTTTTTCCAGCGCGGCGCGGACGTCATCGGCGGCGACTTGCAGCAGCGTTACCAGCACCCGGTCTCCGTGCGGCGCTTTTTCCTTCAACTGCTGCGGCGTACCGTTGAACACCAGTTCGCCGCGGTCGATGATGATGACCCGGGTGCAGATCGCTTCGACCTCTTCGAGAATGTGGGTGGAAACGATGATCGCCTTGCTTTTGCCCATCTCCCGGATCAGCTCGCGCATCTCGTGCTTCTGGTTCGGGTCGAGGCCGTCGGTCGGCTCGTCCAGAATCAGCACCGGAGGATCGTGCAGGATCGCCTGCGCGAAGCAGACCCGGTGATGGTAGCCCTTCGACAGGGTGTCGATGGACTGGTGCATCACCTTTTCCAGATGACAGAGTTTCACTGCGCGGGCGATCGCTTCACTCCGGGCCTTGCCGGAAAGTCCGCGGATCGAGGCGGAAAAATCCAGGTACCCGGCCACGCTCATATCCTGATAAGCCGGAGCATTTTCCGGCAGATAGCCGAAGAGCCGCTTGGCTTCGACCGGCTTTTCCGCGATGTCGCAGCCGCCGATGGCGATCCGTCCGCCGGAAAGCGGCAGGAAACCGGTGATCATCCGCATGGTGGTGGACTTCCCCGCGCCGTTGGGGCCGAGGAAGCCGAGGACTTCCCCTTTCCCGACCGAGAAACTGACTCCGGCGACCGCGGCCTTGTCGCCGAAATATCTGGTTACGTTGGTGGCTTCTATCATGCCTGTTTTCTCCTTGGGCTATGCTGAATGCAGGTAGATAAATTTTCCGTACGGAAAATGGCAGGCGGAACTCATGATTCGACCGGAATCGTTTTGACTTCTTCCGGGGACTTCGCGGGTTTCGGAATGATGACGGTCAGGACGCCGTCTTTGCATTTCGCCCTGATGCCGTCGATGTCCGTGCCGCCGGGCAGGGAGAAGCTGCGCCGGAAAGCGCCGTAGCAGCGTTCCCCGGTGCGGCAGTCCGCCGTTTCGGTTTCCCGGACTTCCTTCTTTTCGCCGCTGACGGTCAACACGCCGCGGGAAACCGTGATTTTCAGGTCGCCGCCGGACATGCCGGGGACCTCCAGAGTCAACTCATAGGAACCGGATTTTTCCTTAAGGTCGCATTCCGGGTTGAAATGCCGCCGGGAAATGAAGGGGGACGGGCAATGCCCCGGACGGTCGTCAAACGGATCGGCGAAAAATTCCTCCATCATGCGGCGCATGATGCGGCGGTGGCGCTGGTGCATCCGATCCGCGTCGAAGGCAATTCCGGGCGAAGCGGGCGGTAGGAAAACTTCGGGGGGCTGAACCCGGAGCGGGGCCGTCTGATCAGCGACATCAGCCGCCGGAGGGGCCTGAGGACTGTTTTCGCCGGAAACCGGCCGGGCTTCCTCTTTTGCGGCGAGGGCGCTGACTGCAACTGCGAACAGAAAAATGAATAAAGGATTCCTGATTTTTTTCAACGTGCACATCATTTTCATCTTCCCTTACTGATTTTTGTGTTTTGCCTCCTTTGCTCTCCGGGAAACAACAGTTCTGCCATCCGGAGAGATTCAACTTGTTTCTACCCTCTTTCCGGAATAGAGTGATATGATATAACACGGAATGCCGTTTTTTTCAAGCCCTCAATCTCTCAATGACCGAATTTTGACAATTTTTTGGCAAATTGTATGTATCGGGGAGCCGGACGAAAAGAAAAAACGGTATTGTCACTGCTTCTGAAAACGGGTGAGCGCAAGAAACCACTTCCATATCCGGGTTTCTCCGGGAGCGAGGCTGACGGGGATATAGGGTTCCACCGCGAAGGCGTTCGACTGGTTCCGCCAGAAATCCCTGCGGCGAAACGGCGGGCAGGAAGTGATGTTTACCGTGAATTGATCTGTCCCGGCGGCTGCCTGCGCCTGACCGTTCTCAACCGACTGTGATTCGGGTGCGTCCGCCACGGAATGAGGAGTCCCGTCCAGCGAGTACCACCATCCGGCAAAGCCGTCCCGGGTCGCGAAGAATGGATGTAAATAGACTTGGCCGTCGATCCGGCGGGTGCCGGTATTGGTCAGTTGCTGTTTCCAGACCAGCATGTTTTTGCCGACAGTCACGGTAATGGAAAGTTCATACGCGTAACCTTCAAGTTCGGGACAGGACTGATGCGCAATCAAACTGCGGTCACGGATGCTCCATTCCCAGGGAAAACTTCTCACCGGCCGGGAGCGGAAGTAATCTTTGGGGTGGAGCCGGAAAATCCCGACGCCCGGCTTCAAGCGGCCACCGGAAGCGAGCGGCAGGTCCGGCAGGAACTCCTGCGCACAGCCGAAGGCCGGATGGTAATCAAAAAGCGTCCGGGTGTGGAAAAGGCTCGTTTCGCCGGCGGCCGGATAAAGTCCCCGGACCCAACCGGCGCGGAAGAAGCGGAAACCGAGCGCTTCATCCGAAGGATCGGCGAAAGTCGCCCGGAAACCGTCGTTTTCGATGGCGATCGCTCCGCCGCCGGCCAGCAGCGGCAGGAGAAAGAGCAAAAGAAAACGGGTCATCGTTCAGGCGCAATCAGGTAGACGCCGGGCGTTTCCGCCGGAATTTCCACGGAAAAGGAATCGGGCCTGCCGGAGGCGAGCCGCCTGTCGTTCAAAAGATCCGTCACGGCTATGCCGTCTCCGGCAATCCGGGCTTCCCGGTAGGGAATCGAGATTCGGAACGTGGCCGGTTCCTTTCGGTTGTTCGGCACAATCAGGATCGCTTTCCCGTTTCGATACCGGGCGTAGGCCTGCAATTCCTCCGGCCGGTCGGTTTCGACTTTGCAGATATTGGCATCGCGGAGGGAGGCCGGGAAATATTCAAAAATCTCCGGATAACTGCGCCGGATGCGGATCATTCGCTTGACGAGTTCGAAAAATTCCTGTTCGTCGTCAAGCAGGTCCCAGCGGACCGGCAGGTCCCAGCTCCAGCCCTTGCCGTCAACCGGGTTGCGCCACTCCGCGCCGAGATACCAGATCGGGATCAGCGGGGAAAAAAGGGCCTGATAACCGAATTCGACTGCGCTGAAAGGAGGCTGCGGCTGGCGGTTGTCGTGGTTGGAGAGCGGGAAGCTGTAGAAACGTTCCCGGCCTCCGTCAAGATTGACTTTGCCGCCGTTGAACTGGGAATCCACATTGCCCAGGCGCCTGCCGCTTTTGATCAGGCCGACGATATTTTCCTGCATGAAAATCCGGCAGGGGAAACGGGTTCCGGTGTTCCCCCCGTCATACATGATTGAGAGCTGGTCGAAATCGAAAACACCCCGGCGTTCGCTCGGATGCTCCGAGAAGAGGATCACTTTGCGGCCGAAGTCGAGCAGGCGTTTCCGCGCTTCCCGGAAGGGGCCGTAACCGGCATATCCGGGGGAACTGTCGCAGCGGAAGCCGTCTGCTCCGGTCACCAGCAGGAACTCCACGAGACGGGAGGTGAACCATTCGCGCAGTTCCGGATTTTTCCAGTTCCATTCCCAGCCGTTGTAAGCGGGGAGGGCGCCTTTGAACCATTCCGGTTTTTCACGGTAAAGCGGCGCGTCTTTCGTCACTCCCCAGGAGACGACATCGAAGAATACCCGGATATTCCGCCGGTGCGCTTCCTGCACGAATGCACGTACCCGGCGCCATTGTTCGGGAATATCGCCGGTGCCGGTCAAGGCGCTGTTAAGTGTGTGAATGCCGAAATTGCCGTAGTGGGGGCGTTCGTTGACCGGGGTGAGCCAGAGGCCGTTGACGCCCGTTTCCGCCAGATGGTCGAGCACGCGGGACATCCCGGCCAGCGTGCCGTCGGTTGAAGCGGTCGCGACATTGGCTTCGACGATGATCAGGCTTTTGACCCAGTCGGGGGAAGCGGTCGCATCTTCCGAGAGACGTTCGAGTTTCACTTCGGAGTCCTCTACCCATTTCGGCAGCAGCGGAGCGTTGTCGATTCCAGTGCCGAACAGGGAGAGGGACAGGACGGCAGCGGAGAATATTGAAATTGTGCGAGTCATATCCGGCGAGTCCTTTCAGAGCTGCATGGTTTCCGGGCCGTCGAGAACCCGGTCGAAAATCCACAGGTTTTTCAGGCGGTATTCCAGCGGCATCGCGGCATTGCCGTCCGGCGCCGCCGAGCCGAAAGATAAAGCGCCGTCGTAGGGGAAGGCCGGTTCGCGCAGCGTAACCCGCCCCGCTTCCGTTCCATTGATATGGACAGTCAGGCAGGTTTCGCCTCCGGGCAGTTCGCGTACCGTTCCGGCGATCCGGTATGGCAGATTCGGCAACAGTTCCGTTTCGGAGCGGACGGTGCAGAAGGTTTTGCGATCCGCCGCGAAAATTGTGAAGGCAAGCTGTCCGGAAGGAGTTACCGCCAGTACGTTGTGACAGCCGGGACGGGCGAAAAGCGCCCCCTCTTTTTCCGGCAGCTTCGGGAGCGTGACATCCATTACGACGGTGAAGGTTTTCAAGTCCGGCGGCAATTTCAGGGCAAGCCGGGAACCGTTGCCGGCAAACCGGAGCTGATCTTTCTCCCGGTTGATTTTGACGAATTGCGCCCGGGAGAGTCCTGCCGGATTTCCGTCGCGCATTGCCAGAATGGGAGTGAAAGTGGCAAAAACCGGGGAAGGCGGGGCCGTAAGACGCCGGTACGTCCCGTAGTAACGGCGGCCGAATTCCCGCTGGCTGGGGGCATCGAAATGAATCCGGTCGGGATTGGAGGTCAGTTGTTCCGAGGAAACGAAGCCGACCTCCGGCAGTTCCGCCGCGGCGGCCCGGTGAGCGGCATCGACGCTTTTTTTGCCTTCGCTCCACGTCTCCTGGGGGAAGCGGCTGAGCTGGCCGATGATGAAGGGACACGCCGGCGCGCCCAGCTCCTGCCGCAAGGAGCGGATCAGGGAGAACAGCCGCTCACGGTACTGATTCGGTGCGCTGCCGTAACAGTCGGCTTCGCCCTGGTGAAACAGAATCGCTTTGAGTGTGCCGTCCTTCATGGCCCGCCGGGTGCGGCGGACGGCATCGTCGTAGGGATGGCTCTGAGTTTGTTCATGGTAGGCCCCCGGTTGCCAACTCGCGATCGGCGAGCCGCCGCATGCCGCCGGAATCAGGCCGACCGTGATTGCCGGATCGGAAGCCGCCAGCCGGATTGCAAAACTCCGTCCCGGCCCGACTCCGGCGAAGTCCTTGTCATAATGAACCGGTTCCACGGCGGGAACCCATTCGCCCTGCCGGTTTTGCATCAGGACCCGTGGGTGCGGAATCCGGTCGGACGGAGAAATCACTCCGCGCCCGGCCATGTTGGATTGCCCGGCCAACAGGATCAGGTGGAAGTTTTCGCGGGCGGGGAGCTTGATTTTTTCATCCGCAGCGGCGGCAAACAGCGCGGCGGAAGTCAGAAGCAGGAAAAAGAGGGTTTTCATAGTGCTGTCACCTCACATAAAATTGTCTCAGGAGCGTCGGATAATCATTCCGTACAACAGTGTCGGATAATGAGTTTGCATGACCGTCGAAGTAGGAGGCGTTCAACCGCTTGGTATGACGGTACGCGACCGCGCCTTCAGTCGGTGTTTCTCCCACCGTAAAATACTTCCTGACATCACCGCTCCAGGGATAGATCAATAACCCCAGGCTGTCCGCGAAGGCAACGGAAGAAGAAGGCCGTGCAAGCTGATTGAGTTTGAAAGCTCCCTGCTTGAAGCTGTTGCCGTCCATAAGGTCCCAATAGGTGACTCCATACGAATGGCTTGCGATTCCCATTCCATGGGTTGCATTGAGAACCGCGTAAGAATCGGGACAGAGGATTTTCGCGGAGAACAATTTCCGGGAATCGAGGGAACCGTCATCCACATCCGCAACCCGCATCTGGCCCAGCAGAGACCGGAAAGCATCATTGTAAACAAAGATTCCGCAACTGTAATCGACAGACAGAGTGTCGGCAGGGAGCCAGTAGTCATTGTTGTCATTGGCATATTGTACGGCTGCCGTGCCGAACTGCTTGAGGTTGGCGAGGCAGGACAGACTCTTGGCCTTGCTGCGCGCCTGATTCAGCGCGGGCAGCAGTATGGAAGCCAGAATCGCGATGATTGCTATCACGACAAGCAGCTCAATAAGGGTGAATTTACTGTGAAGTTTCATGCTTTCTTCCTTTAGATTTGAGGATAGTTGAGACCGTTGAAACGTGCTGTCCGGCGGTATTCGGTGTCTTTGTATTCTTTGCAGTAGACCTGATGTTCCTGCCCGACCGCTCCGCGCAGTCCGAAAGGCACGGCAATCCAGCATGGCGCAAGCCGGTCGGAGAGATGCAGTTCCAGTTGCAGATAGACCATCGGCGCCGGAAACTCTCCGGGGACAAGTTCCACGGTGATTGCGGCTTCCATGCGCTGTTTGACCTGAAGGAGCTGGCCCGGACCCGGATGAAGCTCCCAGCCCTCCGGCAATTTCCAGTCGAGGCGGACAAGCCGGTTGTTGTGCGGGCACTCCGTCACGGAAATGCGGAGCTTCTGGCGTTCACCGGGACTGGTCATCGGATTTTGTCCGTATTCGATCGCCAGTTCGCCCCACGGCAGGCTGAACGCGAGCCGCCGGGAACTGCGCGTTAAAATACGTTCCCGGACTATGCTTCCATCGGTCAGCCGCTCCGTCAGGCCGGCGCAGCAGGTCGGACCGTCAATGAGGCGTGGCAACAGCGGATTTTCCTTTTCCGCATACTGCTTGTCCCGAATGATCCGTTCGCTCAGTTCCTCAACTGTGGCGGGGGCAAAAAGCCATAAGGTGGAAACCGCGGCGGTCTTGATCTCATTGCCGATCGGCTCGATCCACCGTTGCGGCAGGCCGGAACGCCCTTTCAGGATGCCAAGCACGGCGCCGACGGTCGCACCGGTGCAGTCGGTGTCGTCGCCGCAGTTGACGGCAATGCAGAGGGATTTGCCGAAATCTCCCTGGCCGTAAAGCAGGCCGAGCACGACGAACCCGACATTGGCCGGAGCTTGAAACCAGCCGAGGTCGGCGCTTTCTTCGACCAGCCGGTTGCGTGCGGTCCGCCAGTCGATTCCCTCCTGATGGCAGGAGCGCGCGAGCTTCACGCTGCGGGCGATGCGGCAGTCGTCCGGAATACGAGCCAGCGCGATATCGATCAGCCGGAGCAGGTCCTGTTCCACAAACGCGGCCGATTCCAGGGCGGCGGTGAAGATTTCGGCGTAGATGCCGTCTCCGCAATGGTCGACGCAGGCGTCTATCCAGGCGAAACGGGCGGCCTCATCCGGTGCGCCGGGGAAAAGACAGGCCCAGATTTCCGAACGGATCCAGGCTCCGTTGCTGTTTTGCCACTCCGCGTTGTTGCAGAAGCCGGAAAGCGGCGGGCAGAGCCCGGCTGCGATATTGCCTTTGGCCGTGCCGTATTCGTTCCAGGGGCCGGTGATATAACGCATCCAGTATTCGCCGAGAATCCGTTCATTCAGCCGATAGGCGCCGTTCTGTTCGACGGCGAGCAGCCACACCAGCTGAAGATCAAGATCGTCATTCGGCGCTGGCCGGCCGGCGGTTTCCTGTGTATAAAAGCTGATATCGCCAAGTTGCCGGGTGCCTTCCATCGGGGCGCCAAGTGTGCCGCCGATATTTTTCCCCTGCCAGCAGCCGAGGACTTTGTCCCGGAATTCATGAATATTGATCTGGGCGGGGGGCGGTATTTCCAGTATGGGCATGGCTGTTTCTCCTTTTGTACGGTATTTTCTGACCGGAACGGGTTGATTTTTTTCTGTTCTCCGCCTATTATTATACTCGACAACGAATTCCAAACAAATGTAAAATTGTCCTGTTACCTATAAGTTTGTTCAAAATATGGCTATTGTGACGATGAGTCCTTTCGGGGACGCGGATTTTCTTTCGGGGCGGACCAATGTGGTCGATCCGTGCGGGCAGGAGTGGCAGAGCCACTGGATCGATAATTGGAGTTTACTGCTGATTCTGGAGGGGAAAGGTGAAATCGAGCTGGAAACGGGATGCTTGCCGGTTGTGAAACAGGACCTCGTCCTGATTGCGCCGGGTTATCCTCATAAGTTCAGGTGCCCGGGGCCGTGGGTGTTGCTGTGGGTGCATTTCCTGATGCGGCCGCATCTTTGTCCGCTGCCCGGATGGACGGAGTGCCAGCCCGGGGCGCGCTGCTGCAATCTGCCGAAACGGGAGTTCCTGCGGGCGCGTTCGGCATTGCAGGAGGCCTGCCTGCTGGACCTGCGGCGTGCTCCGAACTGGTACTTGCTGGCCTACTGCCTGCTGGAAAGTGTGGTGCTGCGCGGCTGCCGGGTTGCCGCGGAAAATACGTCGAATGAAAACGTCTGGCTTCCGCTGGCTCAACAGATGCTGCTCGAACCGGTTACAAATGATTTTTCGATGGATCGGATCGCTGCCGGGTGCGGGATGTCGCGGACAAAATTCTATACAGCCTTCAAACGGCTCTGCGGCCTGTCGCCGCGCGCATATCGGGAACTTCACCAGATGCGCCGGGCGCAACTGCTGTTGGAAAACACGGCGCTTCCGGTTGCCGAAATCGCTTGTCAGGTCGGTATATCGAATCCGTTTTATTTTACCGGCCGCTTCCGGAAGTTCAGCGGAAGCGCTCCTTCCGAGTACCGTTCCCGCCTGTGGAAAGGGAAGAAGCAGCCGCCTTCTCGTTGAAACAAAGAAAAATCCGGCGGACCTGGGGAGAAGTCCGCCGGACCGGGTTCCGGCCCGCACAGGGAGGAACGGGCCGGAACCCTTGGGGGAGATTGGGTCAGTTCACTTTTATCTTGTGAACTTTTTCACGTTCCGATTTCGGAATGTTCAGCGTCAGCACGCCGTCCTGGGTTTTCGCGGAAATCTTTTCGATATCCACACCGTCGGAGAGCTGGAAGCGGCGTTTGAATACGATCCGCTTGCCGTTCCGGCGCAGTGAGCTTTCGGCGTTCAGGGACATCACGTGATTCTTGACTTCGATGTTCACCGTGCCGGAATTGGCGCCGGGAACTTCGAACCACATGGTCACGCCGTCCGCTCCGTCCAGAATGTCCACCAGCGGCATCACTTCGAGCACTTCCTCTTCGCCGCGGATGGTTTCGTTTCCGGTCATGTTCTCATTCATAATATCTTCCTCCTTCTCTATCAAATCTTAATTCACTTTCACGACATGGGCGGTCGGCGGGACGGCGGTCTCGCGCGGCAGCGTGACGGTCAGGATGCCGTCTTTATATTCCGCTTTGGTTTCACCGCCCTTGATCGCGACCGGGAGTTTCACGCTCTCCTCATATTCGGAGAAGGAGCGCTCCTGCCGCAGATAGTGCGCCTTGTCATCGTCGGAGACTTCGGATTCACGTCTGGCACGGATGGTCAGGCTGGTGCCGACCACCTCGATATCGATATCCTCCGGCTTGCAGCCCGGGATCGGCAACCGTGCGGTCACCGCGTCCTCTTTGACTTCGACCTCCAATTTCGGAGCAAGGCCCGAATCCCACATCATCTCCGGCGTGAAGTCCGGAGCAAGCTGCCCCAGCACCGTGCGGAAGATATCATCCACCCCGCGCAGCGTAACCGGGAACAGCCCATCACCACGATTCAATCTGGTCAACATGTTCATAATCTTTACCTCCTGTTTTTCCTCTTTTCCGGTGTTTCACCGTTTCGCCGTCAGTATTAGCAGGTGCCGTGCCAATTTGCTGTTGAAGTTGACAAAAGGATTTTCCGGTTTCATTTCGTGACAGTTTGACGCACCATTGCGTCAGTTTGTCCCGATTGCGGGTTGACTGCGTGCGAAAGCACATGTATAGTAGGTGAAACGGAAGGATTCCGAAAATCATGTTTGATTTGGCGCTGGGAAAATTCTGCATTGAAGCAGGCTCCGACAATGGTGACGGTGAGACATTGTCCGGGGCGCGAATAAACTGAATTCTTTTCATCGGCAGGCTGTCCGGCGGGTAAATCCGCCGAACGGCAAGGCTTGCCGTATCGGGATGCAATAAGCTGCGGACGAGGTTTCATCCGCAGCGTTTTTTTTGCATTTTTTTGAAAAGAATCGGAATCATGAAAGAATCGGAACAGAACTTTACGGTCGGGAAGGTGTCGGAACAGCTTTTCAAGTTCACCGTCCCGTTGTTTTTCGCCAACCTGCTGCAGGCCGGCTATAACATCGCCGATATGGTCGTGGTGGGCCGTTATGTCGGCAGTTCGGGACTGGCGGCGGTCAGCAACGCTTCGATGCTCTGCTTTATCATCACCAGCATCGGCATCGGCATCACCATCGGCGGAACCGTGCTGGCGGCGCGGGCCCGCGGCGGCGGCGACCGTACGGCGGAACGCGCGACCATCGGAACGTTGTTCGCGGTGACGGCATTGGCGGCGCTGCCGGTGACGGCGGGCGGCTGGTGGTTCAGCCGGAGCATCTTCCTGCTGATGAAGGTGCCGGAGGAAGCGTTGGAACAGGCGTGCGGATATATGAACATCCTGAGCGGCGGAACCTTATGCGTTTTCGGTTATAACGCGGTGTGCGCCCTGTTGCGCGGCCTCGGGGATTCGCGGCGGCCGCTGCTTTTCGTCGCGATCGCGGCGGCGGTGAACATCATGCTGGATCTGCTGCTGGTCGGCGTGTGGAAGCTGGGCGTCACCGGAGCGGCGTGGGCGACGGTGACGGCGCAGGCGGCTGCGCTGCTGGCCGGGCTTTTTTACCTGAAGCGCCGGAAGTTCTTTCGCGGCTTCGGCCGGCGGGACTTCCTGCCGCGGCTGGGGACAACCGTCGGCATCCTGAAGACCGGCATCCCGTCCGCCTTGCAGATGGTGGTGGTGAATCTGGCTTTTCTGCTGGTGACGGGGATGTTCAACCGCTACGGCGTCACGGCGGCGGCCGCCGCCGGAATCGGCCTCAAAATCAGCACATTGGCCGGAATGCCCTGTTGGGCGGTCGGACAGGCGGTTACCGCGATGGCCGCCCAGAATCTCGGAGCGGGAGAGGTGGGCAGGACCGCCGAAACCGTCCGGGCCGGAATCCGGTTCGGGCTGGTTGCCACCGGAATCGCCGTAATCCTGATCCAGCTCTTCGCCCGACAGATAATCGGCTGTTTCGACGGCAATCCGGAGGTGATCCGGGCCGGGGTGCAGTATCTGCGAATCTTCAGCTCCTTCAGCGGACTGGCTTATGCGGTGATGTACGTGTGCGACGCCTTTGCGACCGGCACGGGGGCGCCGACGCTGGCGCTGTTCAACGCGCTGCTGGAGGCGGTGGTGCTGCGGCTGCTGCTCTGCTGGTTCTTCGGTACGTATCTGGGATGGGGCTTTGCCGGAGTCTGCTGGGGTATGGCGCTTTCAACGCTGCCGCCCGCAATGATCGGCCTCGGCTACTGTCGCTGGGGCAGGTGGCGCCGGATCAGTGCGGATCATTGAGCTTGAAAAACAGATCGTCACTGTCGGTGGCGGCAAGTTCTTCCGGGTCGTTTATGTCGATTCGGAAGAACCCGTCGGGGCCGGGCGAGTGAACCAGAAATGCTTTCTGCTCCGGCAAATATTCAACGGAGAAAGGTTTGCCGGTGAAGGGATCGACGGGAAACTGCGGCAGAAACGCCGGAACAAGTTGCTCTGGAGTTTCCGGCAGTCTGCCATGCTCCCGCCGATAAAGTTCAGCTCCAACCAGAATCGCCGTCATACGTTCCAGAGCCACCGTGGTTGCCAGGGCCTGCATGGAACGGCGCAGGTTCGGCAACATGCGGATGAACACGTTTTCGGGGGGAAGTTCTTCTGCTGCCATCGGGATATCGCGCGTCAGGGACTTCAACTCCAGATAAGGGCGGGGCAGCAGGCGCAGGAGAGGCGGAAAAACGGAGAATACTTTAATCTGGTCGCGCCGGAATTGTGCGTAGACAGGAAAGGAAAGCCCAATCAGGCTGCGAAGCGAGGCGCGATACGCCGCCTCGCTTCCAGCTGATGCCGAATAGGAGCCATGAACCATGTGCTCAAAGACATCGTCCAGTACAATGGCTTCCTGAAATACTGCATCACAGAAATGCCGGGGAGCAAGGTCCGCTTTTTGAAGCAGTTGCGTTTGATAAGTCCGAAGCTCTTTTTCGGAAAGGAACTGTACATTATACCGCATCACATGCCGGAAAGTCCGGCAAGTGCGATTTTCCAGATTCATGAAGTAACCGAGTCCGGTTAAATATGGAATATGGCAGGCATATTCAGCCAGTCGGCGTTGCCGTTCCCAATATTTTTTGAAAACCTCCCGTTCATTCCGGCAGATCGCCAGCAGCAGACGGAGTTCATGAAATATAGCCAGACACTGGAATGAGTTTCCGTCAAGCACGGAATCTTCAAGGAGCGGACCGGAAAAATTCCGTTGGGGCGCATAGCGCTCCGGGTAAGGGAAAACTTCAATTTTTTGCAGAAGCGGCGTTTGAGTTGCCAGATATTCTTCCAGCTGCTTTTGTTCCTCAATGGTCAGGCGCCGGAGGCGGTTCTTCAGTCGCTGAATCGCCTCGGGCAGTTCCGGGAGCGGGAGCTGCGGAAACGGCTCGGCTGCGGGATCGGCCGGATATTCCGCCGCCAGCGTTGCGGCGGTCAGCGGTTTCCCGTAAAGTTCACCGATCTCCTGCCGGATGGAAGCGTAACGGTAGTCCAGCCAGCAGGGCAAAAGCAGAATGCCGAGAAGCGCCACGCTCCAGATTCCGAGAAAAACGCCGATCATCCGGCCGCATCCTGCCGGAAACGGTTTGCCGCCGATCCGGCAGATACAAACCAGCGTCAGCCAGAAAGGGATCACCTCCGCTACGCGCTCAACCATCGGCAGATAAGTGAAGTCAAGCGCGGCCGGTATCGGAACATCACGAAACAGGATCCGGCATCCCAGCGCGGCGGCCGCCAGCATGCCGGTCCGGAGGGAAGTACGAAAGGCGAACGGGAGCAGAATCAGCGTCAGAAACCCCAGTTCCAGATAAGGTTCGGGATGATACGCCGTTTGTTTCAACAGACAGCAGCTATACCAGTATGACGCAGTGACGGCCAGAGGAAGTGCCAGAAAAATCCAATGCTTCCAGATCGTTCCGGCAAACAGGACCTTCTGCCGGTCACGGAAAAAGTTCCAGAGCAACAGTGCCGAATAAAAAATGATGATCAGGATAAGACCGCGCGGCGGCAGAAAATCCCGGACGGCCTGTCCGCTCAGCAGCGGGAAAAGCTGGTAATGAATCAGTAATACCCATAACATCACCGGTATGGAAAAGTAGATGCCCAATCCGGCCAAAGCCCCGGTCAGAGGACGATCCGCAAACACCAGCAAACGCAGAATTTTTTTCATAAAACTCCCTTTCGCCCGCGAATACGGCCGGCCCCCCGGCGAGTTTCGCCGCCGGGAGAAAATCCAAGCTGAACTGCAATGATCAGATTTCCTTCTCCTCTGCATGAATCCGGCCCGTTTACAAGTTGTGGAAAATCAGAGTAATACAAATATCCCCGAGTTTTGCCCCGGGGATAATCGGGTCATAAGCAAAAATTATTTGGTACGACCGGTGTAAGCATTGGCATCGGTGTTGTCGATGACATATTTGAAGAACTTTTTCTCCGCTTCAGAACGGGCCGCGTCCCAGGGGCGCGGATTTCCGCAAAGCTGCACGACCCACAGCTTCAATTCCTTGCGGTGCCAGTTGACCATGCAGTTCGTGCCCCATGCGCCGCCATGCCCGAACCAGGAGTCCTCCTTATCCTCTTCCGGCGCGCTGAGGCCCAGGGAATAGCCGCCCATCCCTTTCGGACGGGTCGACTTGGCAAGCAGCTCTTTGACGGTCTCCTCCTTGAGAATCCTCACTCCATTTTCGCCCACGCCGAGATTCATCAGCATCTTGTAGAACTTGAGCTGGTCGTTTGCCGTCGTCCAAAGTCCCGCGCCCGCCGATGCAAAGACATGGGAATCGTTATAGGGACGCTGCTGCATGTCATTCTGCAGCCGGTATTTCGCCGGAGCGTCTTTCACGCAGTCATACATTTCGATTTGCGTTTCAAGAGCCTGATCGCTCGGCCGGAACGAACTGGATTTCATTCCCAGCGGAGTTAATACCCGCTCCTGGAGGAAATCCTCCCAACGCTGTCCTGTTACGACCTCAACGATCGCCGCGCCAATGTCGATGCCGGTGTTGGAATACTGCGTTTTTGTTCCGGGTTCAAACAGCAGCGGAGAAGCGGCCGCGATGGCTGCCGTCTGCCGGAGCGGAGCGCCGCCGCTCCAGCCGCCGCCCTTGATGTTGCCCTGCTTCGCGGAAATCTCGAACGGGAAACCGCCGGTGTGATTCATGACCATGCGGATGGTGAGAGGATTTTTCGCCCTGACCAGCGTTTTTACGCCATCTTTGTTGGAGGCCAACACCCAGAGTTCCTTGAATTCAGGCAGGTATTTGGAAACGGGGTCGTCCAGGGAGATTTTGCCTTCTTCGACCAGCATGGCGATCGTGACGCCGCAGAACCCTTTTGTCTGCGAGCACTGCATAAAAACATCATCCATCGTAATCGGACGCTTGGCCGCGACATCGGCATAGCCGACGCAGGCAGTCTCCTGAATGCCGTCTTTATAAAAAACGTTGATTGCTCCCGGCAGTTGTCCGCTCTGGACAAAAGGAGTCAGTGCATCTTTCGCAAAAGTCGTACCTGATTCTTTCTCCGCAGGTTTTCCCGATTGGCATCCGGTGATGACCGCCGTGACAGCGATAAGCATCATCAGTGTCTTCAGGCGGTTCTTCCTGATTTTCATTTCCATGATATCATAGCTCCGGTGATTTTAATTGCTTGTTATTGTCCTGAATTTGGTGCTGTACGAAATTTCGTCACGGTACTTGACAGTTTTTAATTCTGATAATGTTGTATTGATGTCTCCTTTCGCATCTGTCCTGACAAACTTTGAAGCGTAAACAAAGAGCCAGCTTGTCCGTAACAGCATCTTGGGCTGTCGGAAAAACAAGAAGGCTCGGTAATGATACATCAGTCAGCTTGTTTCGTCAAGTGCCGGATTGGACTACGAAGCGAAAATTTGAAAAAAATAATAATGAAAATAATACATATTGGGGTGTTTGCAAACTCCAGATTGGCAGATTCCGTATTCTCCCGGGCAACGGCCGTCAGAAAAATAAAAAAGCACCTCAAATGAGGTGCGCTGTTTTTCTATGGCGGAGAGAGAGTCGGCTTCTCACAACCTCCTGTTGAGCTCAACTTTACGTTACAAGGCTCTCTATTTCAAGAAGTTATTCTCTAATTTAGCTTTTGTCTTGCAGACGTTTCAACTGATCGAAAAAGGCACTTTTCGGTACTTCCAAGTTCTAAAACGGCACAGTTTGGCACCTAACTAAACTCTGCTCAAAGAGATGGCTCCTGCCTGATCTGTCGATCCCTACACAGAGAGCGATTCCATAGCTCTTTGGGACTACATTAGAACCTGTTCCAACGGCACTATAATGGTACCTCGGAAGACACAACCGGTTGTCCGCATCCGAACACCAGCAGCGTTCCCTCTGCACCATAATGGCACCTCAACACCTCCTCGATTTCAGTATCGAAAATATTCCATTCGTCCTACGGCACCATAGTGGCACCTCATCTATAATGAACCCGGCACATGTTACGGTGCCGCATTTACTATAGATGTCATTTGTGTAAATAGCAAATGTTCTACATTGAATCACACCTGTCCTAACAATTTTCAAAATGGCGTAATTTTCTGATTACGC
>ERZ1034917.630-NODE-630-length-30365-cov-15.170076_pt1 | contig 30365 bp, 27 predicted proteins | sample MGYA00520605_ERZ1034917 | MGnify/ENA primary metagenome ERZ1034917 (study PRJEB33766, sample SAMN09781784) | gut metagenome | biome: gut microbiome | host: Homo sapiens | place: Madagascar | study: EMG produced TPA metagenomics assembly of the PRJNA485056 data... | reverse complement strand
CATGCTTGATGGTGTCGCCGTCAAGATCGACGTGGATCTCGCGCGAGCAGACGCCCCGGGTTCGATAGGTGTACATATACGTTTCCTCTCTCTTGGATGGTGCAAGTATGCCATAGCGGCATGCGGGTTTGCCCTTGTACGTGACAAGCACCTAAAACAATCCGCAGGTGAACAGGAAATTCAGCGACTTCAGGCGAATGGAGGCGTGTACCTGCGCCCAAGTCTGGCAAAGACGTAGCGTGTCGAAGACGCAGGATTGATCGACCTTGATCGATACGATATCCGAAAAGCGCATGCCCAGCAGCGCGATTGCCCAGGAAAGCGTTTCCGGGGCAAGGCCGGCAACGTCGGACACGCGGCACGCATCGCATACCACGCCGCCCTCGCTGCACGAGAACGCTATGGTTCGATCGGCAAGGCCCTCCACGTCGCAGGCCAACGGCTCGCCGCAAACGCAACATCGATCAAGCGAAGGACGGATGCCCAGGAACGCGAACGCCTTGAGCAGCCAAGCTGCGCACATGGCAGGGGCATGCGCGGGACCGGATGAGGCCAGCACATCAAGAGCCGTTTGCGTGAGCGGGAACAGTTTCGGAACCTCGAGACCTGGCTGCGTGATGCGATCAAGCAGCTCGACGATAGGAGCCGCGCAGGCGGCAAGCTCCATACTTTCACGCAGCGCGGCGTTGCCGGCAATCAAACGAGCTTCCTTAACGATGTCGAGCGTACGCCCTTGCGCTAGGAGCACATCTGCCTGCGAATACAGCTCAAGCCGGGAGCTGAACTGGCTGGTAGGCTTTCGAGCCCCTTTCGCAACGGCTCTGATCTGCGAGCCGTCCTGCGCAAGCAGGGACAGGATAAGATCCGACTCCCCCAGCTTGGTCTTGCGCAGGACGAGCACGCGGGCGTTGTAGGTGCTTTGCGCCACGAGCTATTTGAACGAAACCGACGCGACGTTGTTCGAGGAGTCGAAGGTTACGGTGCCCGAAACCTGCTTCGAATCCCCTGCAACCGATATGGTCTGCCCCAGAACCGTAACCGACTTGGAAGCCTTGCCCGATGCGGTGAAAGCCACCGTGTCGTTGCCCTGATAGGAGACGCTATCGACCGAGGACACGGCAAACGACGACCCATCCGATGCGGTCAGCGTGGTCGAGGCCAGATACGAGCGCGCAGCGGCGGTCAGCTCGCTGGCGCGGGACTTCGCAAGCGAGACGACGACGACCGTATCGGAGGGGACCTTCGAACCCGCAGCGGGCTCGACGCCCATGATGGCCCCTTCGCTTGCGGTTTCGCTGTACACGTATACCGCCGTAGAGGACAGCCCTGCATCCTTGATCGCCTGCACGGCCTCGTTATAGCTCATGCCCGAAACATCGGGCACGGTGTAGGCCTGCGCCACCTTGAGCGTGATGCCGGTGGACGCCTTCGCCTTCTGGCCCTCCTCGGGGTTGACGGAAAGGACGGTGCCCTCCGGCTCGTCAGAGCGCTCAAGCTGCACATCGACGTGTTCGAACCCATTGTCCGAAAGGGCCTTCAAGGCGCTGTCCTGACTGGAGCCGACCACTTTGGGAACGGTACGCGAGGTGGACACATGGATGACGACCTCGGCGCCCTCATCTTGGCGTGCGCCGGCGCCTGGGTCCATGAGCAGGACAAGGCCTTCCGTGGAATCCGAGGGAACGGTAGTGGAACGGACCGTGAAGCCCTTGTTCTGCAACATATACGTAGCGTCTGCCTGCGTCATGCCCGTGACGTCGGGCACAACCTTCCCGCCCCACATCTCCATCTGATACGTGACGCCAGCAGCGGCTCCCGCCGCAAGGACCAGCACCAACGCGACGACGACGGCAATCTTCGAACCGTGAACGCGTTTGCTCTTCGATTCCGGCTTCTTATCGTCTTTCGGCTTCGTTTTGGAAACGACGGGCTTGGCTTCTGTTTCGGCGTGCTGGGGCTGCTGCTTCTCGGGCTTGGCTGCAGGCTGCTCAGCTTCCTTAGTGTGCCCAATGTTTTGCTGCTGAGACTCGCAAGCCTTGGCCTTCTCGGCTTTCTTCTTCTTGCGGTCGCGCTTCTTCTTGTTGGGGTCGGGCGCGATGAAATCCTTCTGCTGCGACAAATCGGCATCGGTGATGCGCGGCATCTGCATGGTGTCGCCCGAATGCCAGGCTGCCTTCGGCGGCATATATCCGGGATACACGAGGAACTCGTCGAAGCCGGACAAATCAGGCTCCCAACCCGATTTGATGGCCGGAGAAGCAGGTTTGGGACCAAGCGTTTGGGTTTTCTCGGACTCGAAGGCGAGATTGCGGATATCGGGAAGATCAAGCACGTGCGTGCGCTGATGCGCCACGTCGTCAACCGAATCGCCGTTATTGATGGATCGCCCTTCGGCATCTAGGCAAGCTTCACGATCATCTTCACATGGACCTTGTTGCTCTGCGACGTCCGTTTCGGTTGCAATATCAAGATTGCAAGCATCAACGGCATCCTTTTGCGTTGCCTCTTCTTGGCCGGAAACTTTGTCTACAGCATCTTTGGAAGCACTATCTGACGTTTGCGCGTCGTCGGCAACGTCAGCTTCTTCATCTTCCCTATCGGAACATGTGAGAATGGATTCATTTGAATCAGAGGCTGAATCGGAGGCGACACCATCTTCGGCAGCCTTTTCGGTTTTAGCGTTGAACTGCGCTTCTTCCCCATCGCCATCAAGGGCAGGGTCTTGCGTATCGCAGTCAGCGGTATCCTCGATAATGTCTTCGCTATCCGTCAAGTCAGACGCTTGGGCAGGTTCCGCGCCTTCGGCCTGCTCGAAGGCGGCACGAGACAGCTTGGCCCCGCACTCGTCGCAGAACTTCGCGCCATCGCGATTTTCCGTGTGGCAAGAAGGACAGATCATGCTTGAAACTCCCTTGCGCGTGCTTACATTATGAATTCCCGTAAATTGTACCGAAAAACAGGATTGAGGTGCCGCTTGGCACCCCAATCTCAAAATATCCGATAAACCTGAAAGCAACCTGCTACAAGCCCTCGCCGTATCCGAATCGGCGGATTTGCGTGGCGTCGCGACGCCAGTTCTTCTTGACCTTCACCATAAGGTCAAGGTACACGCGCGTGCCGAGCAGCTGCTCAAGATCTTCTCGGGCCTCCTGGCCGATGCGTTTGATGGCGCTACCGCCCTTGCCGATGATAATGCCCTTCTGGGAATCGCGCTCCACGTAAATGCGGGCCAGGATACGATTGAGGTCCTTCTTCTTTTCGTACTCCATGTGCTCGATGGTGACGCCGATGGAATGAGGAACCTCGTCGCGGAACGTTCGCAAGATTTTCTCGCGGATGAACTCGGCGACGATGACCTCGATGGGCTGGTCGGTTTCCATATCCGCGGGGAACCATGCCGGCCCCTCGGGCAGGAAGCACTGCACCTCTTCAATGAAGGCATCCACGTTGTAGCCGGATTCGGAGGAAAGCCCCACCATGGCATCCCAGTTCGCCAACTTCTTGGCAGCCTCGGCCTGCTCGTGCATTTGCTCGGTGGTGACCAAGTCGCCCTTGGACAGGACGCAGATCTTCTTCGCGTGTTTGCAATGCGGGCCGTCAAGCTGAGCGGCAACCCACTCGTCGCCACGGCCGACAGGCTTGCTGGCATCGATGAGCATGGCGATGACGTCGACGTCTTCGAGCGCCTTGAGCGCCGAGGTGTTGAGTTCCTCGCCAAGCGCATCGTGGGGCTTGTGCAAGCCCGGGGTGTCCACGATGATCATCTGCATGTCGTCGCGCGTGTAGACCGCGCGGAAGCGATGACGCGTGGTCTGGGCTGTGTTCGAGGTGATGGCAATTTTCTTGCCCATAATGGTGTTGAGCAGGGTGGATTTTCCCGCATTGGGGCGGCCGATCAACGTGACGAAGCCGGATTTGAAGCCTTCGCCCGAAGGGGGCGCGGCATGTCCGAAATATGCGTCGAGGTCCATAAGACTCCTAGGTTCAAAAGGTTGTTTACGATGCTATCAGGGCAAGCAAGGGTGGAATGAAGACGATGCAGCCGACCACAAGGGAGGCAAAGGCGCCCGCAAGCGCAGCACCCGCCGCGCAGTCCTTCGCCCGGCGAGCAAGTTCATGGTACCCGGGGCTTGCAAGGTCGACCACGGCCTCGATGGCCGTGTTAACCGTTTCAAGCGCGAACATCATGCCGACGCATATGATAACGGCAAGCCATGAAGGGGTATCGATGCGCAACGCGAAGCCGAGCGCTATCGCAACCACGGCCATGCATACGTCGATGCGCAGGTTACGTTCGCTGCGAACCGCGTCGATGAGGCCGCGCCCGGCGTTGGCGAAGGCGGAAGTGAGCTTATAGCGCTGTCCTTTTTCCTTCGTTTGGGCGGAACGGATGAATGCCTTGTTGTCGGGGGATGTTTCGCCCATGGCCGTTATCGCGCATTCCAGGCGGCCAAAATCTCATCCTCTAAGGCCTCCATGACCTTGGCATCCTCCTCGACGATGTGATCGTAACCGCACAGATGCAACAGACCGTGAACGAACAGCAAGCTGACCTCCTGCTCGAACGTGGTGCCGAACTCATGGGTTTGGCGCTCGGCCACATCCGGCGCGATGACGACGTCTCCCAGTTCGTAGACATCGCCGAAGCCTGCGGGAACGATATCGGAAAGCTCGTCCTCGACGCCGTCGCATTCGAAGGACAGAACGTCGGTGGGCCCTTCCTTTCCGCGATACTGCTCGTTGAGGTGGGCGATCTCGTCGTCGGTGACGAAACTCAAGGACACCTCGGTGTTCTGAGGCTTCTCCTGATGCTCGAGCACGAACTGCGCAAGCTCGATAAGCGGCATGTCCTTTAGGTCATCGCCGCGGTAATCATAGTTGATTTGAACGTCCATTGCTGCCCTTCTTCTGCATGGCGTCGGCCTGTGCGCGGTCGTACGCCGAAACGATGGCCGCCACAAGCGAGTGGCGAACCACATCCTTACCCGAGAATCTGCAAAACGACACGCCCTCGATACCGCCAAGGATATCTTCGATGCCCTTCAAGCCCGAAACGCCGCGCGGCAAGTCGAGCTGGGTGATATCGCCGGTGATGACCATCTTCGACCCGAACCCAAGGCGCGTGAGGAACATCTTCATCTGCTCAGGCGTGGTATTCTGCGCTTCGTCCAGGATGACGAAGCTGTCGTTGAGCGTTCGCCCGCGCATGAAAGCCAAAGGCGCGATTTCGATGACGTTGCTCTCGATGAGCTGCTGCGCGCGCTCCATATCGGTCATGTCGAACAAAGCGTCGTAGAGCGGGCGGATGTAGGGATCAACCTTCTCGTTCAAGGAACCGGGAAGAAAACCCAGGTTCTCCCCCGCCTCGACAACGGGACGCGTGAGGATGATGCGCCCAACTTCCTTGCGCTTGAGCGCGGCAACGGCCATAGCCATGGCAAGGTAGGTTTTACCGGTGCCCGCCGGCCCGATGCCGAAGGTGATGGTGTTTTTGCGGATGGCGTCCACATAATGCTTCTGTCCGGCGGTTTTCGGCCTGATGGCACGCCCGCGGTACGTAAGCAGGATATCCTCGCGAAGCATAGAGGGGGTGAACTCGGCCGTGCGCAGAAGATCGAGCGCGCGCTGGATGAACCCCTGATCGGGGGTTCCACCGCCTTCGACGAATTTGAAAAGTTCGGAGAAGAGCGCCATAAGGGATTGCACCTCGACCGGATCGCCTTCGAGCACAACCGAATCGCCGCGTACCGTGATACGCGCATCGAACGCCTCTTCGATTATATGGAGCAGGCAATCGCCAGCTCCCACCACAAGCGCCATGTTCACGGTTGGCGGCGCGGTGAGCGTGATATGCGTTGAATCTGTCATGCCTGCAAGTATAGCACGCCCGTTCGCGGTTGCCCCGCGCACGCGAAGGGCGCACATGTAGCGCACAAGCTACAGGCTGACGGCAACCAATTGCCCGACGCGAGCGTTTTGGGGAGCCGGCACCTCGAAATAGCTTTCCGTCATAGCCTGCCCGGCCTCCTCCACCAATGCGAGCTCCGTCGTTCCGGCGCGGCCCGACAGTTGCTGGGCGCAAAGGGCCTCGGCGACCTCGCGCAAACGCTTCGCGCGCGCCGCACGTACCCCAGGCTCCACCTGATCGACGCGTTCGGCGGCAGGCGTTCCCTGGCGCTTAGAGTATGGGAACACGTGGATCTTCGTGAACCTGCATCGCTTTGTCAGCTCCACGGTATCGTTGAACTCCTGGTCGGTTTCGCCCGGAAATCCGCAGATGATGTCGGTGGAAAGCGAGAGCATGGGCATAGCCGTATACAGCTTTTCGACAAGCTCTTCAAAGTACTCGGCGCTGTAAGGACGATGCATTTCTCGCAGCACCTTCGAGTTGCCCGACTGCAAAGGCAGGTGCAGATGACGGCAAATACGCCCTTCCGACCGGACCATCAGACTGATCAGCTCATCGGAGACATCGCGGGGCTCGATGCTGGAGATACGGAACCGGCAAGGGGGCTCGTCGACCTCATGAATGTCGGCGGTTTCGGCAAGCAAGCGCTCAAGCAGCGCATCAAGGCGATCCCAGCCGTTTTCGCCCCGCTCGCGCCAAGAGCCCAAGTTGATGCCGGTGAGGACGATCTCGCGAACGCCTTCGCGCGCAAGGGCGAGGCACTCGGAAATGACCGCCTGAGCAGGGCGGCTGGAAGCTCGCCCGCGAGCAACGTGCACAATGCAATACGTGCATGCGTTATTGCAACCGTCCTGCACCTTCACACCTACGCGCGTTCTGAAGCCATCGCCGACCGCAAGCGGCATCGTCCCGTGGCCGATAGGCCCGACCAGGCGGTCGAGCACATCATCGACCTGCAGCTTTCCGGCGATATGCACTCGAGCAGGGTCCATGGACGTGAACGCGTCAGCATCAATGGCGGCGGCGCAGCCCGTCACCACCACATTCGAGCTGGGATTGGCGCGCAAAACCTGCCTTACGGCCTTGCGAGTTTTCTTTTCCGCCTCCCCGGTGACGGTGCACGTGTTGACGACCACCACATCGGCGGTATCGGGACCAGTTTCCAAACCGCCGCGCGCAAGCAGACCGGAGGCGAACGAATCGGATTCCACTCGATTCACCTTGCACCCGAGATTGACGATGGCGAAGTTCATGCGCGCTCACCTGCCCCCATGCCGCCCATTTCATAAAGCACCAAAGCAGGCGCCACGATACCGGCGGTTTCGGTGCGCAAAATCGAAGACCCGAGCGACACCATGCTCGCATTCGCATTGCACGCCAGAATAGCGTCAACCTCTTCTTGGGCAAGGCCACCTTCAGGGCCCACCACAACCGCGATCCGCGCAAGATGACCTTCTGATGCGTTGAGAACAGCCGGACGAAGAGTATCGCGCAGCAGTGCGGTGCCGGGCGCTTCCTCCCAGCACACGACGACGGCGTCGAAGGCTGCAAGCACCTCTTTCAGCTGAGCAAGCTTCATGGGTTGATGCACATGAGCAAGGTGGGTTTGCCCAGATTGCATGGCGGCGCTTTTCGCGATAGCTTGCCATCGCTCGGTTTTGGACGCCGCTTTCTTTGCATCGACCTTCATAATGCTTCTTGAGGCAGCGAAGGGAATGAACTCGGACACGCCCAGCTCGGTGGCATGGCGGATGACTGTTTCCATTTTGTCGCCCTTGGCAAGGCCCTGCACTAGGCAAACATGCGCGGCGAGCGGCTTGCCATCAAGATGGCCCGAGATGGCGACGATAGGCGTAGCGCCATCAAAAGACTTGATCTCGCATTCGAAATAGTCCTGCGCCGCATCTACCACGGCGATATGCTCTCCGGGGTCAAGACGCAATACCTTGGCATGCTTCGCATCATCGCGCGAAAGCGCCAACGGGAACTGTTCCTGGACCTCATCGGCCAAAACCTGTTCATCGAGGAAAAACTGAGGAAGCGACACGGGAATCCTTATCTGCGAGCAGAGGGCTTATTGAACGAATGCGAGCACTTCCGGTCCGGTTGTCCGAAACCCTGCATGACGGGCAGCGCAACGGCCAGCACTCGAAAGCTGCCGACGGTTGAATGGTTGAACGAAACGCGAACCGGAACGAAAACGCTTTGCGCAACCGTTCGATACACGATTGCGCAAAGCGTCGAGCACGAGCTTTCCCACTCGAACGCTGAGCGGGAAAGCGGACTAATTGAACTTGTCGCGCAGTTTCTGCAGCGGCGTGCGGGCCTCGGCAACGTCCTCTCCCATTTCGTGGGCGAGCTGCTCGAGAAGCTCTCGCTGCTTCTTCGTGACCTTCTTCGGAACCGCCACGGTGACATGGACGTACATATCACCACGTGCCTCGCTGCGGAAACGCGGCATGCCGAAGCCCTTCACGCGCACGATCTGATCGTTTTGCAGGCCTTCGGGGATGCGGACCTTGACCTTCTCGTCTTCGAAGATGCCGTCGACCTCGATTTCGGACCCGAGCGTTGCCTGGACGATGGACACGTTGGCGCGACAATGCAGGTCATCGCCATCGCGCTCGAAGAACTCGTGCGGCTGAATGCGGCACGTGACGATAAGGTCGCCGGAGGCCGCCCCGCGCAAACCCGCCTCGCCGAAACCGGTAAGGCGCAGCTGCTGAGAATCGCGAATGCCGACGGGGACCTCCACGGTGACACGCTGACGATCGGGCACACGCCCTTGACCGCCGCATTCGGGGCACGGATTGTCGATGGTTTGACCGGTGCCGTTGCATTTGCTGCAGGTGGTTGCCGTCTGCATATCGCCCAAGAACGTATGCTGCACGGTAACCACACGGCCTTTGCCGCCACATTCGGGGCAGGTGACCTGCTTGCCACCTTCGGCCATGCCCGTACCGTCGCAATCAGCGCACGGAGCCAAGCGATCGTAGACGATCTCCTTCTTGGCACCGGTTGCCACTTCCTCGAGCGTCAAACGCAGGCCGACGCCCATATCGCGCCCATCGGTGCGCTGCTGACGGGCACCGCCAGCGCCACCGCCGCCGAAGAAACTGCTGAAGATATCGCCGAACCCACCGCCGAACAGGTCGTCGAAGTCGACATAGCCGCTACCGCCGCCAGCCGCGCCGGAAACGGTGCCGAACCGGTCGTACTGCGCGCGCTTGTTCGCATCGCTGAGCACGTCGTAGGCTTCGTTGAGCTCTTTGAACTGGTCCTCGGCATCGGGGGCCTTGTTCACATCAGGATGCAGCTCGCGCGCCTTGCGGCGAAACGCCTTCTTGATATCCGCCTCCGTGGCATCACGGGAGACGCCGAGAACTTCGTACAAGTCCTTCGCCATGTTGGCCGTATCCACCTTTCCATTTCCCAGCAGGGCACCCCGCCAGGTTCCTACAAATCACCGAGCGCGGTGCCCGCGATGCGGACCGCGCGTAATACCTTCGAATAGTCCATGCGCGTAGGGCCGATGACCGCCACCACACCGGCGGAATCGCCGCGACCGTAGCGGCTGGCCACAACCGATACGCCGGACAGCTCGGAGGCCTGGTTCTCCGAGCCGATGCGCACCGTGGGCCTGCCGTCGGTTTGGCATGCCGTGTCGTCAAGGATGTGCAGCAGCACCGTATCGTCCTCGAGCACCTGCATGACGGGAAGCACCGCCTGCGATTGGCTGAACTCGGGCTGAGACAAAAGCGAGCTGAACCCAAGGCTGTGGGCACGCGATTCCTCGCCCTCCCGCAGGCATGAGAGAACCTCGTCGAGCGTCATGCGCACGAGCGGGTCGGCAAACGCCTCCGACATGCCCCGGCCCAAGCCGTGTTCGATATCGTGAAGCGTGTTGCCACCGAACACCTCGTTGAGCAGATGTTGCACGCGGGCCAGCTCGTCGCTGGACACCTCTTCGGCAAAATCCATATGGCGGTTAAACACTTGGCCGTCTTCGGTGACCACCACGACAAGCGCGTTGGTGGGCGTTAGAGAGATAAGCGAAAGCTGCTTGATGTGCAAATCGAGCACCGACGGGGCGAGCACAATGGACAGGCAGTCGGTAAGGCGCGTTAGGGCTTCGGAGGTCTGCTCGACCAGGTCATCAAGTTCCGAAGCGCTTTGCCTGAGCTTGTCAGCCGCTTCTTGGCAACGCTCGTCCTCTTGTTCGCCGCCTTCCTGGGAGAGCAGGTCGTCGACGAAGGCGCGGTAGCCTTGATCAGTGGGAATCCTGCCCGCAGAGGTGTGGGGCTGGGCAATATAGCCCCCGTCCTCGAGAACCGAAAGCTCGTTGCGCACGGTCGCAGGGCTTACGCCGAGCTGATAACGTTCGGTAAGCGTGCGCGAACCTACCGGCAGAGCGCGCGCGACGTATTCCTCAATGAGCGCTGCGAGCACTTTTTGACGCCTATCCGAAAGCACGCTTCCCCACCATCCTTTCACCCACTACGGTATAACCAATTCGTAACAGCTAATATTAGCAGCGAGATGGTGGGAGTGCTAAATATTGCACCGAATCGTAAGAAACGGACACTCCTTATGCTAAATCGAACAAGGCGCCGTACAGCTGATTGCCGCACAGCCAACCACGTTCAGTGGGGCGCCAGCGTCCGTCGACGTGCTCGCACAACCCTTGCTCGGCGAGCGCGTCGAGCGTCTCCCGGGTTTTCGGCAGCAGCTGCGCGGCCCGCTGCACCAGGTCATCGGAAATACCGCGCGACATGCGCATGCCCAGCATCATATCCTCGGCAACCATTTCCCCAGCGTCGAGGTCATCGGTGACCTGACCATCCTGGACGCGCATGCGCCGCTCGGCGTTCTGCGTCATGCTGGCCGCGCTGCGCCCCAGGCCCAGATAAGGAACGCCGGTCCAGTACGCGATGTTGTGACGGCACTCGAACCCGGGCTTCGCATAGCTTGCCACTTCGTAGCGCTCGTATCCAGCCTGGGAGAGGATGCGCGCCGCCGCCTGCATATGCTCAGCCTCGACGTCGTCGTCGGGCTCTGCAAGCTGGCCGGACATGACCATAGCGTCGAAGGGCGTATGCGGCTCGATGGTGAGCGGATACACGCTAACGTGGGACACCCCGCAATCGATGGCGGTGTTAACGCTGTCCTCGAACGACTCGATGCTTTGACCGGGAATGCCGCACATAAGGTCGACGCTGACGTTCTCGAATCGTTCCCGCGCACATGCGATCGCCCGCTTCGCTCCTTGCGCATCATGGGCGCGCCCCAAGATGCCGAGCACATGGTCATCGAAGCTTTGCACGCCGATGGAGACCCTGTTCACGCCAAGCGCCCAGACGTCGCGGACCATGGAAGAAGTCAGGCTTTCGGGGTTCGCCTCCATGGTGCATTCCACATCGGGTTCCAAGCGCATGGAAAGCCCGAGGGTGTAAAGCAACATGGACAGCCGCGGCATGCCCACATGGGAAGGGGTGCCGCCGCCGAGATACACCGTTGAGATGCCGCCGAGCTCCCCTTCTTTCGACTTGCGGCGAATCTGCAGGCACAGGTCTTCCACGTATTCGTCGATTTGCGGGCTTTCGGCGGGCACGGCGGCAGTGGCGAAGTCGCAATAGCTGCAACGCTTCACGCAGAACGGCAGATGCAGGTACAGCGCGCGATAAGGATTATGCATGGCTTCCCGCTATCTCGAGCAGCTCGTCAAACACGGCGTCGAAATCGTCCACACCCACGCAGGCGTTGATCTTCCCGCGCGCCGCAGCGGCACCGGGAAGGCCCGTCATATACCACATGGCGTGCTTGCGCATGCGCACGATGTTGCGCCCTTCGCGCTGCGCGAGCAGCCGTGCATGGCGTCGAGCCATGGCGATTCGCTGTTGCACGGTGGGCGCGCAAGGCTCCGGCGAGCCTGCAAGCGCTGCAGCGGCCTGGGAGAATATCCACGGGTTGCCTTCAGCGGCACGTGCGACCATAACGGCATCGCATCCGGTCTCCCGGGTAATGGCCACGGCATCTGCGCCGCATTTGACGTCGCCGTTGCCGACCACGGGCACATCCACCGCCTGCTTAACGCGCGCGATGACACCCCAATCGGCGCACCCGCGATACAGCTGCTCGGCGTAACGGCCGTGCACCGCGACCGCAGCGGCCCCGGCATCCTGCATACGAACCGCAAATTCAGGGGCGGTTTCGCACCCCATGGCCCATCCACGGCGGAACTTAACGGTAACGGGGTGTTCCACCGCCCGGCTTACCGCAGACACGATGGAGGCGGCCAGGTCCGGATCGCGCATAAGCGCGCTGCCGTCGCCTTTCGTGACGATCTTGCGCGCAGGGCATCCCATGTTGATATCGATATAGGCGAGATTTTCGCCCATGACCTGCTCGATCCAAGCTGCTTGGGACGCCATGGTGTCGGGCTCGTGGCCGAAGAGCTGCACAGCGACCATATCCTCGCCTTGCGCCAGGTCGAGTAGATGACGCGTTTTCTCGTTGGCATAGGAAAGGCCCTTGGCGGAAACCATTTCGGTATACGTCAGATCGGCGCCTTGCTCGCGGCACAGCGTACGAAACGCCATGTCCGAAACGCCCGCCATGGGCGCAAGCAGCAGGCGATGGCGATTAAAGAAATCGTACATGCGCCCGCCCTACATCGCAGACAGGATGTTCACACCGGAGACCAGCGTGAACCCGAGCAATACGATAAGGGCTATGACCACCACGATGCAGCCAAGACCTGCGGCCTTCGTACCGCCGCGCTGAGCCCGCTCGAGTTCTTCGCGAGCCTTCTTATCGTCGAACGCATCGTCCAACCAGTTGTAATCGTCGCGCTTTGCGCCCATATTTCGCAACAGCCCCTAATCGTCGACCTTCAAAATAGCCATGAACGCTTCCTGCGGCACCTCGACGTTGCCGATGGCCTTCATGCGCTTCTTGCCCTGCTTCTGCTTCTCGAGCAGCTTGCGCTTGCGGCTGATGTCGCCGCCGTAGCACTTCGCTAGCACGTCCTTGCGCTTGGCCTTCACCGTCTCGCGTGCAAGCACGCGCCCGCCGATGGCGGCCTGGATGGGAACCTCGAACATCTGGCGAGGGATGATCTCCTTGAGCTTTTCGGTGAGCACGCGGCCGCGATCGTAGGCCTTATCGCGATGCACGATGAAGCTGAGCGCGTCGATGGGCTTGCCGGAAAGCAGGATATCGAGCTTGACCAGGTTCGACGGCTTGTACCCGTCGAAGTCGTAGTCAAGGCTGGCATAGCCTTTGGTGTTGGACTTGAGCTTGTCGAAGTAGTCCATGATCAGCTCCGAGAGCGGAATCTCCCACAGCATTTCCACCGTGTGCTGCGACAGGTAGTTCATGGTGACGAACGTGCCGCGACGCGCCACGGTCAGGTCCATGACCGCGCCGACGTAATCGGGCGGGATGAGGATCTTCGCCTTCAAGTAAGGCTCCTCGATGCGCTCGATCTCGCCGGGGTCGGGCATCTCCTGCGGGGAATGCAGGCTGATCATCTCGCCGCCTTGACGGAACACGTGATACTCCACCGAAGGCGCGGTGGCGAGCAGGTCCAGGTTGAACTCGCGTTCCAGGCGCTCCTTGACCACTTCCATATGCAGCAGGCCCAAAAAGCCCACACGGAAGCCGAAGCCAAGCGCATGGGACTTCTCGGGTTCCCAGATGAGCGCAGGGTCGTTGAGCGACAGCTTCTCGAGCGCCTCTTTGAGCGGCTCGTACTGATCGGAATCGATGGGGAACAGGCCCGTGTAGACCATGGGCTTGGCCTCACGATAACCCGGCAGGGGCTCGTCGACGCCGCCCTCGGCCAACGTGAGCGTATCGCCCACCTTAACCTGGGAAAGGTCCTTCAGGCCGGTGACCAGGTAACCGACCTCGCCCACGCCGAGCTGCGGCAGCGGCTCCTCGGCAGGATGACGCGCTCCCACCTCTTCGGCCAGGATAATCTTGCCGCTGGCCATGAGCTTGAGTTTCTGGCCCTTGCGCATGGCGCCGTCCACCACGCGCACCAGAGCCACAACGCCGCGGTACGGATCGAAGTAGCTGTCGAAGATGAGCGCGCGCAGGGGCGCATCGGCGTCGCCCTGCGGCGCGGGGATGTTGTACACCACGGCCTCGAGCAGGTCATGGACGCCCACGCCGGTTTTGCCGCTTGCCAGCACGGCGTCGTCAGCCGGGATCGCAAGGCCATCCTCGATCTCGGCCTTGACGCGCTCGGGCTCGGCACTGGGAAGGTCGATCTTATTGATGAGCGGGATGATCTCAAGGTTGGCGTTCATGGCCATCATGGCGTTAGCCACCGTTTGCGCCTCGACGCCCTGGGTGGCGTCGACCACGAGCACGGCGCCTTCGCATGCGGCGAGGCTACGGCTAACCTCGTAGGTGAAGTCGACGTGGCCCGGCGTGTCGATGAGGTTGAACTGGTAGGTTTCGCCGTCATCGGCGGTATAGTTGACGCGTACGGCCTGGCTTTTGATGGTGATGCCGCGCTCGCGCTCGATGTCCATGCTGTCAAGCAGCTGGGCCTGCATGTCGCGATGCGCCACGGTACCGGTCATCTCCAGGACGCGGTCTGAGAGCGTGGACTTGCCATGGTCGATATGGGCGATGATGCTGAAGTTTCGGATATGCGATGGGTCGGTCATGTGCCCTCTTGCTTTCTTGACGCCTTATTATTGCGACGGTTACATGCCGATGCCCCACAGGCAGGAACTCCCGCGCTGCGAACGATGCCTTTCAGCATGCGACCATGATGTTTGCATAGAAACGAATTTTACCAGCTGGCGACCGTTCCCCGCCGCCATAGCACTACAATTCCACGTCAGCGGGTCCTGAAGCCTCCGGCGATACCGTGACGAGCTGGGCTTTGACGCTTTGCCCGTTCACGCAAATCGCCCATGTGCCTTCGGACAGCTGAAGCCAAGCTGAACCGTCGGCCACCTTCGCCGACGAAACCTGCTCGGGGACGAATTTTGAACCGTCCCGGGAAACGAAGATAGGTTTGCAGACCAGAACCTGTTCGGCAGAGGTTTTGACGGATACGGTTCCGCTAGATTGAATGGCTGACGAAGGTGCGGCAACGTCGTAAACCTGTTTCTCGCCCGAATGGCAGCTGGAGCATTCCTGCCCCTGGTCGATAACATCATGTTGGCCAGAACCGCAGCCGACAAGCGCGAACGCCATCGCAAGCGCAAACACAGCGCCTGTGGAGATGACAGCCTTTTGAATACCCATTATTCAGCCCCTTTTGGATGAAACGTGCTATCGAGTTGTGCATTGTTCTGCACAACTGCAAATCAACAGGTGCAAAACCGTGCGATATCGGCTATTCTATCTCATTGCGTATCCGGCATATGCGTGCCCTTGCAATCTACGCAGGGCTTCCGCAGACAAGGCTGCATGAAGGATCATCGTGGTGCCGGGTGGCCGATTGGCTAGCTGAATGGGAAATCCTGTCCATTCCCGCATATGCGTTTACCACGCGTATTAAGCGCTTGATCGCGTATGCCAATCCGTCACCTGTGCATCTCACCCACTCCTTCGCAGCTGCGCCGAATGCGCAAAGCAAGCCGAAAACGGCGAAACCACGTTAGAGCGAAGGAGTTTCACAATGGCAAACATCAAGAGCCAGAAGAAGCGCAACATCACCAACGAGAAGTCCCGTCAGCGTAACCGCGCCATCAAGTCCGAGCTGAAGACCGCTGTGCGCGCTGCACGCGAGGCCGTTGCCGCCGGCGACGCGACCGCCGCTTACGCCAAGGGTCTGTACGCCTGCCGTCTGCTCGACAAGGCCGTCTCCAAGGGCGTTATCCACAAGAACCAGGCCGCTAACCGCAAGTCCGGCGTGATGGCTCTCGTCAACACCATCGTTACCGACGAGGTGCGCGCTGCTTACGTGAAGCCCGAGGCCAAGAAGCAGGAGGCCACCGGCTCCAAGAAGGCTGCTCGCAAGGCTGAGAAGGCTGCCGCTTATAAGGCTGCTGCCGAGGAGAAGGCCAAGCGCGTTGCCGAGCAGCAGAAGCTCGAGGCCGCTGCCGCAGAGCGCAAGGCCAAGGAGGCTGCTGAGGCTGCTGCCGCTGAGGCCGAGGCCGCTGAGGGCGAAGAGGCTGCTGAATAGCATCTCACCTGCTAGTAAACCAAGAACGGCTCCGGATTCCCGGAGCCGTTCTTTTTTATATGAAACAGGCGCCGACCTACGTTGATGCCTTTTACACAAACGCGCATCCAACGCGATGATCGGGTGAGCTGGGGTCGAATAGGACGCGCACATCCCACCCGGCCAACCAAGCACTCGTTCGCGAACCGATGACGCAAAACGGGCCCGAATCGCACCGCTACCCCCGCTTCGCGGTGACGTTCACCACCCATTCACGGAACGCCGCATCGGGATCGGCACCGCTTTTCATGGCTTGCTCGGTATCGCGAGCGGTGATAAGCGCTTGCCGCAACTCTAGCGGAGTGTATTTCCGCGCCCATGCCGCATGGTTTTTCACACGCCAGTCGGGCTGCTTGAGCGCGGCGGCTATCCCTCGCCCCTGCCCACGGGCAGCAAGACTTTGCGCGCACATAAGCTCGCGGATGCGCGTGACGCACATGGGGAGCAGCGCATGGGGCGATACCGACTTCATGCGCTGCAGGTCGAGCAGGCACTTCGCCGTGTCGCGTGCTGCGAACGCGTTTGTGAACTCCCAGGGCTTGACCTCGGCAGTACGGCTGACAAGTGATCGCACCTCTTGCTCCCCGACCGCCGCGGTGCCGGAATGAGCAAGGGCAATCTTCTTGATTTCGGCATCAAGATGAACGGTATCCTCGCCCACCAGGTTCACAAGAGCGATGGCGGCACCTTCCGAAAACGTGACCCCGTGGCCAACCGCCATGGAGCGCACCAGTTTAGGCAGGTCTCGGGCCTTCGGCGGAGCGCAATCGATCACCGCGGTTTTGCCGTGCTTGGCAACCGCTTTGTACAGGCGTGTGTTCTTCGCAAGCTTCTCGGCAACAAGGGCGAGCACGGTGGTCTCGCAAGGCGCATCCAAATAGCTGACGATAGGTTCCGAATCGGCCTTCTTCAGCTTATCGGCCTCGCGAACCTCCACCAAGCGGACAGGGGATGCAAACGGAATGGTATTGCATGCGTTGACCACATCGTCGCCAGTGAATTCAGCCCCTTCGAACACATCGGAGTTGAACGATAAATCGCCCATGCCTGACAGACGCGTGCGAAGCCGCTTCATAACGGCATCGCGCTTCAAAGCATCCTCGCCGGTGATGAGGTACACGGGAAGCAGGGATTGGTTGTTCTTCGAATCAGTCATAGTCCTTATTCTACCGCAGCGTTTTCACGCTGATATGGTCCTTAGCGAATCTGCATGCCACATCCCCGTGCTCGTCGGTGCGCATCACCGTGCTTCCCGCACGCTCAAGGGACTCCACCGTCGATGCGGCAGGATGCCCATAGCGGTTCCTTGCCCCCACCGAGCAGAGGGAAACCTCTGGAGACAACGCAGCTGCTTGTTCTTGCGTCAGCGCGTTTTTCGACCCGTGATGGCCGACCTTGTACACGTCGACCCCGTCGATCAACCCGGCGGATAGCATCTGCGAAACCTCCTCATGCTCGGCATCCCCCACCAACAAGCTTCGCCACTCCCGGTTGCCGTCTCCATCGATATCGGTATCCACGGTAAAGCAGAGGCTATCTCCATTGCCGCCTTCGTCCTGAAACGCAACCGGCCACACGCAGGTGAATTCAAAAGCACCGAACCGAAGCTTATCCCCTTGCGATAAACCCTCGATCCGTTCCTTCCCCACCAGCATATTCGCATGCTGCCGAAGCTTGGCGCACGAGACACAAGAGCACGCAAGGCCATCACGGGCAAGGAGAACGCAATCAACCTGCACCACGCCATCAAGCGACGCCAACGATCCCATGTGATCATCGTCGGGGTGCGTGACGACAAGGGCATCAAGACGGGTGATATGATGCCGCGCCAACGCTTGACGGAGCAAGGCGTCTTGATTGCCCGTGTCCACCAGCACCGAATGCTTGCCGCTACGGATAAGAATGGCATCGCCTTGTCCGACATCAAGCGCAACGATCTCGCATCCTCCGTACGAACTCGACGCTTTCAACAGGGCGAACATGATCGCGCAGGCGATACCGGTAACCGACAGCAACCGATACGCCGAACGAGAATCCGGCTTTGGCCACCAAAGCCATAGCACGCAGGCCAACACGAAACCTGCTAGCATCGCAGCGAAAGCCGGGGTAACGATCGGGATGCTCGCGTAGGGAATCGATGCGCATGCCTGGACCACCTTCAATAGCAACGACGCGCTTCCGCATGTAATGGAAGCGACGATGCCAGGCACCGGAACCATCGCACACACGACCGCCCTTATGATGCCGGCTGAGCATACCGGGCCGAACAGCGGCGCGATGGCGATGTTGGCAACCGGAGCCGCTAAAGGAAGCTGGCTGAACAAGGCCGCCGAAAACGGCGTCGCAAGCACCGACGAGGCGAACGTCAACGCCAACGCCTCGCGGACAAAAGCCGGCAACCATCCAAAGCAAGCCTTCAACCACGAGTTAACCAAACCGCCGAACACGACGATCCCAAGCGTAGCCAAAACCGACAGCGCGAACGAGGACGATAACGCCGCCTGAGCATCAAGGGCGATCATAACAGCGACGCAACACCCGAGCGCGGATAGCGAAGAGGCCCGGCGGCGTGCCGTCCACGACGTCATTCCAGCTAGCGTCATAAGCGTGGCTCGAATGGCGGAAGCCGGCATGGCGGTAAGCGCCAGGTATGCAGCAAGCAACGCGATCTGAGAAGCTACCGAAATCGGCTTGGGAACGCGCAACGCGCCAAGCATCGAGGCCATGAGCGCTGCGACGATGGAGAGATGCGCGCCGGAGACCGCAACCACGTGCGCAAGTCCGCTGACCTGGAATTGCCGGTATACCGATTCCGGCAAATCAGCCCTCCATCCACAGGCGATAGCTGCGGAAAGGCCCATATCGCCATGTAACGGCTCCGTAAGCGCCTGCACGGCGCGCTCCCGAAACGATAGGAGCATAGCACCTGGACCCCGAAGCTCAACACGCTCGCAAGTTCTCAACTTGACGTTTGCGACGATACCGCGCTGCCAGGCCCACGATGCGCGATCGTCCGAAAGCTCCGATACCGTGCCGTAGCCAATAAACCGCTGGCCATACATAGGAGAGTCGAACTCGCTGGGCAAAGCGACTTTCGCCGTAAACGATCGCCCAGCCCCTTCAGCATGCACTCGAGCTGTGCAGGAAACGCCGAAATCGCCCTGAGCGCCATCGGATAAGGCGGTGATATGCAATAGGCCCTGCGATCCTAGCGCCGCCTGTTGGGCTTGATGAAGTTGCGCACCTTGCGCAAAACCCAGAATGCTGCCGCCCAACAACCCCACCATAAACACCAACGCTAGAAGGTGCTTTCGACGACGCCAAAGCAGCCAAAGGCGACATACGCAACCAATGAGAGCGCCCGCGCATAACACGGCGCAAACGACGACCGAAAGGGAACGCGCCCAGAGCAAAGCGGCAGCACATCCCGCCCAAACACCTAGCGAAAATGACAACACGGGAGGAATAGCAGGACGCGAGGGAAACGAAACATTGTCTCCCACGACCCGATCGTCAGGAACAGCCGAGTCCCAAAGCAGCTCGCTTTGAGCGGCGCCTACCCGACGCAAATCGAATCCGCCAACGAAGCATACTTCTTGTCGCCGATCCCGGATACCCGCTTGAGGTCTTCAACGGTTTTGAACGGGCCGCCTGCTTGTCTGTCTGCAACGATGCGCTGAGCCAATGCAGGCCCTACTCCGTTGAGTTGCTGCAGCTGATCAGCGGTTGCCGTGTTGATATCGATCTTCCCGTTTGCGAAAGTCTTGCCTGATGACGCTGCAGATACGCCGGGATCTGCCGCGGCAGGTGCTGCCTCCGAGCCGGTAACTTGCTGCAAGTTGGGAACGATGATCTGTTCCCCATCCTTTACCTCCCGCGCAAGGTTGAGCGCATCGACGGCAGCTTCCTCAGCAAAACCACCTGCCGCATCGATGGCTTGCTGTACCCGCGCATCGCCGGCAAGCTCATAAAGCCCGGGATGGGCAACCGACCCTCCAACATGCACGAACAACGAAGCGGTCTGACTTTGCGCCGAAGCCACCTGCTCTGATTCACCTTGCGAAGCGTCGACCTTCTCGACGGTGAAAGCAGAATCCGGAGCAAGCACGGAAGCTAAGCCCGCACCACCTGCAACCAAAACGCAAATCGCAACAGCCGTGATGCCTATCACAACGGGAAGGCGCATCCCGCCCATATGCAGCTTGGCGCGAACCGAATCGGCGTAGCGAACGAAATCCATAAGAGCCCCTTTCCTTGATTTCGGAAAGCATAGCTCCGCCATCTTGCAGAACCCTTGTCGAAAAAGACGAACCCGGTCGCATAAACCTTGCAGGATAAGTAATAAGTAATCCGAGACGCGCGTCTTCCAAGCACTACGAAATGTCGTTGGAATCTCGAGAGTGTCTCGAAGCAGCGTCAAGAAACCTTTCCTTGCATCAAAAGCCAACGGCAAACGAATTCGAATGACCGATCGACTCTCGCAAATAGGCTCCTCTCGATACGTGCCTTTGATCAAATTCGATGACTGCACAACATGCCGAATCTTGTTTTCGTATAGCCGAACACGCGAGAAGGCCGTGCAAAAGCGCGGCCTTCTCGTTTGAATCTCATGTTGCGCCCGAGAATAAGGTGTCGACCCGGCGCGATATCCGCAGGAAACGCTATTCCTTGCGCGGCTTTTTCTTCTTGTAGCCCGGGCACTTGTAGTCATGCGGCTCCGCAGCGTCGGCGAGCTCGGACACCCATTGATCGACGGGAAGCGCCGATTCGGCCTCAAGCACGTCTTCGAGCTGCGCATGCGTTTCAGGATTGCGCGGCATGAACAGCGTGCAGCAATCCGGGGCATCCTGGGACGAGATCTCGTACGTGCCGACCTGCTGGGCCATATCGATGATCTCAAGCTTGTCGGTGCCGATGAGGGGACGGAACACCGGCATATCCACCGCCGCATCGGTGCAGCGGATGTTATCCAAAGTTTGCGAAGCCACCTGGCCGAGCGACTCACCGGTTACCAGGGCCTTCGCCCCTTCCCGACGAGCGATCTCCTGCGCAACCTTGAACATAAGGCGGCGATACATGATGACGCGCAGCTGAGGAGGCACCGTCAACGAAATCTCGCGCTGGTAATCGCCGAACGGCACGACATACACGCGGCCGATGCATCCAGTCTTCTCAAGCACATGCGCGATATCGTCGACCAGATACTCGCTGGTGTCGCTGGTTTGCGGGCGGCCGGAGAAGTGCACGCCGATGCAGACGGCGCCGCGACGAGCCATGCGCCACGTGGCCACTGGCGAGTCGATGCCGCTGGACAGAAGGCAGGCCACCTTGCCCGAGCTACCAACCGGAAGGCCGCCGACGCCGCGTACGCTGCGAGCGTACACGTAGGCGGCGTTCTGCACCACTTCGACGCCCACCACCACGTCGGGATTCTTCATCTGAACCTGCTTTTCGGGGTGCGCCTCGCACAGCGCAGCGCCGATGATGCGGTTCATATCCATGGAACCGACTTCGAAGTCGGTGTGGTTGCGACGAGCCTGCACCTTGAAGCTGGTGAAATCATCGACGTCGGCCATGGCCGCCAGCGCTGCTTGCTCCATTTGCGCCAAATCGCGCTCGCACTTGTAACCGGAGGATACGCGGGCAACACCGGGCACCTTGCGGATGAAGTCGGCGCAACGTTTCTCGGTCTCCCAATCAGTGCCCTCGCGCAGAAACACGCAAAGGCGGCCGGAGATGCGATGAATAGTCACCACATCGAAATCGGAGAGCAGCGCCTCAAGGTTTTTGAGCAGGCGCATCTCGAACGTGGAGCGGTTGTGGCCCTTCAGCCCGATTTCGTGATAGTGGACCAGGCAAATGCGCTGGAATTCGGTCATATGAACAACCCTTCGAAACATACGGTAAGCGGGTAAACGGAACAAACCCTCTGCCGTCCTGCAAGCCTTTACGCTGCTTGCATCGCACGAACAATGCGGCAAATAATCAGCGTAGGCAGGCGCAGGACGCCAGAGGGTTCACACGTCAAACGAAAACTGCTTGGCGTAGAAAGGTTTAGTGGTTCTCGGCGTCGATGGTTTCCGGATCGTAGGAAACGTCGCCGCGGGCGATTTCGGAGAAGGCCATGGAAAGCGGCTTCTTATCTGCAGCTTTAGCGATCTCGACGGCGGTTTGCAGCTGGATGGCGCGATCGCGTTGGCCACGCATCATGTCGTTGATGTCATGGGCGCGCTTGGATGCCAGGGCGCACAGCAGGAAACGGTCGTTATCGGTTGCGTCCAGAAGGTCGGTGATCCTGGGTTCGATGATGCTCATAGGGTAGTTAACCTCGCGTTTTCTCGGCTTGTTCGTTCACGTATGAGACGAGCTGCGAAACAGCTTCGTCAAGATTATCGTTCACAAGCTGTATATCATACTCCATTTTGCGGGAAAGCTCCACCCTCGCAGCCGCAAGACGCTGCTGGATGACTTCCTCGGTTTCAGTATCGCGTCCGCGAAGGCGCTGTTCGAGCACCTCCATGGAAGGCGGCTCGATGAAGATCAGGTGGGCTTCGGGCACCTTCTCCCTGATCTGGAACGCCCCCTGCACATCGATCTCAAGGATGACCTGCTGGCCGGCCGCCATGTGCTCCTGGACACTGGCCTTGGGCGTGCCGTAATGGTTGGACCCGTACACCGCCCATTCGAGCAAGCCGTCGGACTCGATGAGCTGCTGGAACTGCTCCTTGGTTTTGAACTGGTAATGAACGCCGTCGACCTCGCCTGCGCGGGGGCTGCGCGTGGTGGCCGAAACCGAAACCCACGCATCGGGAACCGCCTGCACAAGTCGGGCCACCAGCGTGCCTTTGCCAGCACCTGATGGCCCGGAGATGACGAACAGATTGCCGCGACGCACTGCCTAGCCCAGACGCTCGAGGAGCGCGACCTGCTGACGCTCGCCAAGACCGCGCAGGCGGCGGCTTTCGGCGATCTGCAGCTCCTTCATGACCTTCTCGGCCTTGGCCTTGCCGTAGCCGGGAAGCGTTTCGATGAGCGTGGAGACCTTCATGCGGCCGATGACCGGGTCGTCTTTCATGTCGACCACCTGGGCAAGCGTGAGCTTGCCGGCCTTGAGATCATCGCGGACCTGCGCGCGCTTGATGCGAGCGGCCTTGGCCTTTTCAAGGGCCGCCTGACGATCTTCAGGGCTGAGTTGGGGAATAGCCATCAGTAATCTCCTTCGTGTAAATCAAGCGTTGTCGTGATACTAGCACGTCAACCGACATCGACAACAACCAGTTACCCAAATCACAAAAAAGTTTTCGCGGAAAAATGGCCCTGCACCTGGGATTCTTTCGAATCCAACGCAAAAGCGCCCTTCTTCAGCGACAACACATTATGCACGAACGATGCCAGCTATGCCACGAACGCGCGAAATTCCCACTAGTCCAGCTCGGCCACGATGGCATCGAAGGCAGCAGCCGGGTCGGCGGCCTGCGTGATGGGGCGGCCGATGACGATGTGCGATGCGCCGTTTTCGAAGGCCTGCTTGGGCGTGGCGACACGGGACTGATCGCCCAGGGCGCTGCCGGCGGGACGCACGCCCGGCGTGACGATATAGCCCTCGGGGCCGAGCACCTCGCGGAGCATGGCGGCTTCCTGCGGGGATGCCACGACGCCGGAGATGCCGGAGCGCTTGGCCTGCTCGGCAAGCACGTTGACCTGCTCGGACATGGGACGGGTGACGCCGGTGTCGGCGAGGGCGGCCTGGCTCATGGAGGTGAGCACGGTGATACCCAAGGTGATGGGCACGTCGAAGCCGTACTCTGCAGCCGCGCGCTCGGCGCCCTTTTGCGCCGCGCTCATCATGGCGACGCCGCCGATGGTATGCATCGTCATCATGTCCGCGCCGCTAGCGGCCGCCGAATACGCCGCGCCCTCGACCTGATGCGGGATGTCGTGGAACTTCAGGTCCAAGAACACCTTGAACCCGCGCTCTTTCAGGGCGTACACCACCGCGGGGCCGTTGGCGTAGAACAGCGTCATGCCGATCTTCATCCACGTGGCCTTGCCCTGCAGCTTGTCGGCCAGCTCAAAGGCCTCCTCGATGTCGCAGTCCAGGGCGACGATGACGCGGTCGCGCTCGGGGATATCGGAAAACGTGGTTAGCATTGCAGCGCTCCAATCAGTTCGTTTACGTCTTTGACGCCATGACGCTCGCAATACTCGGCGATGCCGTCGATGACGTCGATGGTTGCCTGGGGGTTGACGAAGTTCGCGGTGCCCACCGCCACGGCGGTGGCGCCGGCGAGCATGAACTCCACGGCATCGGTGCCGTTGGAGATGCCGCCCATGCCCAGAAGCGGCACCTTCACCGCGTTGTGGCACTGCCACACGCAGCGCAGCGCCACGGGCTTGATGGCGGGACCGGAGAAGCCGGCGAAGGGACGCGACGTGAGCGTGCAGCGGCGATCGGCGTCGATGGCCATGCCCATGAGCGTGTTGATGAGCGAGATGGCGTCGGCGCCGGCGGATTCGGCGGCGCGGGCGATCTCGGAGATATCGGTGACGTTGGGCGTGAGCTTCACGATGAGCGGACGGGCAGTGGCCTGTCGGCACATGCCCACCACCTTCTCGACGGACTCCACGTGCGTGCCGATGGTCATGCCGCCGGCATCGACGTTCGGGCATGAGATGTTGACCTCGTACGCATCGACGGGAGCACCTTCTAGCGCTTCGATGACCTGCACATATTCGTCGAAGCTATGGCCTGAGACGTTGACGATGGTGGTTGCGCCGACCTCGGCAAGCCACGGCAGCTCGCAGGCCTTCAGGTGCTCGACGCCGGGGTTTTGCAGGCCGATGGAGTTGAGCATGCCCGAAGGAACCTCTGCGATGCGCGGGGAGGCGTTGCCCTCCCACCCGTTAAGCGAGACGCCTTTGGTGGTGACGGCGCCCAGGGCGGAGACGTCCACGAAGTCGGAGTATTCGCGGCCGGCAGCGAAGGTGCCGGATGCCGTGGTCACGGGGTTTTTCATGGAAAGCCCGCCGAGGTTGACGGCCATGTTCACGTTCGTGGGGGCCGCGGTTGCGGGAAGCATGGGGGTTGCAGTCATCTACCACACCACCTTTTCAGCATCGAAAACCGGGCCGTCGACGCATGAGCGCTTCTTGCCGTCGACCGTGTCGACCACGCACGACAGGCACGCGCCCACGCCGCAGGCCATGCGCTTTTCCAGGGAGATCTGGCACGGCACGCCGGCACCGGCCGCCTGGCCCGCCACGATCTTCATGAGGGGCTCGGGGCCGCAGCACGCCACGTACTGATACGGCTTCCCGTCGACGCCGGCGGCAAGGGCCTCTTCGACCAAAGAGGTGCAGAAGCCTTCACGACCGAGCGTGCCATCGTCGGTTGCCACGCGAACATCGCGCGACAGGAGCTGCTCGTAGCGCTTCAGGCACACGAGCGCATCGGCGGTCTGCGCGCCGAGCACCACGTCCACGTGCACGCCCGAACCGACAAGCTCCTGGCACAGCATGAACAGCGGGGCCGCGCCCACGCCGCCGCCCACGAGCAGTGCGCGCTGCGTACCGACGGGCGCCTGCCAACGGCGGCCGACGGGCCCGATGAGCTCGGCGGATTCGATTTCGTTGGCCACATCAGGTGCGAGCGCGGCAAGATGGTTCGTGCCGAAACCCACCGTTTGATACAGCACATCGAGCGTACCGCTGGCCGCATCGGCCGCATACACCGAGAACGGACGGCGCAGCACGTGGCCCTCCATTCCGGGAATCTTCATATGCACGAACTGACCGGGTTCGATCGCGGCCGCGATGGCCGACGAGGAAAGCGTCATGAGATACAGATTCGGGCCGACGCACTCGTTCTCCAAAATGCGGACCCGCTCGTTCACAAGCGCCACAGGGCTCCTTCCGTCACGGTGGCCGCGATGCGGCCCTTGCTACGTTGGGAGCGATTGTACCATTGCTGCAGCTAGCAAGCGCAAAGCCGACAGTTCGAACGCAAACGGCCCACGAGCTCACCCGAGATACCCTACGCAAGGGCAGAAAGGATGCAACGGGCGAAATAACGGCGACGGGGACGGCGCCTCGCGCGGCATGCGAACCGCCGCCGCGCGAAACGCGCTCCCGCCGCCTATCCCCTGCCGGTTCGCACCGGCAGGGCGATGCGCCTTACTTGACCGGATCCCCCTCTAGCGGCAAAGGATGCTGCGGAAGATCCTGCAGCGCGATCGCTGTCAGGCCGTTGGCGCGCATGGCCTCCAAACCTGCCGCCATGGCCTGGGCGCCTGCAAGCGTGGTGATCTGCGTGACGCCGTGCTTGACCGCCTCGGTTCGCAGCTCGTAGCCGTCGTCGCGGGTGGCATGACCGAACGGCGTGTTGATCATCAACGCGATCTCGCCGGCGACCAGCATGTCGAGCACGTTGGGCTCGCCTTCGCTGATCTTCTTGACCGGTGTACAGTCTACACCGGCAGCCCGCAGCGTACGCGATGTGCCCTCGGTTGCCACGATATGGAAGCCGAGGCGCACGAAATCACGCGCGATGGGCACGATGCCGCGCTTGTCGCGATCGCACACGCTCACGAATACCGTCCCCCCTTCGGGGAGCTTGTAGCTGATGGCAAGCTGCGTCTTGTCAAACGCGCAGGGGAAGTTCTCCGCGATGCCCATGACCTCGCCGGTCGACTTCATCTCAGGTCCGAGAATGGTATCCGCGCCCGGGAACCGGCCGAAGGGCATGACCGCCTCCTTGACGCTGAAATGGTCAAGACGACGCTCATCGCTGGGCAAGCGCAGATCGGCAATGCTCTCCCCCGCCATGATGCGGGCAGCTGCCTGGGCCAGGGGCACGCCCGTGGCCTTCGAAGCGAACGGCACGGTACGGCTTGCACGCGGATTGGCCTCAATCATGTAGATGACCTGGTCCTTGATGGCGAACTGGATGTTGAGAAGCCCAACCACGCCCAAGCGAAGCGCCAAGCGGCGCGCGATGGAGCGCAGACGCGCCTGGATGGCGTCGGAGAGCGAGAACGGCGGCGTGCAGCATGCCGAGTCGCCGGAATGGATGCCGGCCATCTCGATGTGCTCCATAATTGCGCCAACGTAGGTTTCGGTGCCGTCGCACAGGGCGTCAAGGTCCAACTCCACGGCTCCCTCAAGGAAACGGTCGAGGTACACCGGATGATCCGGTGTGATTTTGGCCGCTTCCGCCATATAGCGCTTCAACTGGCGGTCATCGTAGACGATGCCCATGCCGCGACCGCCGAGCACGTAACTCGGGCGCACGAGCAACGGGAATCCGATGTCGGCCGCAACCTTTCGCGCCTGATCGATGGTGATCGCTTGCCCAGCTGCCGGATAGGCGATGTCGAGCTCGTCGCACACGGCGCGGAACCGGTCGCGATCTTCGGCAAGGTCGATAGCCTCGGGCTTCGTGCCCATGATGCTGACGCCGGCTTCTTGCAGGGCCGCCGCCAGCTTCAGCGGGGTTTGCCCGCCTAACGTGACCACCACGCCCTCGGGCTGCTCGATGTCGACGATGTCCATGACGTCCTCGAACGTGAGCGGCTCGAAGTACAGCTTATCGGAGGTATCGTAATCGGTCGACACGGTCTCGGGATTGCAGTTGACCATGATCGTCTCGTACCCGGCGTCGCGAAGCGCATAGCTGGCATGCACGCAGCAGTAATCGAACTCGATGCCCTGCCCGATGCGGTTCGGCCCGGCGCCCAAGATCATGACGCTTTTGCGACCCGGCGTGGACACGGCCTCGTTTTCGTCCGCATCATAGGTTTTGTAGTGATATGCCGTGGTACCGGGGAACTCCGCCGCGCAGGTGTCGACCGTCTTGAACGCCGGCACGACGCCGAGGCGCTTGCGCTGAGCACGTACCTCAAGCTCATCGGCGCCGACGAGGTGTCCGATTTGCATATCTGACAGGCCCATGCGTTTCAGCAGGCGGAAGGCGTCCGCATCGAGCTGCTCAAGGGACATGCCGCGAAGGTTCTCCTCGATGACGACGATATCGCGCATGCGGTCGATGAACCACGGATCGATGCCCGTGGCCCCGTGCAACCGCTGCGTACTCCACCCGCGGCGAAGCGCCTCGGCCATATAGAAGATGCGGTCTTGCGTGGGGCGCCCGACCAGCTCATCGAAGCCGTCCTGCTCCAGCACGTCCTTGCATTTACCGTCGGCGTTCAGGCCGGCGCGCCCGTTTTCCAGCGAGCGCATGGCCTTGCCGAGCGCTTCCTCGAACGTACGCCCGATCCCCATGACCTCGCCGACGGCCTTCATGCGCGTGGACAGCACGTCGTCAGCGCCCTGGAACTTCTCGAACGCGAAGCGCGGGACCTTCACCACGCAGTAGTCGATGGATGGCTCGAAGCATGCCGGCGTGGCCTTGGTGATGTCGTTGACGATCTCGTCGAGCGTGTACCCGACGGCAAGGCGCGCTGCGGCCTTGGCGATGGGGAAACCGGTGGCCTTGGAAGCAAGCGCCGACGAGCGCGACACGCGGGGATTCATCTCGATGACCACCATGCGCCCGTTATCCGGGTTCACCGCGAACTGCACGTTCGACCCGCCTGTCTCCACGCCCACCTTTTCGAGAATGGCGAGGCTTGCCGCGCGCATGCGCTGGTATTCCACGTCGCTGAGCGTTTGAGCAGGGGCGACGGTGATGGAGTCGCCCGTATGCACGCCCATGGCGTCTAGGTTCTCGATGGAGCAGACGATGATGCCGTTTCCAGCCTTATCGCGCATGACCTCCATCTCGTATTCTTTCCAGCCTTCGATGGATTCTTCAACGAGCACCTCGCCGGCAGGCGACAGCTCAAGGCCCTGCGAAACGATCAAGCGCAGCTCCTCCTCGTTGTGCGCGATGCCGCCGCCAGCGCCGCCCATGGTGAAGCTCGGGCGCAAAACCACCGGATATCCGAGCTTTTCCACGATGGCCAGCGCATCCTCGACGCGATACGCATAATCGCTGCGGGCCGTTTCGATGCCAAGCTCTGCCATGCACTCGTTGAACAGCTTACGGTCCTCGCCGCGGTTGATGGCATCAAGGTCGCAGCCGATCATCTCAACGCCGTATTTCTCCAGAATGCCGGATTCAGCCAGCTCAACCGCGGCGTTCAAACCGGTTTGCCCGCCCAAGGTGGGCAGAAGCGCATCCGGATGCTCGCGAGCGATGACCCGTTCGATGAACTCGGCGGTGATGGGCTCGACGTAGGTGCGATCGGCCATGGCGGGATCGGTCATGATGGTCGCCGGGTTGGAGTTGACCAGCACCACGCGAAAACCCTCGTCCTTGAGCACCTTGCACGCCTGCGTGCCGGAGTAATCGAATTCGCACGCCTGACCGATGACGATGGGACCGGAGCCGATGACCAGAATGGTTTCGATATCGTTGCGTTTAGGCATTCGTGAGCTCCTTCGCTGCTTCGGCGCCGAACCGCCAACCCGCCAAGCGGTCGGCAGCGATGTCGATGTCCAGATAATCCTTGCGTCCTTCCATCAAGCGCACGAACGCCGTGAACAGATAGTGCGCATCGGTCGGGCCCGGCGCGGCCTCGGGATGGTACTGCACGCAAAACGCGGGCACGTCCAGAAACGCCACGCCCTCCACCGTGCCGTCGTTGAGGTTGACATGGGTTAGCCGGATACGCCCGAAGCGGTCGTTTTGCACGACGGGAGCGATGCCGGCGCGTACCCAAAAGCGCAGGTCGTCATGATGCTCGGTATGCCCGCCCGACAGCTCCGGCACAAGCTCGCCCATGCTGGGGAACAGCACCCCGAACCCATGGTTTTGCGCCGTGATCTCCACGCGGCGCGTGAGGAGGTTCATCACGGGATGGTTGCCGCCTCGATGGCCGAACTTCAGCTTCTCTATATCGGCGCCGGCGGCCTTGCCCATCATCTGGTGGCCCAGGCAGATGCCGAACATTGGCACCTGGCCGAGCAGCTTCTCCACCTGGGAATACGTCCCCGAAACCGCATCAGGATCACCGGGGCCGTTGCTGAGGAACACGCCATCAGGATGCTGCGCGAGCACATCCTCGGCCGGCGTGTCCCACGGCACGCACGTGACCGAGCATCCGGCGCGCACAAGCCCGTCGAGGATGGAGCGTTTCACGCCGCAATCGTAGGCAACCACGTGGAAGCGGGAAGCGGGCGCTTCGGTCAAGGCGAACCGCACGCTCTTTGGCGCATCATCGGCGGTATGCGCATAGGAGCGTTCGCACGACACCGTGGCGGCAA
>ERZ1034917.627-NODE-627-length-30435-cov-6.338545_pt1 | contig 30435 bp, 24 predicted proteins | sample MGYA00520605_ERZ1034917 | MGnify/ENA primary metagenome ERZ1034917 (study PRJEB33766, sample SAMN09781784) | gut metagenome | biome: gut microbiome | host: Homo sapiens | place: Madagascar | study: EMG produced TPA metagenomics assembly of the PRJNA485056 data set... | reverse complement strand
GAAGGTCGACGCGAAGGTCGGCGAAGAGGGCCAGCTGTTCGGCTCCGTTACCGCCGCTCAGATCGCCGAGGCCATCAAGGAGTCCCTGGGCGTCGAGATCGACCGTCGTCGCATTGAGGCTGGCAAGGCCATCAAGACGGCTGGTCAGCACGAGGTTGTCATCTCCATCTACCGTGACATCAAGGCCACGGTGACCCTGCTCGTCGGCATCGACGAGGTTGAGGCTGAGGAAGAGGCCGAAGAGGCTGCTCCCGAGGCTGAGGAAGTCGCAACGGAAGAGGCTGCTGAATAACGCAGCGTCTTTTTTGAAGACTTTTGCATCCCCGCATCGTTTCGGTGCGGGGATTTTTTTCGCCCATGGTGCGGGTCTGCTTGTGATGACATGGTGCGGCGCGGCGTGGGTGGTGTGGGGTGCGTGCATGCCATTAGGCTGGGTTGACACCATCGAATAACGGGTCAACAGCTGTTCGTTACCTTCGCCTTGATGCTGTAATGCTGCTTGGTGGTTTCGTCCTGCCAAAGGTTGCATCTTGCGCGAGCGTAGGCCATGCCATGTACCGTAAAGGGGCGATGGAAAATCGGCGTGCCGTGTAGGCTGCGGTAAAATAGCCGAAGCAAAGAAAGGATGACACATGCCCGTTGACGTTCCCTACAATCCCGATTTCGCGCCTGAGGTTGCCGGTACGCAGCCAAACCGAAAAGTGGAGCCTCAGAACATTGAAGCTGAGAAATCGGTGTTGGCAGCGTGCATGTTGACTCCTGCGGCCATTGAGGACGTGGCGGCGAAGCTGGTCCCCGAGAACTTCTACCGCGCTTCCCATCAGCGTATTTTCGAGTCGATGGTGGACCTGTACGTGCGTCATATCCCCATCGATCAGATTTCGGTGGCAGACAATCTCAATGCTGCCGGCCAGCTTGAAGCTGTGGGTGGCAGGTCGTACCTGCTTGAGCTTTCCTCGAACACGTTCGCTCTGACGAACTGGCAAAACCACGTTGAAATCGTTAAGCGCACCGCTATTTTGCGCGACCTTATCCGAGCGTCCGAGGAAATCAAGGCCATGGCCTACGATGCGCCCGACGATTTAGGCGTGGTGGTGGAGTCGGCGGAGAAAACGCTGTTCCGCGTTACCGAGCAGCGCGTTTCGTCGGCGTTCACAGGCATCGACACGTTGCTGGTCGACGCCTTCGAAGAATTACAGGAAATGGCGGCGCAGGAGAACAAGATTTCCGGCGTGGCATCTGGTTTCAAAGATGTTGATGACCTGTTCCACGGTTTCCGCGGCGGCGACCTGGTTATTCTTGCGGCGCGTCCTGGTGTCGGCAAGACGGCGTTCGCGCTGAACCTTGCAACCAGCGCGGCGAAGCTGGGCGCAACCGTGGCGTTCCTGTCGCTGGAAATGAGCGCCTCTCAGCTGGTACAACGTGTTTTGGCTTCGGAAGCGCGCGTCAGCTTGTCGAAGCTGCGCGCAGGTCAGGTGCAAGACGCCGACTGGGCGGCCATCATCGAGGCTTCGAGTAACCTTTCGAAGTTGAAAATCGAGTTCGACGACACGCCGGCGCTTTCCATCTTGGAGCTGCGCGCAAAGGCCCGCCGCGAACTGCGCGACGCGGAAAAAGGACTCATCATCGTTGACTACTTGCAGCTTATGCAGCCTCCGCAGGCGCGTCGCGACGGCAACCGCGCCGTTGAGGTCGCAGAAATCTCGCGTGGCTTGAAGGTGCTTGCCAAGGAGATGGACATGCCCGTTATTGCTCTGTCGCAGCTGTCCCGTGCCGTTGAGATGCGCGGCAAGAAGCGCCCCATGCTTTCCGACCTGCGTGAATCCGGCGCTATCGAGCAAGACGCCGACATCGTTATGTTCATCGACCGAAGCATGGACGAGATGGAAGCCGAAAGCGAAGACCGCCCCGACCTGGGAACGGCCGAGCTGATCGTGGCGAAGCACCGCAACGGTCCCACGCGCGACATCACGCTGGCGTTCAACGCCGAGTACACGCGCTTCATGGACTTCGTTGACGATTCTCGCGTGCCCGGGTATATGTAAGAAGCAACGCAAAAGATAGGAGCCGTGCCTGCTGCATGACGAAGAGCCTGACATTCCTTCATTCCGCCGACCTTCACCTTGGTGCGCCTTTTCGCGGGCTTGCGCAGGTTTCCGAGTTGTGGGCCGCGCGGCTGATTCAGGCTATCGCCGAATCGTTCGACCGTATGATCGATGCGGCGGTGAAGCGGCAGGTTGACTTCGTGGTGATTGCGGGCGACATCTTCGATGCTTCGCGCGCGTCGTATGGCGACTACCTGCACTTTTTCGAGGGAATGCGCACGCTTGGCGCCGCAGGCATTCCCGTGTACATGATCACAGGCAACCACGATCCGTTCACGTCGTGGCAGCAAAGTATGTTCGCGCTGCCGGATAACGTGCGCATGCTTGCGGCCGACCACCCCGGGTTCGAGCTGTTCGAGAAAGACGGCCAACCTGCGTGCATCATCGCGGGGCGCGGCTACTATAACCAAACGTGGCCCATGGACGAGTGCATCGCCGATGGCCTGACGCGCCAAGCGGCCATTCAGGCGCTTTCGCCTTCTCGTCCTCGTGCGGCCGAGGCACCGTTTTCCATTGGCGTGCTGCACACGGGGCTGAACCTTGACCCCATCAAGGCGCCGGTGAACCCTTCGGTGCTTATGAACGCCGGCATGGATTACTGGGCGTGCGGGCATATTCATATGCGTTACCTCTATCCCAGCAAGGAAAATCCGCGCATAGCGTTCTCGGGGTGCATCCAGGGGCGCGACATCAAGGAGACGGGTACGCGCGGTGTGATGGCCGTGACGCTTGCGGAAGGCGCCGCGCCGCAGCTGGAATATATCCCCACGGCAAGCGTGGTGTGGCAGCGCCTTGACGTGAGCGTCGAGGAATGCGCAACGTTGCCCGAGGTGGGCGACAAGATTATGCGCGAGCAGTTCCGCGCCAATGGCAAAGCGCATTGCGAGGAGATGATCTCCCGCATCACGCTGGTGGGCAAAACGAAGCTGCACGAGGTGCTGAGCCGCCCGGACGTCATCGAGGACTTGCGCAAGCACGTGAACGACTCGTACTCGTCGTTTTTCTGCGACACGCTGGTGGACGCGACGGTCGAACCGCGCGATGAGCAGGCGCTTCGCTCTGAAGGGCTGTTCCCGGCGGTGTTGATGCGCGTGGCCGACGATCAAATCGAGAACAAGGAAGATGCAGTGGCGTTTTTGCAGGCCGAGTTCATCGACCGCAACCTGCAGATGCCCGCCGCGTGCGCTGGTAAAGTGGACAAGTTGACGAAAGAGGCCGAGAATTTGGTGCTTGACCTGCTGTCTTGGGGTGAAGACCAATGAGCGGCAAGTATTTGAAGCATGCGAAAATCGATGCGTTCGGCGCGTTCTCGAACCGCGTGGTGGGGCCATTCGGGCCGCATCTGAATGTGGTGTTCGGTCAAAACGAGGCGGGCAAAACCACGTTGTCGCAGTTTGTGGGCGGCGTGCTGTTCGGTTGGGAAGAGGCGCGCGGCCTGCGCAACACGTACAAGCCGGCAAACGCGGAGCGCTCGGGCACGCTGGTGTTCGCCGATGAACAAACGGGCGAAACGGCGCAGGTCACGCGCGTGCGCAACGCCGATGGGCTACGGGGGGACGTTTCCGTGGCGGCCGACATCGACCGCGAAACGTATCGCACCATGTTCAGCCTTTCAAGCGATGAGCTGCGCCGCTTGAAGAACACGTCCGATGTGGCGGCGAAGCTGCTGACGGCGGGCTCGGGCACGGGCGCGTCCCCGGCGCATGCGCTGGCGGAGCTGCAGCAGCGTTTGGCCTCGTTCACGTCGCGTGCGCAGGCGGCGGAAAACTCTCTGGTGAACATCGAGCGCGAGCAGGATGCTGTTCGCGAGCAGATTGCGCAGGAGACGGAGCGCGTCGAGAAGCTCAAGCGCGAAAGCGAAGAGTTCGCCGAGCTTGCCCCTCAGCGCGAGGACCTGCTGACGAAGATCAGCGAGCTGAACGCATCGATCGAGATGCTGACGGCAAACCGCAAGACGCTTGAGAAGCTGGAAGCTGAAACGGGCGATCTGCAGGCGAAGATTGCGGATCTGCGCGAGCAGGAAGACGACCTGCGTCGCGAGCACCGTTCGGCCCAGAAAGAGCACGCGGTGCAGCTTGCGGGCATCACGGCCACCGAAGAGCGGCACCTGCGCGACCGCATCGAGGTGCTGGCGGCCGAAAACGCCAAGTTCGAACACGCCGTTGACCTGGCACGCGACAATTTCGCCACCTCGAAGGCGTCGTACGAGGCGCTGCTTGAGGCCGATGACGAGCAGGCAATTGCTCAGGCGGCACGTCGGCAGCAATACGTGCAGGTAGCGCTGTCCATCGCACTGCCGGTGGCGTTCATGTCCGCGGGCATTCCTCTGTTCATGCACGGCCGCGAAATCACCAGCCTATCATTCACGGCGCTGGGCTTCTGCTTGGTGTTGGTGGCGGTCATTTTGGCGGCGGCTTCCCTGGCGCTGCTGTTCAAGCCGAACAAGAAGGCCGAAGCGGCAGATGCGCGCGTGCAAGATGCGCGCTGGGTGATGTTGCAGGACAAGAAAAAGCTTGAAACTTGTTGCGCTGAGCAGGAGCAACACCGTGTGCGCGTGGAAAACGAGCTGGCGGAGATGGGCCTTTCGGAAGCGAAAGACTCGCTGCGCCACGCGCGCACGCTTCTGGACGAGGCGCGCGACATGCGCGCCAGCAACGCGCTGTACCTGCAGCGCCGGCAAGCGCTGGTGTCGCGACGCACGGCGCTTGAGGAAACGCTGGATGCGTCCACGAATACCCGCAAAGCGCTGTACGAGGACATAGGTTTTCGCCCCGAGCGCGGCACCATCGAGGCCGTGGACGCGTTCATTGCGCGCAAAACGCGGCAACGAGAGGGCTTGATGGAAAACAGCGAGCATCTGAACAGGCGTTATGGCGAGCTCAGCCAAATTCTGGCACACGGCAGATCGGAGCGCACGTTCGACGAGCTCAAGCTGCGCTACCAAGAGCTGCAAACGCGCCGCGATCAGAGCGCCATGGAATTCGCCAAGCTGCTGCTTGCGCGCCGCATGCTGGAAACGGCCATCGCGGCATGGGAGAGCAAAAGCCAGCCCGAGGTGTATGCGCGCTCCAGCAAGCTGCTGGCCGACATGACCGACGGCAAATGGACAAGCGTCTCCATGAGCAGGGAAGGCCGCCTGCAGGTTTCCAACGACATGCTGACCACGCGCGAGCCGGTGCACCTTTCGCTGGGTACGTGCCAGCAGCTGTACCTGGCGCTGCGCATCGCGCTGCTTATCACGGCCGACAACGTGGGGCGCAACATCCCCATCATCGCCGACGACATTCTGGTGAACTTCGATTCCAAGCGCCGCGCGGCCGCCGCCCGCGCGCTAGCGGAGCTGGCGCGTCATCGCCAGGTGATCATGTTGACGTGCCATGAAGAAATCGTCGATACGATGCGCCTGGCCGATTCGTCGTTGAATGAAGTGGTTCTGTAGTAAACTGTGAGGGTTGCGACACAGTAACTGAAAGGATGCGCACACATGCCGAACACCGTTCTGGTTGGCGCCCAGTGGGGCGACGAAGGTAAAGGCAAGATTACCGATCTTATCGCAAGCAAATACGACTACGTCGTTCGTTATCAGGGCGGCAACAACGCCGGCCACACCGTGATTCACGGCGACAAGAAGCTGGCGCTGCACCTGATGCCGTCCGGCGTCATGTACGAGAACGCCATCCCGGTCATCGGCAACGGCGTTGTGGTCGACCCCGGCGTGCTGGTCAAGGAAATGGCCATGCTGGAAGCCGAGGGCATCTCCTGCAAGAACCTCAAGATCAGCTGCGACGCGCATGTGATCATGCCGTACCACAAAGATCTTGACGGCGCGGACGAGAAAAGCCTGGGCGAGCACAAGATCGGCACCACGAAGCGCGGCATCGGCCCGTGCTACCAGGACAAGGTTGCTCGCAAAGGCATCCGCATCCAAGACCTTATGGACGAGAAGATTTTCCGCCTGAAGGTTGAAACGGCGCTGGTGCAGAAAAACGCCATCCTCGAGAAGATCTACGGCCTGCATACCTACACGGTGGAGGAGATTTGCGAAGAGTACCTGCCGTACGCCCGCATCCTCAAGCAGTACATGGCCGAAACCAGCCAGATGCTCAACGACGCCGTGCGCGCCGGCAAGTCCATCCTGTTCGAGGGCGCGCAAGGCACGCTGCTCGACATCGACCACGGCACGTACCCCTACGTCACGTCCTCTTCGTGCTGCGCCGGCGGCGCGGCCACGGGTTCGGGCGTGGGCCCGGTCAACATCGACCGCGTGCTGGGCATTCAGAAGGCCTACATCACCCGCGTCGGCGGCGGTCCTTTCCCCACCGAGCTCAAGTACGCTGAAGACGGTGGCGAAGGCATCGAGGCCGAAGAGGGCGAAACGCTGTGCCAGGTGGGCCACGAATACGGCGTGACCACCGGCCGCAAGCGCCGCTGCGGCTGGTTCGACGCGGTCATCGCGCGCTATGCGGCTGACGTGAACGGCCTGACGGACGTGGCGCTCACGAAGCTCGACGTGCTTTCCGCGTTCGATACCATCAAGGTGTGCGTTGCCTACGAGTGCAACGGCGAGCGCTACGATTATTTCCCCATGCAGCAAAGCGTGCTGTTCCACGCCAAGCCCATCTACGAGGAGCTGCCGGGCTGGAAGGGCGAGGACATCACCGGATGCCGTACGTTCGACGAGCTGCCGGAAAACGCCAAGTCCTACGTGGAATACCTCGAGCGCACCATCGGCGTGCCGATCAGCATCGTGGCCGTTGGCCCCGATCGCGACCAAACCATCATGCGCGGCTGGCAGGGCTAAACCTTGCTTGTCGGCATCAGCGTGAAATAGAAGTGCATTATCGTGCGGGGCTGCTAAGCTGCAGGCCCGCACGCGCGTATTACCTCGGAAAACGACATTCGGACACTTGGGAGGTTGTCATTCATGAACATCCTGGTTTTGGGCGGCGGCGGTCGCGAGCATGCCATCACGTGGGCGTTGGCTAAATCTGCGCGCACTGACGAGCTTTTCGTTGCTCCCGGCAACGGCGGCACGTCCGACATCGCGCAAAACGTTGCGGGCTTGAATGCCGAAGATGGCGAAGCGGTGCTGGCCTTTGTGCAGCAGCACGCCATCGACCTGGTGGTCATCGGCCCGGAAGCTCCGCTGGTTGCCGGCGTGGCCGACGTGCTGCGCGCGGCTGGTGTGGCCGTGTTCGGCCCCGACGCGCAGGGTGCGCAGCTTGAGGGTAGCAAAACCTACAGCAAGGAATTCATGGAGGCCAACGGCATCCCCACGGCGCGCTACGGCAGCTTCACCGAGCTTGAGCCGGCGCTGGCCTACGTGCGCGAGCTGGGCGCCCCCGTTGTGGTGAAGGCCGACGGCCTGGCCGCTGGCAAGGGCGTTGTGGTTGCGCAGACCATCGAAGAGGCCGAAGAAGCCGTTCGCAGCTGCTTCGACGGTGCGTTCGGCGACGCAGGCTCGAAGGTGCTGGTGGAGGAGTGCCTGACCGGCCCCGAGTGCTCGCTTCTGGCGTTCGTTTCCGGCGGCAAGGCGCATTGCATGGCCACGGCGCAGGACCACAAGCGCGCTTTCGATGGCGACAAGGGTCCGAACACCGGTGGCATGGGCGTGTACTCGCCGGTGCCGATCGTGACGCCCGAAGAGCTTGAGACCATGCAGCAGGTCATGCAGACGGCCGCGGCCGCAACGGCCCGCGCGCCGTTTGAGCACGACTACCGCGGCGTGCTGTACGGCGGCTTCATGCTGACGCCCGAAGGCCCGAAGGTGCTTGAGTACAACGCCCGCTTCGGCGATCCGGAAACGCAGGTGGTGCTGCCGCGTTTGCAGAACGACCTGGTGGACGTGATGATGGCCGTGGCCGAAGGCCGTCCCGACGACATCGACCTGGCGTGGGACGACCAATGGGCCGTGTGCGTGGTGCTTGCTTCGGCGGGCTACCCGGGCAAGTACGAGAAGGGTAAGGTCATCCTCGGCGTCGAGGACGCCGAGGCCATGGACGGCGTGACGGTGTTCCATGCCGGCACCGCCCGCAACGCCGATGGCGAGCTGGTTACGGCCGGCGGGCGCGTGTTGAACGTGGTTGCGCTTGGCAAGACGTTCGACGAGGCGCGCGAAAAGGCCTACGAGGCTTGCGACGTCATCAACTTCGAGGGCAAGCAGCTTCGCACCGACATCGGTGCGAAGGCGGCCGCCGGTCGCGGTGCCTGGGCGTAAACGGCACGCTTGGCGCGTCTGTCCGCGCGGCGCGCTTGGACGGTGAAGAACTCGAGCTGACCGCTTGAAGGCTTCGTTAAGATTATATGAGACTTAAACGGTAGGATATAATTCCTACCGTTTACTTATGACGAGAGAAGGAGCACGCGAAACATGCTGTCCGAGCGTTTGCTTACCACGGTGGTTCGCCAGTGCACGAACCAATACCTGAAACTGAAACCGACCGATGAAGTGATGATGCCGGCTCCCGTGCCTGGTCAGCGCTATATGCTGTACATGCACGTGCCGTTCTGCGAGCGCTTGTGCCCGTATTGCAGCTTCAACCGCTTCCCGTTCTCCGAGGAGCGCGCACGCCCGTACTTCGAGAACATGCGCAAGGAAATGCGCATGCTGAAGGACTTGGGCTACGACTTCGACAGCGTCTACATTGGCGGCGGCACGCCCACTATCATGATCGATGAACTGTGCGACACCATCGATCAGGCGCGCGAGCTGTTCAACATTAAGGAAGTTTCCAGCGAAACGAACCCGAACCATCTGATTCCCAGCTACCTTGACAAGCTGCAGGGGCGCGTGCAGCGCCTGTCCGTTGGCGTGCAAAGCTTCGACGACGGCCTGCTCAAGCAGATGGACCGCTACGACAAGTACGGCAGCGGCCAGGAGATTATCGCGCGCATTCAGGACGCCAGCCCGTACTTCACGTCCATGAACGCGGACATGATCTTCAACTTCCCTGCGCAGACCGAGGATATCCTCATCAACGACATCGAGCGCGTCATCGAAAGCGGTTGCACGCAGACGACGTTCTACCCGCTGATGGCGTCGCCGTCGGTTGAGCGCAGCCTGGCGCGCACCGTTGGCAAGGTGGATTACGCGCGCGAGCAGAAGTACTACGAGATCATTTGCGAACTTCTGACGGGCGGCCCGCTGCATTTGTTCGAGCACGGTAGCGCGTGGACGTTCAACAAGCGTAACACGTCGGCCGCAGGCGAGGACGCCATGATCGACGAGTACGTGGTGGACTACGAGGAGTATCCGGCCATCGGCAGCGGCGGCATCACGTATCTGGGCAGCAACCTGTACGTGAACACGTTTAGCGTGAAGGATTACAACAAGTGCATCGAGGCTGGTCACATGTCCATCATGGGCAAGACCACGTTCAGCAAGCGCGACCGCATGCGCTATCGCTTCATGATGCAGCTGTTCGGCCTGCGTCTGGACAAGCGCCAGTTCAAGAAGGATTTCGGCTGCTCGGTCGAGCGCGGTCTGCCTGCGGAGATGGCGTTCATGAAGGCGTCGGGGGCGTTCGCCACCGACAACGCCGACGAACTGACGCTTACGCCGAAGGGCCGCTACCTGCTGGTGGTGATGATGCGCCAGTTCTTCATCGGCGTGAACAACCTGCGCGACCAGGCTCGTGCGGTGCTTCCTGGCGAAGAGAAGGAGCTGCTGTTCGGCAGCGGCTGCGCCGAGTGCAAGTAGCGGTTTGCGGTTGCTGCTAAGCGTTATGCGATTTTGCGCGCGAAGGCGACGAGCGCTGTGCAGCTGGAAACGGTGCGCTGCTTGTGCGCAATCGGGATGTTGCGAGCGTACGGGAGGTTTGAGAAAAGAATTTTCTCAAACCGCTTGACGGACCGGGATGCTTCCCGTATTATACTAACTCGCGTTCGAAACGAACGACTTCTGGTCGGGTAGCTCAGTTGGTAGAGCAGGGGACTGAAAATCCCCGTGCCGAGGGTTCAAGTCCCCCTCCGACCACCATTAGAAAACAGCAGGTCACAAGCGAAATCTTGTGACCTGCTTTCTTTTTGCAAACAGACTTTGTAGCAACGTTGTAGCAATTCCTGTAGCAAATCGCCGTGAAATTTCGCGCTGAACGATGAATAGCAGCGCCCCGATGGCTCTTGTAGCTGCTTGCTGCGCCGTGCCACCCCCCCGGTTGAAAACTGGCGCACCCCCCATAGGGCACCAAAGACGGAAGTTAAAAACATCCGCGCCCCGGTTTTTCAAAGGGGGGGTGGTCTTTTCGGTCGCGGGAAGAACCGATATATTGAAAGTTTCGCCGATTCGCGCCCTTTTCCGGCGTTTGCCGCCGCTTTCCCGGAAGCTGCCCGAAGATTCGCGCCGCCGCCCCTCGCGCTGCTTCGCCAGCATTGCCGTTACCGGTGTGTACCGCCCCTGTACCGCCCCTGTAGCGGCGCTGTAGCCGGGCTGTAGCAACGCCGCCCCGCAACGTGCCCGCGAGCCTGGGCGCTGCTGGTCTGAACCGCTCACGACCACCGGCAACATTGCCAGCGAGCAGACGCAAAGCCTGAAACGCCGCGCCTGCGGGGCTGTAGCGCCCGAATTAGCGCCGTTTGCATCCTCTACGGGAAACTATGCCGAATCGGGAAAACAGCGCCTTAGAACGGCTGATAAAAGAAAAGCGCCCACCGTGGCGGCGGGCGCTTGTGCAGCTAGCTCGGGTGGCTTGCTGCGGGCACAACGCGATTATACCAAACGCTACCGGGTTATGCCCTGCTCCTTTATTGCTCTGTAAAGCGGCGTGCGGCTAACGCCCGTCCTCTCGCAAATCTCCTTGACCGAAAGCCCGCCGTTTTGGTAGAGCATGACGGCGGTTTCCATCTTCTCGGGGTCTGTTGCCGGTCTGCCGAACTGCCGCCCCCTGGCCTTTGCCGCCGCGATTCCCTCGGCCTGGCGCTCCTTTATCAGTTCGCGTTCGAACTGAGCCATTGCGGCGCATATCGTGAAGAACAAACGCCCCTGCGGCGTGGTCGTGTCTGTCCTCTCCTTGAGCGACACAAGCCCGATTCCATCGGCTTCGAAGCGCTCCGCGAGGTCGAAAAGCTGCTTCGTGCTTCGCGCCAGCCGGTCATAGCTGCAAACCACTACGGTATCCCCCCTGCGAAGCTTGCCCAGTAGCTTATCGAGTTCCGGGCGGCTCTCCTTCGCGCCGCTCACCTTGTCGCTTAGTATCTCATCCACGCCCGCCGCCGTCAGCTGGTCAATCTGGCGGTTTAGGTTCTGCTCCCTGGTGCTTACGCGGGCGTACCCGAATCTCATTCCTTGCATTTCGTGCCCCTTTCGCTGTGTTCCTAAAAGTCTAAAGCATTTCGGGACAGTATTAAAGGGACAACTTTAGGAACGCCACAACGCGGCGAAACCGCGCTATAGCCCCCACCGCTAGCCGCGTCCCTTATCGTGTGCTTTTGGGACAGCCGCGAAACCGCCGCCCGCCGCCTTTCCGCTCGGCGCTCCGTGTCCTGGCCGGTGCTGGTGCGAACGCCTGGCGTTGCGGCGGCGCTGCTGTGCCCCAGGATGCTAGCAGCTGTCTTAGCGTCACCACCGTTCGCTATGAAAAAGGTTGCGAACGTGTGCCGCAAGTCGTGGAAGGTCGCAACGCGCCCCGCCGCGCCGCGCACGTCGAGCACCCCCGCAACCGAAGCCCAGCCCTTCGTCAGCTCGCTTGGCCGGTAGAAGCCCGACGCGTCACCGACTACGAAAGAATCCGGCCTTATAGCTGCTCCGAGTTCTGCGAACGCCTGGCGTTGTTTGACGCTCCACCGCGTCAGAACGTCCAGCAGCGGGGCGGGAAGGGGGATGCTGCGCACTTTGACGGGCTTGTATGCCCGCACGTATGCAACGCCTTCGTTTGTTTTGATGCTTCGCGCAACTTGCGAAACCCCTTTGCGCGGGTCAATATCGCGCCACTGCAACCCGCAAATCTCGCTGCATCGCATCCCGGTATACAGAACGATATAGGCCGATACCGCAATAGGCGTTAGCTCCATCAGCCCCAGCGCGTCCATCAGCCGCCCCGCCGCGTCCGCGTCTAGCGCGTTAATCTGTTCGCGTCCCTTGTGCTCGCTTCCGCCGATTAGCGCCTGTTTGAGAATGCCGCTTTCGTACTTGTTCATGATTGAATGTCTCCTAGTCCAGTTGCCTTGCCTGTTTGCGGCGGTTTGCCGCTGCCGCCTTGCCGCCCTTGGCTCCGTTGTACGCGCTCATACCCACCTTTAAGGCCGCTTCGTCAACGATGGGGATAGAGCGTCGCCCGTTGCCGTCTATCGCGATTAGCTCAAGGTCGATTAAAAGGGAGATAAAGCTCTCGAAATCTCCCATATCTTTGAATCCCAGCCCGATAGAGAAACACCTGTAGCCCTGTTCCTCGGAAGATGGAACAGCGTGCGTTTCCGACTGCAAAAGCAGCTCCACAAGCCGCCAGAACCGCCCGTAGCCCTCGAATCCCGCAACGCTGATTAGCTGGTTGATACACGGGTTTCCTGCATTCGCCGCGTCATGATGAACCCACGGTATAGGCCGCTTCGCGTACGCCCTGACCGCGCAGTCGGCAACGGCTGTATCTAGGTTCGTGCCCATAGCCTTTGCTCCTTAAAGCCCGAAATAGCTGCAAACCTGGTCGCGGTTGAGCCTGATGCTCCCTCGCACTTTCACCGCTTTAAGCTGCCCGTCGTTTATCAGGCTGTATATAGTCCCTCTGGAAACCTGCAAGCAGTTCGCAACCTGCTTGACGGTCACAACGTCTTGCAAGTCTTTGAGGTTCAAAGGCTCCGTGAGTTCGTTCGTTTGTTTCATCGTTACCCCTTGAATAGCTTCGGATACGAAAGGCAATCGCGAATTGCTGGGGCTATATAAGCACAATCGATATGAGCGTTTCGAGTAGAGAAAAACGGCAACGCAAGGCACGAAATCGCAAGCGTTGAGACAGCCGAAAACAAACGTTGGATGATGGTTTCCAAAACCTTTCGAAGCGAAGCGAAACGCCAACGCCGGGGCTTACCTGGTCTTTTATCGAAAACCGAAACCGAAAGTAAAACCAACGGTTTAAAAGTGGCCTAACCATAATGCAAAACCGGCGCTTTACCTGGGAAAACGCCAAATTTCGGCAATGAAAAAAATTCTGAGCTTCACAAGTTGAACACACGATATAGGGGCGCATTTCGAGTTTTCAACATGTTTTCAACTAGTTTTCCACTTTTCCACAATGCGAGCGCGGCCTTCTTATCTTCTCTAGAAAGCCGCAAGCACGCCCGCCGCGCCTGCGCTTGTGTGGGGCACAAGCGCGGCGGGCTGCTGTAACTCTTATCTTGTCTAGTCTTATCTGTAGAGCGCCCGTTTAACCCCGCCGTTGCAATAGTAAAGCCACCCTGTTGGGCTGCTATAGCAACGGTACGGGGTGGCTTGATTCCTGGGTATCGGGCTTCGCCTACTCGGCGTTCGTTATCGCTTTGCCTAGACAATCCGCTATCGCCCTGGTCATCTCGCCCAGTACGCCGTACGCGTCCCCGGCGTTTTTGAACGTGACTTCATCGGCTGTTGCCATTATGTCTAGGATGCACGCCACGCCGCGCAAGTCGGCTATAGCGTTTTCCGGGTCTGCGTTGTACGTCATCGTTTGGGTATAGGCTGCTGTTTCGGTCATCGCTCTTCGTTCCTTTCGTTATCGCTGTGCTTATCTTGCGTTGTCCTCGATAATATCCTTGGAAGCCATTTTGGCCTGTGGGTCTGCGCGAGCGTAGGTGTTTAACGTCATCGAAACGTCTGCGTGCCCGAGGATGCTTGCACACGTGTTAACGTCTCCGCCAGCGGCTAGGAAAAACGTTGCAAACGTATGACGCAAATCGTGAAAGGTTGGAACGCGTCCCTCTGTTCCAACTACCCCGGTTAGGTGGGCTAGGTTCGACCACTCGCGCGTTAGCCTGTCCATTCGATAATGTCCCGCTATATCGCCCAACACGTACGAATCTGGTTTGAGGGTCGAAAGGTCTTCGGCAAACCGCTTTTGTTGAATTTGCTTCCACCTGCTTAAGACTTGCGCTAGCGTTTTGCTCATTGGCACATCGCGGGTCATATCGGTTTTCGGGCTTTTGAGGTATTCGCTATTGCCTTTGCCGCCGCCTTCCCCGAAAGCCCTGCGAACCCAAATAAACCCCTTTTCTTCGTTAATGTCTCGCCACTGTAGCCCGCAAACCTCGCCCCGCCGCATCCCGGTATACAGGGCGATATAGACAGCAATAACAACAGGGGACAGCGCTAAACTTTCCATAGCAGTAATAAGCTGGTTCCTTGATTCCCTATCAAGTGAGTTGATGCCTTGCTTTTGGTTCCCGCGCTTTGGCGGCTTGACGTTGTCGAGCGGGTTTCTGTCGATGGCTCTTCTAAAAACGGCGTTATCTAGCGCTTGCTTTAGTAGCCTGTACGCTTTGCCGATAGTCGAACTTGAGTAGCCATCTTCGCCCAGCTCCGCCATCCAGTCTTCCACGTCTTGGGGTTGAAGCTGGTTGATTGGGGTATTTGCGAACCCGGTTTTGATATATCGCAAAGAAACCCGGTAGCTTTTAACGGTTGATGGTTCGATTGCCTTTGTTGATTCCTTTGCATTTACGAAAGACTCCACGAAAACGGGTACGGGCGTTTCCGCTAGCGCGTTGCCTTCCGTTCCTCGTTTAACCGAAATGGCGCGTTCTTGCTCCATTTGGTTGCGCCACATGGTTAATTCGGTTTTCGCTTTGCTCTTTGTCGTGGCTTCGAGCGTCTTTGTTTTGTAGCGCCGCCTGCCGCTATCGTCTCTGTAGGAAATTCGCCCTCTGTACTTCTCGACTTTCCGCGTTTTGTTGCCATTGCTGGTTTTGGCAACTTCGAGAAGTTCCTGGCCTGTGTAGTAAAGCGTGCCCATAGCTAAACCTTTCAAGCTGTCTCCATATTTGCTGTTTTGTAGCAACGTTGTAGCAATCCTGTAGCAAATAGCACATCATAACGTTACCCGAGCTGGACTGTAAACAACGATACCAGATGAACAGGATGAACAAAACCCCTGCTCAAACACTATATTACCACATAGGAAGGAAATGAAACGTTTAGAGCATTGATATAGCAAATAGGACTCTGAAAATCCCCGTGCCGAGGGTTCAAGTCCCCCTCCGACCACCATAAACACAGTAGGAGCCTTCGGGCTCCTACTTTTTTGCTATCGAGGTTACCTCGGGGACGGACTTCGTGGCGTCGAGCGCAAGCTCGACCCATTCAAAAGCGCCGAAGGCGCATCACTAACTTGAATTGCGTGCGCGCATTCGAAAAAACAGTGACGCGCCCTTTGGGCGCTGCATTAAAACGGCTGAGCTTTCGCTCAACCCCACGATTTGACGTATGCCAGGCACGTCGGCATTCCGTGCGTTCTCTCTTCCTACCCCTGCGGCTTTATTCGGCTTTCGTGCGGTTTCGTGTTGGCTTCTTCTTGCGCGCTACACTGCTTGTGGAAAGAATCGCGCGAAGGAAGGGTTGCACAATGTCTTGCGATCACAAGAATCCGGTTGTCGGCATCATCATGGGCTCGGAAAGCGACATGCCCAACATGGAGCCGTGCATGAAACAGCTCGATGAGTTCGGCGTCCCGTACGAGGTGAAGGTTGCCAGCGCGCACCGCAAGCCCGCCGAGGTGCACGAATGGGCGTCCACAGCGCATGAGCGCGGCATCAAGGTCATCATCGCCGCTGCCGGCAAGGCTGCGCATTTGGGTGGCGTGGTTGCGGCTTACACGCCCGATCCCGTTATCGCCGTGCCCATGAAAACCAGCGACCTGGGTGGCCTGGATTCGCTGCTTTCCATGGTGCAGATGCCCTCCGGCGTGCCGGTGGCCACCGTTGCCATCAACGGTGCCAAGAATGCAGCCATCCTGGCGGTGCAGATGCTGGGCACGGGTTGCGACGGCGCACGCCAGAAGATCATCGACATGAAGAAGGCTATGGCCGAGGCGTAACAGCGCGTTTTCGAGAAGGCGACGGGACGGTCCGTCGCCTTCTTTGCTGTTGTGGGCGTCAATGGGCAAGTTGGGCTTCGGGCAAGCGGGGAAGAGGTCATCGGCGGATTCGCCAAAAGCCCGTGGTCTCACTTGCGGTGAAGGCGGGCTGAAGCGAAAACCATCGGCAGATTGAGAATCCGCTCTGCTGCAAGGAAATCGATTCCAATCCCCATCTTGCTTCATCGACCTATTCAGCCCTTGCATCGAAAGCGCAGCTGAGGGGCGCTTTCGTTTTGCTATCATGGAGTGCATAGTCAGACGACAAAGTGGCTGTTTCACGTGAAACAGCCTTACGTTTTGCTTGAGAGAACACAGCTTTGAGGTGGGGAAGCGTATGACGAAACAATTGCTGATGGGCAACGAGGCGTTTGCCCATGCCGCCTTGGAGGCGGGCGTCCGCGTGGTCGCCGGCTATCCGGGCACGCCGTCATCGGAGGTAATCGAAACAATCGCGAAGCTGCATACGGACGGGTCCGCCCAGGGCGTGCACGTCGAGTGGTCAACGAACGAGAAAAGCGCGCTTGAGCTGCTGGCCGGCGCGGCGTATTGCGGCGCGCGCACGCTGTTCACGTGCAAGCAGGTGGGCCTGAACGTGGCAAGCGACGCGCTTATGAGCCTGAACTACGTGGGCGTCAAGGGCGGCACGGTGCTGTTCGTGGCTGACGATCCGGGCCCCATCTCGTCGCAAACCGAGCAGGACACGCGTCGCTTCGGCAACTTCTCGAAGGTGCCGGTGCTCGATCCGGCCACGCCCGACCAGGGCTTCGCCATGATGCAGGCGGCGTTTGAACTTTCCGAGCAGTACAAAACGCCGGTCATCATGCGCCCCACCACGCGCGTTTGCCATGCGTCCACGTTCTTCGATGTTGCGGAAAGCACGCAGGCCAAGCCGGTGCCGGAAGAGGGCTTTCAGCGTGACTCGCGCTGGGTCATCTTCCCGAAGCGCGCCTTCGAAGGCCATGGCGAAATCAACGAGCGTCTGCGCAAGATTGCGGTGACGTACGCCGCCGACGAACGTTTCGCGCGCTTCAACCCCATGGACGAACGCCGCATCGCGGGCGAATCCACGCATTTCGGCATTGCGGCGGGCGGCGTGTCGGCGGCGTATGCGCTTGAGGCGCTGCGCATCTTAGAGCAGCGCGCCGACGAGCGCGGCATCCATATGCCGGCCTACCGCTTCTGGCAGGTGGGCACGCCCTTCCCGTTCCCCGAGCGCACGTGCGAGAAGTTCGCGGCCGGGCTTTCGGACGTCATCGTGTTCGAAGAGCTTGACCACGTCATCGAAGACGAGCTGCTGGCGTACGCCGGCAAAACGCACGCGGCATATAACGTGCACGGAAAGCTGACGGGCGAGGCACGCGACCGCGGCGAGAACGACGTCGACGACATCGTCGAGCGCTTGGCGAAGTTCCTGGGCGTTCTCGAGCTTGCGCAGGTGGAAGCGCCCGTAACGTACGAATCGGTCGAACCCGAGTTCCCGCTGCCCGTGCGTCCGCCGGTGCTGTGCCCGGGCTGTCCGCATCGCGGCAGCTTCTACGCGGTGAAGCGCGCGCTCGGCAAGACGCCGGCCGTGTACTGCGGCGACATCGGGTGCTACACGCTGGGCAACGCCATGCCGCTTGACGCGGTGGACACGTGCCTGTGCATGGGCGCCGGCGTGACCATGGCGCAGGGCTTTTCGGTGGCCGACCCCGGCAAGAAGGCGCTGGCGTTCATCGGCGACTCCACGTTCTTCGCCAGCGGCATGACCGGTGTGGCCAACGCGGTGTACAACGGCCACGACTTCACGCTGTGCGTGCTTGACAACGCTACCACGGCCATGACGGGCAGCCAGCCGCATCCGGGCACGGGCGTGACGCTGATGGGCCCGAAGCGCAAGCCCATCTCCATCGAGCGCGTGCTTGAGGCGCTTGGCATGGAGTGTATCGTGCACGCAAACCCGCTTGACCTGCAACAATCCATCGATGCGGCGAAGAAAGCCATCGATTTCGAGGGTCCATCGGCCATTCTGTTCGAAAGCCCGTGCGTGCAGCTGTTCAAGCCCGAAGCCCCCGTGGTGCTTGACGCGCAGCGCTGCACCGGCTGCAAGAAGTGCATCACCGAGATCGGCTGCCCGGGCATTGGGTTCGACGCCGACGCGCGCGGCCCGAAAAGCGGCCAGCGCGGCCAGGCGTTCATCGACCCCGGCCAGTGCAACGGCTGCGGGCTGTGCACGCAGGTGTGCCCGTTCGATTGCATTCAGGTTGCGAAGAGGGAAGGGGCCGACAATGCTTAACGTTTTACTTGCAGGCGTAGGCGGGCAGGGCACCGTTTTGGCGGCGAAGCTGTTGGCCCAGGCGGCGCTTGAAAAGGGCTGGCAGGTGCGCACGGCCGAAACCATCGGCATGGCGCAGCGCGGCGGCAACGTGGTGTCGCACGTGCGCATCGGCGACAAGGGCGAAACGGTGCACGCATCGTTGGTAAGCCGCGGCATGGCCGATTTGGTCATCGCGTTCGAGCCGGCCGAGGCCGCGCGCGTGCTCCCGTATCTGGCGCCGGCGGGCACGCTGGTCGCGGCAACCACGGCGGTGCAGCCCGTCACGGCGGCGCTGTCCACCGACCCGTACCGTGCAATCGACGTGGTGGCGAACATCCAGCGCGCGCTTGAGGGCACGAAGGCCACGTTCATTCCCGTGGACGACCAGGCGCTGGTGGAGGCCGCGGGAAGCCGCAAGGTGCTGAACAACCTGCTTCTGGCGAAAGCCCTGCAAACGGGTTGCATTCCTATCAGCTTGGATGACCTGCGCAGCGCCATCGCCGCGTGCGTGAAGCCGAAGCTGGTGGACATGAATCTGCGTGCCGTGGATATTGCTGTGGCGGAGTAGCTGACAGGCTATTGCGGGCGATTGCTCGTTGGGAAACGTGGCGCACGGTTTGCGCGCGATGGTGGTCTCGCGTATGAAACGTTGCGACTTGCCGCTGCGTGCACGTTAACAAGGGTTACCATGCGCACGGTTCGCCGCCGACGCAACGTCTTCGCAAAACTTTGGCGCGCATCGTGAGCGCACCGTCTTTCGAGTATGCAAAACATTTCACCGATGGGGCCTAATTCGGCCCCGTCTTCGCTATTTGGGGATTGAGCGCTCTGCAATTTGCCCTACAATGGCGACATGACTTTCGCATTCGACATATCTTTCCGCATAGCCGCGCGCACCGCGTTGGCTGGTCGATGGCTTTAGCTTCAAGACCTGCAAGGCTTGGGGCTTGGATGTTCACGCTTGCCCTTCGCTTACGGGCTTGAAGCGCCTTTCGCACTTTTCCTGCTATTCAATCGAATCATTCGTCGCCTACCAAGGGAGATTACTATGGACATGAAGCCGGAGCAGCTTGAGCTCATCAAGAACCAGTTCAAAACGCTGAAGGACCGCTCGCCGTTCTATGCGCGAAAATTCGAGGGCATCGACCTGTCCGACGTGCAGACGCAGGAAGATTTCGAGAAGCTGCCGTTCTCGGAGAAGGCCGACCTGCGCGAGGCGTATCCGCTGGGACTGCAGGCCGTTCCCGACGAAGAGGTTGTGCGCATCCACAGCTCGTCGGGCACCACGGGCACGCCGGTTATCATCCCGTACACGCGGCAGGACGTCATCGACTGGGCAACCATTTTCGCGCGCTGCTACGAAACGGCAGGCATCACGAACAAGGACCGTATCCAGATTACCCCGGGCTACGGCCTGTGGACTGCCGGTATCGGCTTCCAGCTGGGCTGCGAGCGCTTGGGCGCCATGGCCATCCCCATGGGCCCCGGCAACACGGAAAAGCAGCTGAAGATGATGCAGGACCTGCACGCCACCGTTATCACCGGCACCAGCAGCTACGCGCTGCTGCTGGCCGAGGAAATCAGCAAGCGCGGCCTGCGCGATAAGCTTGACCTGCGCAAAGGCGTGATCGGCTCCGAGCGTTGGGGCGACAAGATGCGCAACCGCATCGCCAACGAGATGGGCATCGAAATCTTCGATATCTACGGTTTGACCGAGGTGTACGGCCCGGGCATCGGCATTTCGTGCAGCGAGCACCACGGCATGCACATCTGGGAAGACTACGTGTACTGCGAGATCATCGACCCGAAGACGGGCGAGCCGCTGCCCGACGGCGAAGTGGGCGAGCTGGTGCTGACCACGCTGCGCAAGCAGGGCGCGCCGCTTATCCGCTACCGCACGCACGACCTGACGCGCATCATCCCGGGCGACTGCAAGTGCGCGTACGGCTGCCACCACCCGCGCATCGACATCCTGACGGGCCGCACCGACGACATGGTGAAGGTGAAGGGCTGCAACATGTTCCCGGCGCAGATCGAGGAAGTCATCCAGTTCACCGACGGCGCTTCGTCGGAGTATCAGGTGATGATCGAGGCCGTGAACGGGCACGATGTGCTGACTGTGCTGTTCGAGACGCCGCTTGAGGGCGAAGAGCTCGAGCGCTGCGAGGCGCAGCTGGCCGCCATCTTCAAGGCGAAGATCGGCTGCACGCCCGAGGCAAAGGGCGTTCCCATGGGAGAGCTGCCGCGCAGCGAAAAGAAAACGAAGCGCATCTTCGACAGCCGCTACTAGAACGCGGGGCGATTGGGAATCGACCGAAGTATCGGAACGCGACCGGAAATCGATATATGAGCGAAATCGTAGGGACGAGCGAAAGCTCGTCCCTTTTTAGTCAGCGCCCAAAGGACGCGTCACCAAATTTTACTCATGGGGAAATTGGTGGCGCGCCTTCGGCGCTTTCTGTTTGGTATCGGGCTCTCGCTCGACGCTACGATTCTTCTTGATAGGCTTTGTTGCTCGCACCGGCGTGCCCGAATGGGACAAAGGGACTGTCCCTTTGTCCCATTCGGGCACATCAAGGCATAAAAAGGCCGACCCGCCATAGGTGAGGGGACGCGGGTCGGCAAGGAGGAGGGGTGGTCGGCAGCCGATAGCCGCGCGACCGATGTAGTGTTGTTGTTCACGATGTCGCGATGAGGAGAAAACGCGGCACCGACGCTACACCATACCAATGTCAGGAATGCCGGTGGCGACTGCGTAAAAGGGGATGACATGTCGCTCACCGAAGGGGATTGCTCTCCCGACACCAAGTATGTTACTGGTTACGATTCCCTTCGAAAAGAAACATATTTGCGAATCTGTGTAAAAATATGCGAAACCTATAGGACAATTGCTGCGCCTATAATGAAAGTATGCAATGAAATACGGGTAATATTCCAAAACTGAAAATCGAAATATGAGGATAATCTCCGCAACCATTGAAGAAATTGTGAACGCTAAACCAAAATAGTGTGGTAGAGTATGCGCCATGAACATCGCCCAGGGACATACCGCTGCATCTTCTCGCTGCCGTCTGCAGCTGCAGCTTGCCGCGCTCATGCGCTCCACCGCGCTTGTGAACGCGGATGTCCAGGCAATGTATCTTGCGAGGATGAAGGCCGGTGAATTCGGGTCAATGGAGCCTTGCTTCTACACCTACTATTCCTATCGATATATCTAGCACACGGGATTTGCTGCCGTGCGTTAGCTCTTCGGTGCTTTCGTTTGGCGAAACTCGGGCAAATCGCGTGTGCGCCTTTGCGCTTTGGCGCGTGCTTTTCGCGCGTCAAAGCTCCTCGACGCAGCGAACCAATTGATTTCACGCCAGCTTGACCTGGTGAAACGCGCAGTGTCGGGTCATTTGTACCTCGATAGACCTCGATAAAGGAATAGACTAATGGTTGCAAAAATCTGCATGGTTTTGATTTTCGTCGGCGTGGCAGTCGGCGTAGGGTTGTACTGTAGACGTACAACGTCAAGCGTCGATGGCTTCGTGTTGGGCGGCCGCAACGTCGGCCCCTGGATGAGCGCGTTCGCATACGGCACCAGCTACTTCTCCGCTGTGGTGTTCGTCGGCTACGCCGGCCAGTTCGGCTGGAAATACGGCATCGCCGCCGTGTGGGCCGGCATCGGCAACGCCATCCTGGGCAGCTTGCTGGCCTGGTGGGTGCTTGGCCCGCGCACGCGCGAGATGACGCACCGCCTGGGTGCCACCACCATGCCCGAGTTCTTCGGCAGGCGCTTCAAGTCGAAAGGCCTGCGCATTGCCAGCGCGGCCATCATCTTCGTGTTCCTGATCCCCTACACCGCCAGCGTGTACAACGGCCTGTCGCGCCTATTCGGCATGGCATTCGGCCTGCCGTACGAGGTATGCGTCATCGGCATGGCCGTTATCACCTGCCTGTACGTGGTGCTTGGCGGCTACATGGCCACGGTCATGAACGACTTTCTGCAGGGCATCGTCATGCTGTTCGGCATTGTGGCCGTTATCGCGGCGGTCATCCTGAACAACGGCGGCTTCAGCGAAGCCATCACCACGCTGTCGCAGATTCCCGCCGAGGGTTCGCAGATGGCCGGCCCGTTTGTCAGCATGTTCGGCCCTGACCTGTTCAACCTGCTTGGCGTGGTGGTGCTGACCAGCCTGGGTACGTGGGGTCTGCCGCAGATGGTACAGAAGTTCTACGCCATCAAGTCCGGCCCGGCCGTGAAGCAAGGCGCCATCATCTCCACGCTGTTCGCGTTCGTGGTTGCTGGCGGCAGCTACTTCCTGGGCGGTTTCGGCCGCTTATACGCTGATCAGATCGAGATGGGTGCCAACGGCGCTCCGGTGTACGACTCCATCATCCCCACCATGCTGTCCACGCTGCCTGACCTGCTCATCGGCATCGTGATTGTGCTGGTGCTTTCGGCCAGCATGTCCACGCTGTCGTCGCTGGTGCTCACCTCGTCGTCCACGCTGACGCTTGACCTGCTGCAGGGCAACGTGGTGAAGGACATGAGCGAGAAAAAGAAGCTCGGCTGGATGCGCGGTCTGATCGTGGTGTTCATCGTGGTGTCCGCCGCGCTGGCGCTGGTGCAGTACAATTCGTCCATCACGTTCATCGCGCAGCTCATGGGCATTTCCTGGGGCGCGCTTGCCGGCGCATTTTTGGGCCCGTTCCTGTGGGGCTTGTACTCCGGTCGCATCTCCAAGGCCGCCGTGTGGTGCAGCTTCATCGTGGGTGTGTGCCTGACCAGCGGAAACATGGTGCTCACGCTTATGGGTACGCCGCTGATCGCCAGCCCCATCAACTGCGGTGCGCTGGCCATGCTGCTGTCGCTGGTTATCGTGCCGGTGGTCAGCCTGTTCACGAAGGCGGTGCCGTTCGAGGTGAATCCGCCCACGCCCGAAGGCGCCATCGACCGCGAATACCAGCAAGAACTGGCCGCCGAAATCGAAGCAAAATAGCGCAAACGCTAGCTGAACATACCTATGGTCAAGGGGAAGGGGCTTGTTGCGAGTCCCTTCCCATTGTTTCGCGTGGGACCCGTCTGCGGAATCGTCTGCGTGTGGGCGCTTGACGTGGGTATACTGGTGCGCAACAAGTTCCTCGAGTTTAGGAAGGGAAAGGAAATGGAAGAGGCTTTCGAGCTTATCAGCACCGGCGCATGGTCGATCGTGCCGCCGCTGCTGGCGCTGGCTCTGGCGCTCATCACGAAGGAGGTGTACTCGTCGCTGACCATCGGCGTGTTCGTGGGCATGGTCATCTACCAGTTCACCCTCAACGGCGTGGGCGTCGACCCGCTGATCACGGCGTTCACCGACGTGCCCAGCGCCATGGCCATGCAAATCGCCGACAACGGAGCGCTGCTGCTATTCCTTGCGCTGCTGGGCGCGCTGACCGTGGTCATCGCCACGGCGGGCGGCAGCCGCGCGTATGCGGAGTGGGTGTCCACCCATATCAAGAACGCGAAGATGGCTCAGGTGCTCACGGCGCTGCTTGGCATCATCATCTTCGTGGACGACTACTTCAACTGCCTGACGGTCGGTGCCGTTATGCGCCCCGTCACCGACAAGTTCCGCGTCAGCCATGAAAAGCTGGCATGGATCATCGACTCCACGGCTGCTCCGGTGTGCATTATCGCACCGGTGTCCTCGTGGGCTGTTGCTGTTGGCGGTTACCTGGGCGAAGACGGCTTCACCACGTTTGTACAATCCATTCCGTACAACTTCTACGCGCTGCTGACCATCTTCTTCGTGTTCTTCATGCTGATCTCGGGCAAGAACGACTACGGCCCGATGCGCGCGGCTGAGGAAGAGGCCCGCGGCGAGATCGTGCGTGAAGGCGGCGCGCTTGAGAAGATGGCCACCATGGGCCTGTCCGACAAGGCCGAGGCGAACCTCGACGACCATACGAACCTGGAATCGGTGGTTACCGAGCAGTCCGACATCGAGATGTCCGCCGCGCCGGCAATGGAAGAGTACAAGGGCCTTAACATCTCCGAAAAGGGCAAGGTGTACGACCTGGTGGTGCCTATTCTGGTGCTCATCGTGTTCTCCATCCTGGGCATGCTGTATACGGGCGGCTTCTTCGAAGGCGTCGACTTCGCCACCGCAGTTGGCGAAGACCCGGTCAGCGGCCTGTGCATCGGCGCTACCGTGGCGCTGTGCGTTGCTGGCGCCATGTTCCTGCCGCGTGGCCTGACCACGCTGAGCGGTTTCGTGGAGAGCATCTCAGAAGGCGTGCGCTCCATGGTGGGCGCCATCATGATCTTGGTGCTGGCGTGGAGTTTGGGCGGCTGCTGCCGCTACATGCTGGGCACGGGCGAGTTCGTGAGCAACTTCCTGAACGGTTTGGGCGTTGGCCTGGGCATTCTGCCGTGCATTATCTTCCTGGTGGCGGGCTTCATCGGCTTTGCCATGGGCACCAGCTGGGGCACCATCGCGCTGATTCTGCCCATCGTGGTGGGCGTGTTCCCCGAAGGCGACCCGCTGTTCCTGGTGGCGGTTGGCGCAACGCTGGCCGGCGCTGTGTACGGCGACCACATCTCGCCGATTTCTGACACGACGATCCTGTCGTCGGCGGGCGCGAAGTGCAACCACCTGCGCCACGTGGCCACGCAGCTGCCGTACGCCACCACCGTCATGGTGGTGTGCTTCGTGTGCTACATCGTGGCTGGTTTCACGGCGAACCCGTGGATTTCCCTGGCGCTTGGCGTGGTGCTGACCGTCGTGGCCGTGCTGTGCCTGCATAAGTCCAGCTTCGGTGCGAAGAAATAGCGGCTGGCGAAAAGCCGGCAGAAGCTGACAATCTGACGGAAAGCTGGCGAAAGCAAGCGAAATGAGAGGGTGCCTGCGGGCACCCTCTTTTTATGCGAAGGGAAAGGGGATGGCCGGTGGCGCTGCCTGGCTAAAAGACGCAGGGCTGCCTGGCCAAGGGGGCGTCACTGCAGCAATGCCGCAAGTGGAATACACAGTCGTTGAGCGTTGCTTACAGAGGCAAGCGCCGTGCAATGCGAGCTCTCTGGGTTGGTTTTGCTTGCAAATAATCCCGCAAGCGGCAATTTTTCTGCTGGCTAGGCGCTGATGATGCGGGGGAGCGACAGGTCGTGCGGCTCGGTAGGGACGACGGGAATCTGCTGTTCGGCGAACGCCACGCCGGCAACAAGGCAATCGGGGCGCAGCTTCGGCAGGAATCGGTCGTAGTTGCCGCCGCCGTATCCTAGGCGCATAAGCGTGCTGTCGAACGCAACCATGGGAATAACCGCGATATCGAACAGAACCTCATCTATCTCGTGCCATCCCTGGGCATGCAAGTCGGCAAGCAGAAACGGCCGTGCCGGGTGGTCGAGAAATGCCGGACGCTCGTCGAAAATGCGCGTCTCGGACAGCTCGAAAAACACCATGCGCGCCTTGGCGCTTTCCGCATCCTTCGCCATGCAAGGCAGGCAAACATGCCACCCGCGCGCGAATGCTTCGCGGAAGAACGGATGCACGTCAACTTCGCTACGCATAGGCTCGTAGGCCGCAATGAACAGCCCGTTCCTTGACGCATTCGACGATTCGCCAACATGTTGAAGCGCGATTTGCGTCAGTTGATCGCAGATTCGCTGGCTTTTCTTTACGCGCTGATCGGCTGGAATCGCATCGCGTTTTTCGAGCACAAGTTTTCGGGTAGATTCCTTTAATGCCATTGGGAAGTCCAATCATGTAGGCTGGTTATATACCCTGGTCGAAAGCACAGTAATACACTAGAATATTAGGCATTGCTTCATCTAGCAATCATATGCGCAAAGCGGAATATGAGCGACAAGATTCGCTTTGGCGGTATGAAAAGACAAGGGTGCGGCATTTTGGTATGCTTCACCTGCAACGAGCGGGATGCTGATACGCTGCACGCGTCAGCCTGCGATGCTCGCCTGGAGGGTGCGAGCGGAGGATGTTAAAGGAGGCTATACGCTTGAAAGCTTCGACTGAATACGGGATGCGCACGGTGCTGTATTTGGCAGAAAGGGGCACGGTGTGCTCGTCGCGCGACGTGGCGGAGGAGATGTCTATTCCCCGCGATTACCTTATTCAGCTTGCCCAGCTGCTGCGCAATGCGGGCATCATTGCTGCGCGTCCTGGTAAGCACGGCGGCTACAGTCTTGCGAAAGACCCAGCTCAGATTAGCGTTTACGATGTGATGCACGCGCTTGCGGACGACCAGAAGCGCCCCGCGAAGCGCAAAAAGGCCGCCACGCGCCAAACGGACATCGCGCGCAGCGTTGTGTCGGCGTGCAACATGGTGGAGCGCGGCATCGACGCGCACATGTCGGCTTTGACGCTGCAGATGCTGCTTGACTACATGCACAGCGAAAAGCCCGACAACGAATTCATCGCGCATCAGATGCAGCAGCAAATCGATCGCTTGCTGGCTGAATAGCAGTGAACCGAATAGCGAACGAAAGGGGAGGCATTGTACCTCCCCTTTTTGCGGTTGGTCTTGCTGTTGAGCCGTATTGCGTTGCGTCCGTTGCTGCCGATTGAGTACACGCGTGCAGCAATTTGGCTGAGTGGATGCCGCGGGGAAGAATCACAAGAGGACCCGGCCGGGCAAGAGGTGCGCTGCTCTTCGGCTTGGGATACCCGGCTTCGCTGCTGCCACCTGAAAACAAGAAGAGGGAGGCCTTCGGGGCCTCCCTCTTCTCATATGGTTGAGCTTGCAGGGCAGCAGAGCACCGCTATCCGATGCCGAGCACTTGCATGACCAGCAGCACCGCCGTCAGCACGGTAACAATGGCCACGGTGATCCAGATGAGCACGCGCGTGACGTGGCCGGACTTGTACTTGCCCATCACGCGCTTGTCCGACGAGATCAGCGCCATGAACACCAGCAGCACCGGCAGCACCAGGCCGTTGATGAACTGCGCCATCAGCATGACGCCCATAAGGTTGATGTTCGGAATCAGCACGATGACGGCGGAGAACACGATGACGAACGTGAAGATGCTCTTGAACAGCGGCGCTTCCTTCCATTTGAAGGACACGCCCGCTTCCCAGCCGAATGCTTCGCAGATGACGAACGCCGTGGTCAGCGGCAGAACACACGCGGCCAAAAACGACGCGGCAATCAAGCCGATGGCGAACAGCGCCTCGGCGTATTGGCCTGCGAACGGTGCCAGCGCGCGTGCCGCGTCGGCGGCGTCGTTGATGGTGATGCCCTGCGGGAACAGCACGGTGCCGGTGGTGACGATGATGAACCAGGCCACCAAACAAGCTGCGATGGTACCGGACACCACGTCGACCTTCTGCGCAAACAGATCGTCGGGCGTGACGCCCTTTTCCACCACGTTGCTTTGGTTGAAGAACAGCATCCACGGCGCAATGGTGGTGCCAATCATGGAAATGACCAGCGACACGAAGCTTTGGTCGGACACCACGTGGGGCACAAACGTGTTGATGGCCGTTTCTTCCCAGTTCGGCTCGGCCAAAAACGCGGCCACCACGTACGTTAGGAACACGAGCGACAGGATAAGGAACACCTTCTCCACGCGCTTATAGCTGCCGCCTACGATAAGCAGCCACACGGCCACCGCGGCCACGGGCACGGCCACGTATTTCGTGACGCCGAACATCTCCATGCCCGATGCAATGCCGGCGAATTCGGAGAACGTGGTGCAAACATTGCCGATGAGCAGGGCAAACATGGCCAGGGCCGTCAAACGGATGCCGAACGACTCGCGAATAAGCGCGGCGAAGCCCTTGCCGGTGACGGCGCCCATTTTCGCAGCGGTCATTTCCACCACGATGAGCAGCACGCACATGACGGGGATGACCCACAGCGTGGCGAAGCCGAACTGCGCGCCCACGGTGGAATACGTGGAAATGCCGCCAGCGTCGTTGCCGGCCATGGCCGTGACGATGCCGGGGCCCAGCGCGGCCAGGATAAGCAGCAGCTTGCTCTTCTGCTTAGGGGCGTTATCGGTGGGCAGCGCCTCTTCGGGGCCGCGTGCCGCCTCGCCGGTTTTGAAGCTGCTGCGCTCAAGCGGATTGGAGGCATCGATGTCGACGGCGGCTGCGGTTTTGCCCTTGTGCTTCAAAACCATGGCTTATCTCCCCGTGAATCCGACGATTTGCAGCAGCACCAGCGTATATAGCGCCAAGAACAGCAGCGAGCCGGTGGCGATGCCCACCCATTTCAGGACGGACGTCTTCGTTTTGTCGCCCTGCACGTCGTCTTCGATGGCGTCCCATGCGTCGTCGACGGTGACGATGCCCAGAAGCGCGCCGCGCTCGTCGACCACGGGCATGGCGGGCAGGTCGTACTTGAAGATGTCTGCCGAAACGTCTTCCTCGGTTTCGTCGGGCGTTGCGGTGATAACGTCGTCGTACATGCACTGCGACATGGGCGTTTTGTCGTCGGTCAGCACCAGCGTGCGCAGCGAGCACACACCCACCAGCTTGTCGTATTCGTCAAGCACGTAGACGAAGTGAACGGTGGGGTGGTCTTCAGGCAGCTCGCGCAAAACCTCGATGGCGTGCCCAACGGTGTCGGTGTCGCGCACGGACACGTATTGCGTGGTCATCATGCCGCCGGCCGTGCCGTCCTTGTATCCCAGAAGGCGGCGAATCTCGGCGGCGTCTTCCACGCCCATCAGGCGCAACAGCGTTTCGGCGCGCTCGTAGGACAGGTCGCGTACAATGTCGGCTGCGTCGTCGGGGTCCATGTTGCCCAGCACGTTTGCGGCCTGCTTGTTGTCCAAGCTTTCGATGAAGTCGGACTGATACTCGTCTTCCATCTCCGAAATGGCTTCGGTGGCCTGCGCATCGTCGAGGTGCTGGAACACGTTGGCGCGCTGCTGCGGGTCAAGCTGCTCCAGAATGTCGGCAACGTCGGCGGGGTGCAGCTCGTCAAGGCGCTTGTGCGTGACGGACAGCTGCACTTCAGATAGGTCGCGGTCGAGCAGGTCCATGTAGTTCCATGCGATGATCTGCTCGTCGATTTTCTTGCCGAACAGCTTCGCCACGGAAACAACGGCGCGCTCAAGCCACGGCGCCAGGCCGCGCAGGATGCCGCGCACGCCCACTTCAGCGCCTAAAAGGCGCAGTTGAGAGCCGGAAACGGAAAGCTTCAGGTCGTTTACGCGCACGACTTTCAGGCCTTGCGTGTCCACAATCTGGCGGTTCATAAGGTCGCGCGCAAGCAGCACCTCGTCGGGCTGCAGATAGCTGAAGCGGATGTCGTGCGCCTCAACCTGCAGCGTGATGCCGTCGTCGTCGAATTCGTCGACGTACTTACGCCACGAGATCATGAACGGGATTTTGCCCGGCCCCTGGAAGGCCAGGCTGGTGATACGCGGAAAAACCTCGCCCGTAGAGATGGCAAGATCGGAAATGGTGCCGATTTTCTCACCGGTTGAGTCCACAACCGGCTTCCCCAGCATTTGAGAGAGATAGAGCATGTGATTTCCCTTACTGTCCATGCTCGCGTTCGGTAGAGTTTTCATCGTGCCCGCGATAGTACCGCCGCTGAATCTACGCGGCATCACGGGTGCGTAAAGACTCTGTCAAACGAGAGCGCGTTGCAGCCTGACCTTCGGCTGCCGGTAAGGGGTGGCGTCGAAGGAAGGCTACATACTGTGAGGTTTCGGTTTTCGAACCTTCAACAGAATTCCTTTCCTTGGCCTACAAAACAAAAAACCGCATGTGCTCGATGGAGCCATTGCGGATTTCAAAGCTTAAAAATGGTGCGCCGTGAGGGATTCGAACCCCCGACGTACTGATTCGTAGTCAGTCCCTCTATCCAGCTGAGGTAACGGCGCACATTGTCAAGCGTCGCTGTTAAAAATGGTGCGCCGTGAGGGATTCGAACCCCCGACGTACTGATTCGTAGTCAGTCCCTCTATCCAGCTGAGGTAACGGCGCACATTGTCAAGCGTCGCTGTTAAAAATGGTGCGCCGTGAGGGATTCGAACCCCCGACGTACTGATTCGTAGTCA